>Ga0136641_1000129_pt1 | contig 30664 bp, 27 predicted proteins | sample EliLak1302023Y_FD_115312 | JGI IMG/M metagenome (GOLD analysis project Ga0136641, IMG submission 115312) | Freshwater microbial communities from Elizabeth Lake, Yosemite National Park, California, USA - 13020-23Y | ecosystem: Environmental > Aquatic > Freshwater > Lake ...
GGTGATGTGCAGCAAACCATCAATGCCACCCAAGTCAACGAAGGCACCATATTCCGTGATGTTTTTCACCACACCATGCACCACAGAACCTTCTCTGAGAGTTTCCATGAGTTTTGCGCGCTCTTCGCCCATGGAGGCTTCAACCACAGCGCGACGACTCAAGACGACGTTGTTGCGTTTTCTGTCCAATTTGATGACCTTGAACTCCATCGTCTTGTTCTCATACGGAGACAAGTCCTTGATGGGGCGTGTGTCAATCAAGGAGCCTGGTAAGAAGGCGCGGATGCCGTTGACCAACACGGTCAAGCCACCTTTGACTTTGCCACTGGTCGCACCCGTCACAAATTCGCCGGACTCGAGAGCTTTTTCTAGGGACAGCCATGAAGCCAAACGCTTGGCAATGTCACGGCTGAGAATGGTGTCACCGTAGCCATTTTCTACGCTACCGATTGCAACAGAGACAAAGTCTCCAGCTTGGACTTCAATTTCACCTTGATCGTTTTTGAATTCTTCAATTGGCACATAGGCCTCGGACTTTAAGCCCGCATTGACCACCACGTGGTTGTGTTCGACACGAATGACTTCAGCGGTGATGACTTCACCGGTGCGCATTTCAGAGCGTTTGAGGGATTCTTCAAACAGGGCTGCAAAAGATTCTGACATTGATAACTTCCTTGGAACTCAAGCAAAGACAAGACATCTATGCAGACCCAAGGGGACTGCAAACATATTCAAGTCGGATGTATCGAGTTTGAATTGCGGTAAACCGCGGGTTAAATTTTAAAAATCCGATTCACCAATGTGCATGCTGCACGACAAGGGGTCAATCGGTCCGAACCCATCGCTTGAACGTTCAAGCGATGTTTTTGCTTTGCCACCAGTTCAAGACCCAATCGACAGATTGTTCAATCGATAAGTCAGAGTTGTCCAATAGCAAGGCATCTGCTGCGGGTTTCAAGGGCGCGACCAAGCGAGTCATGTCTCGCTCATCTCGAGCCTTCAAATCTTCAAACAGGGTTTCGATTTTAGCAGTAATTCCCATAGAAATCAATTGCTTATGTCTTCTTTTTGCACGCGTCATGGCGTCTGCAGTCAGGTAGATCTTTAACTTTGAGCCAGGAAAGATGACGCTTGCCATGTCCCGTCCATCAGCGACCAAGCCAGGTAGGCACTTGAAACTGCGCTGTAAATCGATCAATGCGGCTCTTAGCAAGGGCATGGCCGATACTTTTGAAGCATTCATTCCCACCTCTTCACTTCGAATGAGTTGACTGATTTCTCTGTCATCGATAAAGATCGATGAACCTTCAAAACGAAGTGAGAGCTTACTAACCAAGTCGACGATGGCGCTTTCTTGGGTCAATGTCAGTTCGATGCCGTGTTCAGTGGCCAAAAAAGCGCTGAGTCTGTAAAGTGCACCAGAGTCCAAGTAATGAAAGCCCAAACGTTCAGCTACCTTTGAGGCCAGGGTGCCTTTGCCAGAGGCCGTGGGCCCGTCAATGCAAATGACGGGGATGACGTCACCTTGGGTCTGAACCAAGCTGAACAGGGTTTCAAAATAATTGGGAAAAGTCTTGCCCACGCACCTAGGGTCTTCGATGCGAATGGTCTTGGCGTTGGGATTGAACGCGGCCAGAGAAAAGCACATGGCCATGCGGTGGTCATCGTAGGTATGGACACTGGCAGCGCGCCATTGCGAGGCCTGGATGGGTTGGATGCGAAGCCAGTCGGGTCCTTCTTCAACCGCAGCGCCTAATTTTCGGCACTCCTTGGCCATGGCGCTGATGCGATCGGTTTCTTTCACGCGCCAACTGCCGATGTTTCTCAGATGGGTCTCTCCCTTGGCAAACAAAGCCATCATGACCAAAGTCATGGCTGCATCTGGGATGTGGTTGCAATCCAAGTCGATGCCTAGCAGCTGTCTTTGGTTGGCTTTGATTTCCAGGTGTTGGGGACCCATGGTGATTTGTGCGCCCATGAGCCTTGCCGCTTCCACAAAACGGATGTCGCCTTGTATAGAGTGCGCTCCAATGCCTTGGATCTTGAGCACCTCTGTGCCTTCAGACAAGGCGGCGGCTGCGATGAAATAGCTGGCCGATGAGGCATCGGACTCAATGTGAATTGCACCTGGAGAGATGTATTTGGAGCCCTGGGTGATGGTGAACGTGCGCCACTCATCTCGCTTGACCTGAACGCCAAATTGAGCCAATAAATTGAGGGTGATTTCGATGTAGGGTTTGGAGATCAACTCACCCACAACCTCAATGTGAATGTCCGAGTCCTGGCTGACCAGGGGAAGAGCCAACAGCAAAGCCGTCAAAAATTGACTTGAAACGTCTCCCCTGACCTTGATGGGGCCGTTGATCTTGATGTTTGATCTTTGCAGCCTCAGAGGAGGAAATCCAGGTTCTTGCAAGTACTCAATGCGCGCTCCTATTTGCTCCAACGCCGAGACCAGGTCTTTGATGGGTCGCTCATACATGCGTTGCACGCCTGTCATGCTCACATTGGCACCAAGCAATGACAAAGCTGCACACAAGGGCCGCATGGCAGTTCCTGCATTGCCCAAGAACAAAGTGAGCTCAGCGGTATTTTTGAGGGAACCTCCAAGACCGGTGATGCAAACGCTGTGTTGCTCTTTGATCAAATGACACCCCAGTTGCTCCAATGCATTGAGCATGACTTGCGTGTCATCGGAGTCCAACAAATCGTGGACCCAAGTTTGCCCTTCGCTCAAGGCTGCCAAAAGAAGAACTCGGTTGGAGATGCTTTTGGAGCCTGGTAAAGCGACGCTGCCGCTGGCAGACTTCAGTGGGGGTAGATCAAGGTAAGGTTGAGAGAACATGAAAGCTCAAGGGGTGATCATGAAGGCCGTACAATTAGGGGGCTAATTTTTGGAGCCGGTGGGCGTCCAATTTTTTCTGACGGTGCTGGCTGTTTCAATGAGCTTTTCAACTTCTTTGGGGTCGTTGCTCATGAGGGCCTGCTCAAAATCAGCAATGGCATGTTTGAACAAAGACAGTTGATCCAAGATCTCATGCTGATTGGAAAAAAAGATATCCAACCATACAGATGGAGCACTGGCAGCAATTCTTGAAAAATCTCTAAAGCCTGGCCCAGCTAAAGAGAGAAACAAGTCCTTTTGCTCTTGATTCGCGATAGCGTTGACCGCGGCAAATGCAATCAAGTGGGGGAGGTGACTCATGGCGGCCAAGGCTTGATCGTGCGCATGGGCAGACATGATGCTGACGGTTGATCCAAGGGCTTGCCAGGTTTGCTTTGCCAGATCAACTTTGCTTGCATCGCTTTCAGATGTGGGTGTGAGGATGGCTTGGTGGTGATCAAACAAAGTCGCCTCTGCGTGCTCAACGCCATGACGCTCTTTGCCAGCGATGGGGTGAGCTGGCACGAAACAGTCAAAGCGATCGTGCAGGGCTCTTTGTGCTGCAAGGGTGATTTGGGTTTTGGTGGAGCCCACGTCCATGACCAAGGCCTCAGCACTGAGGTTTTCTCGAACGCTAACAAGGCAGGCTTCTATGGCATTGACGGGAACGGCAACAAGCACCAAATCCGCTCCTTGAACAGCGTCTTGAATGCTCGAGGCTGACTCGTCAATGACGTTCAAGGACAGTGCTTTTTCTCGACTGCTCGAGGACGCACTGAATCCACTCACCCGATCAACGGCTTGAGCGCGTTTGAGGGCCAGAGCAAAGGAGCCACCAATGAGTCCGCAGCCTATCAGAGCAAGCTTCTTAAAGTGCATGGCAGCTCAATCTCCAACTGGGTAGGAGCCCAGAACCTTGTAATAAGCGCACAGGCTCTTCAACTCTTCCAAGGCCTTGCCCACGTTGGCATCGGTGATGTGGCCTTGCAGATCAATGTAGAAGAAATACTCCCATTGCCCCGATTTAGCCGGTCTTGATTCAAAGCGGGTCATGGACACACCATTGTTTTTCAGTGGTACCAATAAATCATGAACCGCACCCGGACGGTTGGGCACGGAGACCACCAACGAGGTGCAATCTCGCCCCGAGGCTGGGGGCGTGGCCAGTGTTTGAGGCAGGCAAATGATGGCAAAGCGAGTTTTGTTGATCGCTTCATCTTGTATGGCATGCGCCACAATGTTCAAGCCAAATTGTCTCGCGGCCCTCTCACCAGCCAAAGCGGCCCATTGGGGATGGGTGGCAGCCAAACGAGCCCCTTCGGCATTGCTGCTCACCGCGCGACGCTCAACATTGGGCATGTGCTTGGAGAGCCAGGATTGGCATTGACCCAAGGCCTGTGGATGGGCCATCACGACTTGAATGTCTTGCAGTGAATCTTTGAGGCACATGAGATTGTGTTTGACCAACAAGCTCACTTCGCCAATGACGTGAACAGGTGAGCGCAAAAAGAGATCCAAGGATCTGGCCACCACGCCTTCTGATGTATTTTCCATCCCAACGACACCAAACTGTGTTGTGCCAGCAGCTGTTGCGTGAAAGACTTCATCAAAGTTTTGAAAGTAGTCAAGCTGGCATGAGCTTCCAAAAAATTCAATGGCTGCTTCTTCGGTGAAAGTGCCTTGAGGCCCCAAAACGCCGACCCTTTGTGGGGCTTCAAGAGCCAAACAAGAAGACATGATTTCTTGCCAGATATGGCCTACGTGGGCGCTTAAAAGGGGGCCTGCATTAGCAGATTTTATTTTTTCGATGACTTGCGCTACGCGATCGGGTCTAAAAAAGGGACTGCCTTCCTCTCGTTTGATCTCGCCAACCTGGAGTGCAACTTTGGCCCTTGCATTCAAAAGGTCGAGCAGCTGTTGATCGATTTGATCAATCTCGTGTCTGAGTTTGGCGAGTTCTTCAGATTGAATGGGATTGATCATGTTGGAGTTTTATTTTTGATGAAAGAATAATTGGATCGTTCAAAGGACATGGGGGCTCATGAGGCTGATGAGCTTGGGTTTAAGCCTCATGGGCTTCAAAATCTTTTAAAAAAGCAACCAAAGCTTGAACCCCTTCAATGGGCATGGCGTTGTAAATGCTCGCCCTCATGCCGCCAACTGATTTGTGCCCTTTGAGTTGAAGGAGTCCTCTTTCATGGGCCTGCTTTAAAAAAATGGCATCTTTTGCAGGGTCGGCTAAAAAGAACGGCACATTCATCCATGACCTTGATGGCAAAGACACTGGGTTGGAGAAAAAGGAGGAGGCGTCAATGGCTTCGTACAACAGTCGGGCCTTCTCTTGGTTTCTCCTTTGCATGGCCAAGACGCCTCGAAGAGAGCCCTCTTGTTGTGTCAAAAGCCATTCAAACATCAAGCCTGCCATGTAAATGCTGTAAGTTGGAGGCGTGTTGTACATGCTCGAGTTTTTAGCAACCGTGGCGTATTCAAATGCGCTGGGGCAAATCGGCAAGGCTTGCTCCAGCAAGTCTTCACGCACCACCACGATGGTCAGGCCCGCAGGTCCAATGTTCTTTTGCGCTCCAGCAAAGGCCAAACCCACACGGTGCCAGTCAACGGGTTGAGAGAGCACATGGGATGAAAAGTCAATCACCAAGGGCGCATCGCTACCCAAGGATTTTAAATCGGGCAATGCACGGCACTCTATGCCATGAATGGTTTCATTGGTGCAAATGTGCAGGTACTGGGCCTTGGGGTTCACGTCCCAAGTGCTTGGGTGCGGAAAATCACGAAACCCATTGGGTTCAGAGGAGGCGGCAATGCGGGGGGAGCAATAGCGCATGGCCTCTTTGAATGACTTCTGACTCCAGCTACCACTGAGCACAAAATCTACATCTAGGCCGCGACTTAAATTAAGCGGCACAATCGCGTTTTCTGCAAGACCGCCGCCTTGCATAAATAAAATCTTGAACGCTGGAGGGACGTTCAAAAGAGTTCTAAAGTTGCTTTCAGCTTGCTCATAAATAGAGATGAACTCTTTGCCACGATGGCTCATCTCCATCACCCCCATGCCACAACCGTGCCAATCGCTCATTTCTTTAGCGGCACGCTCTAGCACCTCTAAGGGAATGGTGGCAGGTCCTGCTGAAAAGTTATAGGGACGCATCATGTTCATACCATTTTAAAGCGAATGCAGTGCATCATTGAGTGACTTGCAACCAGGCTTGGAAGATTTAAAATGAGGGAGCGCAACATTCACTCAAGCGTGGGGAGTTGATTTTAAAATTCAAATGGGGTCGCTAGGCTCTTGGTTGTTGGAGGCATCCGACTGCAGCTCATCACCTTCGGATTCTTCAGAGGCGATGACGGCATCGTTTTCAACGATTCTTTTAAGCCCGCTCAATTGAGAGCCTTCGTCCAAGGCAATCAACTTGACCCCCTGCGTGGCGCGACCAAGCTCTCTGATTTCAGAAACGCGTGTTCTCACAATGACGCCGCGATCGGTGATCATCATGATCTCCTCCTCTGGCAAGACCAGTGTGGCTGCAACCACTTTGCCATTGCGCTCGGACTGTTGAATCGCGATCATGCCTTTGGTGCCACGGCCGTGTCTGGTGTATTCTGCAATGGATGTGCGTTTACCGAATCCATTTTCAGTAGCGGTGAGCACGCTTTGCGTTTCGTCGCCAGCGACCAGCATGGCAATCACACTTTGCCCGTCTTCAAGCATCATCCCGCGCACGCCTCTGGCATTTCTGCCCATGGGGCGAACATCATTTTCATCAAACCGCACAGCCTTGCCCCCGTCGCTAAAGAGCATGACATCGTGGTGTCCATTGGTGAGTGTTGCGCCGATCAAAAAGTCTCCTGCATCCAAGTCCACTGCAATGATGCCGGCTTTTCTTGGGTTGCTGAACTCATCGAGTGCCGTCTTTTTGACCGTTCCTTTGGAGGTGGCCATGAACACGAAATGGTCTGCAGGAAAGGTTCGCATGGCGCTTGTCAAAGGTAAAACGACATTGATTTTTTCATCGTCTTGAAGAGGGAACATGTTGACAATGGGGCGACCTCTAGACCCCCTGGAGCCCACTGGAACTTCCCAGACCTTCAGCCAATACAACCGACCTTTGTTGGAGAAACACAAAATGTAGTCATGGGTGTTGGCAATGAAGAGTTGGTCAATCCAATCGTCATCTTTGGTGGTGGTCGCTTGCTTGCCTCGTCCGCCTCTTTTTTGTGCGCTGTACTCTGACAAGGGTTGGCTCTTGAAGTAGCCGTTGTGCGAAAGGGTCACAACCATGTCGTTGGGCGTGATCAAATCTTCAGTTCCAAGGTCTTGCGCATTGAGCTCGATCACGCTTCTTCTGGCGCCCAGTTTGGTTTGTCCAAACTCCAGTTTCACTGCAGTGAGCTCTTCTGAAATGATGTTGGACACCCGCTGAGGCTTGAGTAAGATATCGACAAAGTCATCGATCTCGGCCATCACTTCTTTGTATTCGTTGACAATTTTGTCTTGCTCTAGGCCAGTGAGGCGTTGTAAGCGCATTTGCAATATCTCTTGCGCCTGTGTCTCGCTCAAACGGTAAAGTCCATCTGCGCCCATGCCAAATTGCGCTTCTAGACCATCGGGCCTGTAATCTTGCGGGTTCACCGCCTCACCATCCAGGCGAGCACGCGTGAGCATTTCCCGCACCAATTGACTGTCCCAGGCCAAGGTCATCAATTCGGCTTTGGCAACGGGTGGGGTTGGTGCTTGTCGGATGATTCTGATGAATTCATCAATATTGGCCAAGGCGACAGCCAATCCTTCAAGGACGTGGCCTCTTTCGCGGGCTTTGCGAAGGTTATAAACGGTGCGCCGAGTCACCACCTCTCGGCGGTGCTGCAGGAATATATCGATGAGTTGCTTTAAGTTGCAAAGCCTGGGTTGACCGTCCACCAAGGCCACCATGTTGATGCCAAAAGTGTCTTGCAGTTGTGTTTGCTTGTAGAGGTTGTTTAAAACCACCTCAGGCACTTCACGCGATTTGAGCTCAATGACCAAGCGCATGCCCGACTTGTCTGATTCGTCTTGGATATGGCTGATGCCTTCAATTTTCTTTTCATGCACCAACTCAGCCATGCGCTCTTGAAGCGTCTTTTTGTTGACTTGATAAGGCAACTCGTCAACGATGATGGCTTGGCGTTGACCTTTGTCAATGTCTTCAAAATGGCATTTCGCCCGCATGACCACACGACCTCTGCCGGTGCGGTAGCCGTCCTTGACGCCATTGATACCGTAAATGATACCTGCCGTAGGAAAATCTGGCGCAGGCACAATGCCCATCAGATCGTCGATGCTTGCATCTGGATTTTTTAAAAGATACAAACACGCATCAATGATTTCATTGAGGTTGTGAGGCGGAATGTTGGTGGCCATGCCCACTGCAATTCCCGCTGATCCATTGACCAAAAGATTTGGAATTCGGCTAGGAAGAACAAGAGGCTCCTTTTCGGAGCCGTCGTAATTGGGTCCAAAATCAACGGTCTCTTTGTCGATGTCGGCAAGCATTTCATGTGCGATTTTGGACAGCCTGATTTCGGTGTATCGCATGGCTGCTGCATTGTCACCGTCGACAGAACCGAAGTTACCTTGGCCGTCAACCAGCATGTGTCTTAAGGAGAAGTCTTGCGCCATTCGAACGATGGTGTCGTAGACTGCACTGTCGCCGTGAGGATGGTATTTACCAATCACGTCACCCACGATACGGGCAGACTTTTTGTAAGCTCTGTTCCAGTCGTTGTTGAGCTCATGCATCGCAAAAAGAACTCTTCGGTGTACGGGTTTTAAACCGTCTCTAGCGTCTGGAAGTGCTCGTCCGACGATCACGCTCATGGCGTAATCGAGGTAGCTACGGCGCATTTCCTCTTCGAGGCTGATGGGCAAAGTTTCTTTAGCGAACTGGGTCATTGAATTTGGCCAATCTTCATACAAACTTCATATTTTAGAGCTCTTCATAGCGCCATTGCTGTGTATCTTTAAAGCAACAGCGCTCGTGCTGTCGATCAATTGACGTCCAAGTAAGTCGATGCTTTTCGATTCGAGCGCATCAGTGTGGCACAATTAGGTCACTGAGGAAGCTGTATGTAGCCCTTATTTCGCAGTTTGACTGTATATGTTTCGTTCCAAGAGGAAAATATGAAGAAATTCACTCGATTCGCATTCGCACTTTCAGCTGTTTTATTGTCAAATATTGCAAGTGCACAATCCATTGACAACTGGCGCTCAGCCAACGGGGACACTTGGAAAAACAGCACAGGTTTGTGCTACAGAGACAGCAACTGGACACCTGCGACTGCAGCGCCTGATTGTGATGGCGCCATCAAGCCAGCTCCAGCAGCTGCTCCTGTTGCCGCACCAACTCCAGCGCCTGCACCCAAAGCCGCTCCAGCACCAGCACCCGTAGCGGCTGCGCCTGCTCCAGCTGCCGCTTCTAAAGTGACCTATGCTGCGGACACCTTCTTTAATTTCGACAAAGCTGTTTTAAAGCCTGAAGGCAAGGCCAAGTTGGATGATTTGGTCAGCAAAATCAAATCGATCAATTTAGAGGTGATCATTGCTGTAGGTCACACAGATTCCGTAGGATCTGATGCTTACAACCAAAAATTGTCCGTTCGCCGCTCTGAGGCTGTCAAAGCTTACTTGGTGAGCAAAGGCATTGAGAAAAACCGTGTTTACACAGAAGGCAAGGGAGAAAAACAACCCGTTGCTGATAACAAGACCGCTCAAGGTCGCGCCAAAAACAGACGCGTTGAGTTGGAAGTTGTTGGAACACGTGCCAACTGATTCAAGCTTACTCTGAATAAAAAACCCCGCTTTGGCGGGGTTTTTTATTAGGGCCTAGTCATTTCAATTTGGCGAGACAAGATGTTTGAAGGACAATGTCCTATCAAAGAATCTTTTTGTTCTGTTGTGGTGTTGTGGTGTTGTGGTGTCATTGAATTGGGGCGTTTTGTATGGCTAAGCTGGATAATGTGGATCTCTCGGAGTTGAGTAAATTTTCTGATTTGGCCCACCGTTGGTGGGATCCGCAAAGCGAATTCAGGCCTTTGCATGAAATCAACCCCTTGCGCCTTGCTTGGATTTCTGAGTGCTCTCCTTTGTCTGGTCTCAAAGTTCTAGATGTGGGGTGTGGTGGAGGTATCTTGACGGAGGCCATGGCTTTGAGTGCCTTGAGCGTCAAAGGCATTGACCTAGCGACCAAGTCTTTGAAGGTTGCTCAACTGCACGCGCTAGAGTCTGGCTTACAAAATGTTCAATACCAAGAGGTGAGTGTTGAGGCCTTGGCGCAAAGTGAAGCAGGTCAATACGATGTCGTCACCTGTATGGAAATGCTTGAACATGTGCCGGATTATGCGTCTGTGGTGAAAGCCTGCAGTCAATTGGTCAAGCCGGGTGGATACGTTTACTTTTCGACCCTGAACCGTACGCCCAAATCATTTTTGTTTGCCATTTTGGGTGCCGAATATATTTTGAACATTTTGCCCAAAGGCACGCATGAATATGCCAAGTTCATCAAACCCAGTGAACTTGCCAAGGCTCAGAGAGAGAATGGTTTGCAAGAGATGGACATCAAAGGTCTGAGTTACAACCCCTTGACTCGACGTTACTGGGTCAACCAAGATGTGGGTGTGAACTATTGGGTTGCTACGCAACGAGTTCAAGGGTGATGAACATGCCCATGACTCTTAAAACGCCTAAAGCTGTGCTTTTTGATTTGGATGGGACCTTGGTGGATTCTTCATTGGATTTGGGTGCAGCGGTCGATGTCATGAGAGAAAAAAGAGGCTTGAGTCCGCTAGGAGCTGAGCATTACCGTGAAGTGTGTGGTGCGGGTGCGCGAGGTTTATTGAGGTTGGCATTTGATATGTCGTCAGATCATGATCTCTATGACTCAATGAAGCATGAATTCTTTGATCTCTACCAGTCCAAATTGACTGAGCAAACGGACTTTTTTATAGACATTCCTGAGCTGTTGACGGCCCTGATGGACAAGGGGCTGCACTGGGGCGTCGTGACCAATAAAATGGAACGATTTACAACGCCTTTGACGAAAAATTATCCTTTGTTCGGTCTCTCTAAGGCGGTGATTTCTGGAGACACCACGCCCCATTCAAAGCCACACCCTGAGCCTTTGTTGGAGGCGGCTAGGCGCATGGGCATCAGTCCTCTTGAGTGTTGGTACGTGGGAGACGATCACCGAGACATGCTTGCTGCCAAGGCGGCTGGAATGGTTGGAGTTGCGGCGCTGTACGGTTACATTGGCGGTGGTGAGCCCATTGAGTCTTGGGGTGCTGATTTGCACATCAATAGACCATTAGAGCTGTTAAATTATCTCTAAATGTACTAAGATAGGGTTTCTGGGGCTGCACTGGTTTCGACATGGGTTCGGACGCGGCGCAGGGCATGTCGAGGTTCTGTCACCTCGTTAATCAGCAGAAAAAAACTTAACTGCAAACGACGAACGTTTCGCACTCGCCGCTTAATCCGGTGAGCCTTGCAACAGTTGGCCGATAGGCTGGGCAAGGGGGCGTAAAAACCTCCAGGCTGCAAGGTAATCAATATGGGCTGGCATCACTTCGTGTACCTTGGAGTGGTGTGAGATTCAAGGGTACTGGCTTGACACAGAGAATGCCTTTGTTCGCTGTTTTGAGTGAGATTCAAATCAATTGGCTAAGCATGTAGAACTGTTCGAAAAAGACTTATGGACGGGGGTTCAAATCCCCCCAGCTCCACCAGATGCAAGTTTAAAGGCCGCTAAGATTAATTTCTTGGCGGCTTTTTCATTGGTAAATCAAGAACTTATGCTCTAAAGAGCTACAACAAAAAACATTGACAGCCAAACAAAAACGGGGGAACATTTGGCATGATTGTTCCCCCAAAAGTGTCTTTTGCGGGAGATGTTCCCCCAATTGGAGCCGCCATGTTGACTGACAGAAAGTGTAAGAACGCTGAATGCCCGCCCGAAAAGTCGAGGGCGCGATTTGCTGATGCTGGAGGGCTTTATCTTGAAGTAAGCCCCGCAGGGTCCAAGCGTTGGTTCTTGAAGTACCGCAAAGACGGTAAAGAGATGAGGCTGGCGCTGGGAAGTTACCCCACAGTTAGCCTTGCTAACGCCCGTATCAAGCAGTCAGAAGCCAAAGCACTGAAACACAAAGGAATGGACCCAATTCATGCCAAGCAAGTTGGTAAATTGATTGCCACCCGCCAAGCTGATGACACCTTTGAAGCAATCGCGAAAGAATGGCACTCAAAGCAGGTAAATAATTGGTCAGAGGTCCACGCCAAGACTGTTATGCGGCGTATGGAGCGGGATTTGTTTCCATGGATTGGCAAGCGCCCCATGGCTCAATTACACGCAATGGAGTTACTTGCGGCTCTTCAAAAAATAGAGGATAGGCAGGCTGTGGAAACTGCTCACCGCGTTTTAGATATTTCAAGTCAGGTTTGGAAATACTGGTTGCCAACTGCTGAAGTTGAACAGCGCAACATCACTGAGGGGTTGAAATCAAGACTCCAACCGTATCGTGGAAAAAACTTCGCAGCCATCCTTGACCCCAAGCGAGTGGGGGAGATGATGAGGGCTATCAAGCGATACAAGGGCGGTATGGTGGTTCGGGTTGCCCTGCAACTGTCACCAATTCTTTATCAAAGGCCCGGCAATCTTCGGATGATGGAGTGGACTGAGCTAGACCTTGAAACTGCTACTTGGACCATTCCCAGCGCAAAGATGAAACGCTCTGTAAAAGCAAAAGCAGAGGGTGAAGACCACGTAGTTCCACTGCCTAAGCAGGCCGTGGCGCTATTGGAATCAATCAGACCTCTTACTGGTGATGGGCGCTATGTGTTCCCCGGAGAGCGTAACCATGACAGGCCAATGAGCGATAACGCAGTGAGAAGTGCTTTATATGCTCTGGGCTTTGGTGAGGAGCAAAAACCTCATGCGTTCAGAGCTATAGCTAGAACGTTATTGGTGGATGAGCTGGGACTTGACCCCCTGATGATTGAAGCCAATCTCGCTCATGGCGCTAGAGACCGATTGGGGCGCAGTTACAACCGCACTCAATACCTCAAACAGCGATTTGAGATGGTCCAACAATGGGCAGATTACTTAGACAATCTGGCCGCTGGCGTAGAAGTGATTAAATTTAAGGTGGCGTCATGAGCGAGAACGATGACTTTGCTCGACTTGGAGAACTTGAATCAATAGTCAAGACTCGTAACGAAGAAAAATCGCGAAAAGTTCTAGAAGTTTTGCTGACTGATTTAAGTTTTGATGTCGATGGACCTTTGGATGAGGCTTGTAAAGCGATTGATGAATGGTGCATCCGAATGGATGCTGTGATTGCCGAAAACCTTAACCACGACTCAATCAATTCATTTGTTGCTCTTGTGTCCAAACACAAGCGTGAAGTTGCAATGGCACGACTCGCTCGTGAAAGACACGCCAAATCTCAACCAGCAATTTATTGGGTGCGTAAGGAGTGGGTCACAAAGTCATCGGAATACCGAAACAAGAAAGAGTTTGGACAGACTTACGTTCAACTTGTATTGGAGGATTTTCCTGAAGTTAAAAAAAAATTACATTGCGTACGATTTCTGAAGACTGGCTAAAAGATTTGTTACCAAAATAAAACCGCTTTACGCGCAAACCGTAGGAGCTATCCAATTAAGAATATATTTTTAGGCTTGGGTTGAATAGCATCAATCCTGTGTTCGGCACCAACTGCCAGCGAGTCACAGGAGAGACCAATGAAAATACTTAGATTGCCATCCGTAAAAGCGGAAATGGGTCACCGCTCAGACGCAAGCATTTACAACGCAATCCGTTCTGGATTATTCCCCCTAGGTGTGCAAATAGGACAACGTGCGAAAGGGTGGCCTGATTACGAAGTGAGAGCCATAAATACTGCACGGGTTGCTGGAAAATCTGATGATGAGATTCGGGAGTTGGTGAAGTTGTTGCTCACAAAGCGAATCGAATTGGACATCTTTCAAGGTGGCGCAGTATGAAGTGCTGGCTTGAACAGTTTGAGTGCATTTTCGAGATGTTTGTTCAAAGGTAATCATGAGCGCAGATTACTGGCTGTCTGTGAAGTCAATCGGCTTATCAAAACTCGGAGGCCGCAAACCCTGCACATTGACCGGTGCTGCAAAACACAATAAGCGAGAACTAGCGAAAGAACTTGAGACAAGAGGCCGTATTGATGGTGACAGGGTCAGCCTAAATTACTCCATTACCGTTGCTGTAAATGCTGATGGAGTAGCTGCAAAGGCTTTGCAGTTAATGGAGAGCATAAAAACCAATGAACGCGTGCTTCTGGCTGTAAGTCAAGTTTTGAGGGTATTGGAGCTTGAAAACTTGAAAATCACGACACGGTCAGTGGACATGCTTATCCAGTCCCTGAAGCTGATTCAAAAACCTGGCAATGCTAGTTGCCTGTCGTTGATCATTAAATTTCATTGACAGGACGGTAACGAATCTGATCAAACGCTCTGTGAAATTGATGGACAGTGGGAATTTCTTTTGGAAAACGCTGCGCCCACCCTTGTGCTCGTTCTTCAGGAGGCGCCAATGCCAACGCTATTTCTTGCAAACTAAGACTGAAAAAATCAGTGTAGATGGCACCGAGTGCGCTTCTAAGGTGTTGCGCTTCCCATGCATCCAGCTCTTGATCGTTTGCTGCGTATTCGGTCAGAGCAGCAATAGCCAGATCTGCAACGGCTGATTGTTTGTCGCCTTTGGACATGGTTGCCCAGTGCGCATCATCTGGGGCATTTGTGAGTATTAATTCTGTGTTCATAATCTTGAGGTCAGCAGTCTTGCGGTGTCACATTGAATTCAGATGCTTGCCGATGCGGTCAAGTAGCTGATCGAAATCCGGCTGTCCTTGGTAGTAGAGCGCAGAGGATTTTTTGTATTCCCTAGCAAAAAGATCTCGCTGCTCAGAATCGTTCAGGGTGAAGGCTGGATTCTTGGCGATCACCAATTCATCACCAGACCGAAAGCGTTGCACTTTTCGGTCCTGATACGCCTGCTCCTTCATGAATTCCTGAACTTCGGGCAGATCGAGCAAGCAATACACGTCGTAGTAGTGACGTAGAAAGTTGCCGGGAAATTTTTGAGCTTCAGCCAAACGCCGGTACTTGGTCGAGATGGTCTGGAGCTTCTCGACGAACGTGTGAGTCGGCGCATAGCAGGGCACATTGGCGGCACAATTGTCGACAACTTCAACGCCCCGGTTAAAAGCGAAATCTAAAGCCCAAGAGGAGATGGTGACGGGTCGGTTGGGTGCGGTATCGTCGAACCCCAGTTCTAACAGGATGCCATCTTTCAAACCGGTTACGGTGGCCGCACGGGGCGAGTAGACGAGCCGAATGCCTGCGCTGCGCATTTTTTCATCGTCAAAGAAGGTGTCCCGCTCAACACTGTCGATACCCGGGATGCGGATGCGTTTTGACAACTCGTCGTAATAAGCACGCCGCGAATCGATGTGCGCAGGTTTGTCCTGGTTGCGCCCTGTTTTGACATCCATGTCAGCAGGCGGCTCGATGCGGATGTCAATGTCTTCTGAGAAACGATGGATGACTCCGAAGCCTTTAGACAGTGAAGTGCCGCCCTTTAATTCGAACACAAAGCCTTGAGCTTGGAGTCCCCAGAGGCTGTGCATGATCCAGTAGTCTTTTTCGACCAACATGGGGTCGAGCGCGCGCTCGTTAGCGACAACCGCAAGCAATTGATCGAAGTCACGTCGTTCGTGAAGAAAGTCAGCCACCGACCCACTCCCGAACGCGTTTGCGAGTGGCCATGTTGCCGTAGCTGTCCAATGCCTGTTGGATTCGAGGTTGATTAAAAGACATCAGCTTGATGCGGGCCTGGCTCAGCACCGCGTCACGGTCTTCGGCCAATTCCTCCAAGTTGTTCAGCAGGTCCACATACAGGAATTCGGAAGTTAGTTTTTTAGGGAAGCGAGGCTTTACTCGGAAATTAAACTGTCGGTTGCCCAGTTTGAAAACGCCATGACGTTTGTGGTTGTAGACCAGTGTGCTGTTGTAGAGCTGGGTGGTGCCCAGGCCCACTGTGTTGTATGACGACGGAGAAAACACCAAAAAATCCTTGTCACGCAGAAATCCTCGCACCACCTGTTCGTCAGTGGGAGGCAAGGGACCAAAGTTCGATTGCTTGGGTGCGTAGTAAAGCCCTTGAGCCAGTTTTTTGAGCACCCCAGTGGACACCAGTTCATTCAGATGCCGATCCACCGCATTACTCAGGCGAGCAAGATCTTCACGCCGATAGACACGGCCAGCTTGCAGCTCGTCCGCAAGGTGCGCTGTGGCACCCCTTAGGGGAGGCGTTAATAGTGTGGCAGCGGCTGACATGGAGGTTTTTTCATTGAAGTTTCATGCATTTTAGCGCTTCTTGTCCGACGTGTCACCCCCCCCTTGATTTGAGTGCAATATTGGGCTGCGGACGCGGATTCAAGGGTGATTTACGGAATTGAACCGTCGTCCGCAAATCGATAGAATTGGGTGCATTGGAATGGCTGTTCCTAGTGTGAATCAGCGTAAGAATTGGGGATAGCTAGCGGTGGCTAGTCAGGACCGGGGATTGCTATTCCCAGTTCGTTTGCCCTCTGGTAGCACCCCACCACCATCTGCAACGACAAGGACCGCTAAGGATCACTTCTTAGCGGTCTTTTCCACTTGTAAGTCAAATGCTTGTAGGATGGTAAGAGATAAGAAGGTCCAATCGTAAGCTTACCAAAAATGTGAACATGTAGATAATAGAGACTTCAGCCGACGCAAAACATCAGATTAAAAGAAGAAATCCATTGAGGGTCGACAGCAATCCGAGCAGGCCCAAAATACTTCCAGCAACAAAGAGCCATGGTAATGAACCTAAAATCGACACTGAGAGCAAAACAATAGCGATTTGGAGCATACCTTCTGCATAGTCAAACCATGGGTCTTGACGCATAGCGTGATCACGCGTTTTCTCATGTTCCTTTGCACGGTTGAGAAGCTCTTTTTTACCTTCTTGGGTATCCGGCTCAGACTCATAACGATCGATAGTTTTTTTATAGTCATCAATCTTTTTCTGAAAAATTTCTTTTGTGGACGCCGACATTGCCTGATCACGAACTAACTGCAACTCTAGGTCGGTCACAGCTATCTTAAGAGAAGTTTGCCGTATGCTTTTAGCTTGAAAAAAAGCATATGCGTTGGCCGCAAGAATATTTTCGTGGGTCGCTTCCTTCGTTGCGTTCGAACCGCCCAAACTGGCAATGGCCAAAACCATAGCCAAAAAAGAAATCGTCAGTGCGATTTTGTTCTTACTTTTGTCAGAACCATGATGTTCAATCAACTCGGACGTTTCGTGAGCTTCCATCACCCCTCCTTTTTTCGATTTAAATCTTATAAACAGATAAAATTATAATGGGTCTCGTTGCAGCATGAAACAAATCCTGTCGATACCTCTGAACAAGGACGGGGAGTTACCGCACTAAAGTACTAACACAAGGCCTAGAAGTGGCTCAAATCTCAGGCGCATCGAATCCTACAAGTCATCCGTCAATGTCCATTGTCGGCAGCACATTCGGCCACTCAAGGCATTAGGGCGTCCCCCCACTGGCCTTGGAGACGTAGCGGGCCAAGGCCTCAATTTGACTGTCGGACAGATGAGCTCCGAAGGAGGGCATGCTGCCAAGACCGTTGCGCAGCGCCTTGGCCACGCGCTCAGCGCTGGGCTTGATTTCGTCCAGCACGGGGCCTACCGCACCTTCTGATCCCGCATCATTGAGCGTATGGCAAATAGCGCAGGAGGGAACTGCTTTGAGGAAAAGTGACTTCCCAGCCATGTAAGTGGGATCGTTGGACTGCGCTTGAGCCAAGGAGGCAAAGCATAGCAGGGTGTAGAGCGTTAACTTAAGCGACACGGGGCGAAACAACTTCAATCTCATGTCACCGTCACCTTCACGGCATGGTCGGCCCAACTGGTGTTGTTGTAGCCACTGACGTTTTCGCCTCTAGTTTCGGGTTGCACATGACCTACGGCATCGGTCGCGCGGCTTGCAAGCATGTAGTTGCCGGCAGGCAGTCGCGCAGACAGCACGAACTGACGCCAGGCGTATTTGCCCATGTCTGGCCCCACCAGGCGCGCCTCGCGCCAGCTTTTACCGCCATCGGTAGAAACCTCAACTTTTTTGACGGCATTCAATCCGCCAAAGGCAACGCCTTGAATTTGCATCAGGCCGGCTGCCGTAGCGCCTCCTTCTCCGTTGGGAGAATTGATCCAAGACTTCACGGTCATCTCCTGCACTGAAGGCTGTGCTGGGTCGGCCTTTGCGCCAGGCGGCGTGATCCGGTAGCCGTGAGACATGATCCGCGCATCGCTTTCCGCGCTGGTGAAGGCAAGTTGCTTGATGTACTTGATGTTGTTGACACCGGTATAACCTGGCACGATCAGGCGAAGTGGGCCGCCATGAGCAAGCGAGATAGGGGTACCGTTCATTTCCCATGCAAGCAACGCATCGACCATTGCGGCTACGGGAACCGAGCGTTCCACAACAACGCTTTTTGGATCAATACCTTCGGGTAGCTTTTCTCCACCGGTCCCAGTCATGAAAGGCCGCGCTCCGTCTAGTCCGCCAAGCGCTTCGACAACTGCCCGCACAGGCACACCACTCCAGATGACACAACCGGCAGCGCCCACAGTCCAAGGGGTACCACTGGGCTTGCTAGGGAAAAAGCCTCGGCCATTTCCTGAACACTGAAGCACCATCGCGACCGTTTCAAGTCCCATTGATTTGAGTTGGGCTAGGGTGAGCTTACGTGGATTTTTAACCCCTTCGACGTTGACCTCCCATTCGTCACGATTGGTCAGGATGGATGAGTCAGGCGCCGGTAGATTGTTGCGGATATAAAGCTGTTCGGCGGGCGTGATCACACTGGTGCCAAAGGCGCTACGCTTGGTCTCAAGGGTGCTGCTGCTGTGGACGATGAGGCTAGCGGGGTCTTTCCAGTTAACGTAAGCGGGCAACTGTCGGGCCGCTGCAAGAGGAGGTGTCTGAGCGGAGGCACCGCGCGTGAATGTGGCAAGGCTCGTCACCGCAAGAGTGCTTAGGCTGGCACCCAACAAGTGACGGCGATGAAGTGAATTGTTGTGTTCCATAGAAGTTGTCCTATTTTTAAGTGATGGGTAGGCGCAAGGTTCTTTTTGAAATGAAACCACAATCGGCCTAGACGGATGACTTGGATCCCTGAGCTTACATCAAAAAGGTCTTGGAGCAGTTGCACAAGAACAAGAACAAGTACCACCTCATCCACAAGGTTCTGCCGCATAACTGGAAACCCAGGATTTAAAACAACATGAGCGCTAGGCATGCAAATGAGTTGTGACAACTCGTCATCATTGGCACGTCGTCAATCGATGCTCATGTAAATATCTTCTGAGAAACAATGGTTGCGCCTGAGGACCTGCGAGTTCTGCTGACAAGATGAGGTCAGCGCTTCAAGGGGGGCCAAGAGCGTTAGGGTTCGTTGATATGCACCTCTCATCGACGAAGAAGCATGATGGCGACGAGATTGACTTTCCCGCTCATTTGCTCAGACAAAGACCAAGTTGATGTATCACAAAATTATTTTAATGGCTTGAACAAATTGAAAAAAGAAAAAAAGATGCACCTAAAAAGTTCATCAGTCGCAAATCTTGCACCAAAAAAATGCACGGTTGGCGTTCTCATCGGTGCAGCCTTTTTTCAAAATATCAAAAGAAGCATCTGAGCTTATAAAAACCAGTTTTTTTTAATACCAATGAATCAATGTGTCAACGTTTTGCAACAAAAAAGACACTTTACTGACTTATTTGTTTTGGCGTAAAAAATGCTATTACACTTTGTTGACAGAATTCAAACCTTTTTTTAACTCGGAGAAAACATGCAAATTACTTTTAAGAAAACACTACTGGTTTCATTGTTGGCTGGAGCAGGAATGGCTGCCCATGCTGAAGGTTTTGGCTTTTACGCATTGATTGACGGCAGCATTGCTTCAACAGCGGTTTCTGGTGGTAAAGCAAAAACCGGTACAACAACCGAATTCGTCACTGGTGGTTTTGCTCCTAACTTTTTTGGCTTAACTGCTGAGAAAAGCATGGGCGACGGCTACTCAGGTGGCGTGAAGTTAGAGCAAGGTTTTTTGTTGAACGCAACTGACTCACAGTCATACGCCTTCGGTGGAAACTCCATTTTCAATCGTCAAGCCAATTTGTACATCAAAGGTTCTACTGGTACTTTGGTTGTTGGTACACAGTCTAATTTTGCTTTTGATAGCGTGCTGTTTGCTGACCCAAGAAGCGGTTCAAACTACGGTTCTTCATTGGCATCGGTTGATATCGACGGCGCTTTGGGAACGATCGAAAAAGGTGCTATTTCTTACAAGTCACCATCCATGAACGGATTTACTTTAGGAGCTGAATTCACCTCCAAAAACAACACATCAGCTGTTGCTGCAAGAGACGGCAATGCTTTCTCTTTGACCTACGGTGCGGGTCCTTTGGGTGCTACAGTGGCTTCTTACCAAGCGCAAGCAGCCAACACCAGCGGAACCATCGGTGGATTGACTTACAAATTGGGTGCTGTGACTCTTAAAGGTATTGCCTTGAACCAAAAGACAGCCAAGTACGACAGTTTGAACACAACGGGTGTTGGTGGTAACTATGTGTTCACACCCATGACCACTTTTGACTTTGGCGCTTACACCAGCAAAGACTCCAAGAGCGGTTACAACACCAGCACCTATGCGGCTGGCGTGTATTACAAATTCTTGAAAGATTTGACAGCGTATGGTCAATATGCCAACGTGAAGAACAGTGGTACACCAAGTGCAGCGTCCAACTTCACATGGTCAGCAACTGCCAACTTCATCGCGACCGGTCAAACAGCGTCATCGATCAACGTTGGTTTGTTGTATGGCTTTTTCTAAATCGACTTTAGAGACGATTTAATTTGCTCTTGGGTGAGCAAAAACTTTTAGAAAGTGCGCTTAGGCGCACTTTTTTTGACTAAAAATTCTTCTTGATGACATCTCTCTTGATCTTCAAAGCAACCAGAGTTCAAGTTGCATGTCCTTGATGTCGCGCCTTCATTTGGGTTGACGGTTTCAGGAAAGAGCCTTTCCTCGTTGGGCCTATCTGCTCATGATTTTGACGGGACAAAGGCTCAAGCGTTGGTCCTTGTAGGGCAAGGCAGTCGATGGGATTTAAACCAGGGTCTACAGATCGGATCAAAAGTGATTCAATTGCTCTAAGGTGTTTTGATGTTCTTTCTTGGGGTGATTAGGGGTGGTGAAGATCCTCCAAGAGAGCACGACTAAAAACTGGATGGATGAACGTCCAAAAAAAGGACCGCTTTGGGCGATCCTTTTATGGGAGCTAGACGGGTCTAGATTTATTTGTCACCGCCGGGTACTTTGCCTTCAACGCCTTTGACGTAGAACTTGATGCCACTCAAGAACTTGTCATCAGCCACTTCGTCTTTCTTTAAGATTTCTTTGCCCGTGTTGTCGATCAAGGGGCCTTTCCAAATAGAGAACGTGCCATCTTTGAGGCCAGCTTTGACTTCATCGACCCGAGCCTTGGTTTCTGCTGGTACGTCTTCTGCAATAGAGACGATATCAATGGCGCCTTCTTTCACGCCCCACCAAGTTTGAGCGCCACCGGTCCATTTGCCTTCAAGGGCATTGCGGGTCGCTTGAATGTAGTAAGGAGTCCAATTGATGATGCTTGAGGCCAGGTGTGCTTTGGGGCCATAAGCCGTCATGTCAGAGTCCCAACCAAAGGCACGCTTGCCTTTGTCTTGTGCAGTTTTGAGAACAGCAGGAGAGTCGGTGTTTTGGAACAAGACGTCAGCGCCACCATTGATCAAACTGGTTGCAGCCTCAGTCTCTTTGGGTGGATTGAACCACTCATTGACCCAAACCACTTTGGTCTTGACTTTGGGGTTGCTGGATTGAGCGCCCAATGTAAAGCTGTTGATGTTTCTGATCACCTCAGGAATTGGAATCGAAGCCACCACACCAAGCGTGTTGCTCTTGGTCATTTTTCCAGCGATCACACCAGCAAGGTAAGCACCTTCATAGGTTCTGCTGTCATAGGTGTTCATGTTGTCAGATTGCTTGTAACCTGTTGCATGTTCAAATTTGATGTCTTTGCTTTCAGCCGCAACTTTAAGCATCGGGTCCATGTAACCAAAGGTGGTGCCAAAGATCAGCTTGTTGCCTTGAGAGACCATGTCCTTGATCACGCGTTCTGCATCAGCAGACTCGGGTACGTTTTCAGCAAAAGAAGTTTGAATTTTGTCTCCAAATTCTTTTTCAATAGCTTTTCTTGCATTGTCGTGCGCAAAAGTCCAGCCACCATCCCCTACGGGTCCAACATAAGCAAATGCAATCTTCAAGGGCTCGGCCTTGGGTGCTTCTGCAGGCTTGGCTTCTTCTTTTTTACTGCAGCCGACCAAAGCTGCTGCAGCTAGAGCGGTGATCGCAGCTGCTTGAATCCAACGACGCTTGTGAAAATCTGTCATCTGAGTTCCTTCATTGAGAGTTGAGTTAAAAAATTAAGATCCAGGGAAAAAAGGCTTACCAATGCTGGCCGGCATGTTGACTCTCAGCCACTGAGGGTTTTTAGAAATCAAGGCCAAAACAACAATCGTTGATACATAGGGTAGCATACTTAAAAACTGACTTGGAATGTCAATACCCGTTGCCTGCAAATGGAACTGTAGCATGGTAACTCCACCAAACAAATAGGCGCCTAGTAAAATTCGGGCAGGTCTCCACGTTGCGAACGTCGTGAGCGCCAAGGCAATCCAACCTTTACCAGCAATCATGCCCTCGACCCACAGTGGCGTGTAGATGATGGAGATATAAGCGCCAGACAAGCCGCAAAGTGCTCCTCCCACCAAAACCGCCATGAAGCGAATTTTTCTGACAGGGTAGCCAAGGGCATGAGCAGACTCTGGAGACTCTCCCACGGCCCTTAAGATCAAGCCAGGGCGTGTTTTATAGAGAAAGTAAATCAAGCCTAAGGTAAAAACGATGCAAAGATAAACCAAGGGGTGGTGTTTAAAGACCGCTGAACCCAGCCAAGGGATGTCGCTCAGATAGGGAACGACGTGCTGCACGCGCTCAGGCAACTGAGCTTGAACATACTTCACGCCCACAAAGGCAGAAAACCCTCCGCCAAACAAACTCAGGGCCAAACCGGTTGCATACTGATTCGTTCCTAACCAAATCACCAAAACACCAAAAAAGCCGGCCATCAAGGCGCCAGCTCCCATGCCAGCTAAGAAGCCCAACGCATCGCTTCCCGTTTGGGAAACGCATGCAAATCCTGCTATGGCCGAGCACAGCATCATGCCCTCAGCGCCCAAGTTCACAATACCGGCCTTTTCATTGATCAAGAGTCCCAAGGATGCAATGGCGAGCACCGTTCCCGCATTCATGGTCGCAGCCCATAAAAGTGCATAGGTTTCCATCATGACACCCCCTCAAGGGCGTGAGACTGTGCGGCAGGTCCTTTTCTGGCCCAACTTAATTTGTACATCATCAAGGTGTCGCATGCCAACAAAGAGAACAGCAAAAGACCTTGAAAAACACCCGTGAGGGATCGAGGCATCCCCAAACGCGATTGCGCCAATTCGCCCCCAATGTAGAACATGCTCATGAGAACGGCTGAAAACACCATGCCAATGGGGTGCAAGCGGCCCACAAAGACCACGATGATCGCGGCAAAGCCGTAGCCAACAGGCACGAAGGGGGTGAGTTGTCGCAAGGGTCCCGCCACTTCAAGTGCACCCGCCAAGCCGGCTGTGGCCCCGGAGGACAAGAGTGCCAACCAAAGTGCTCGCCTAGAAGAAAAGCCTGCAAATCGAGCAGCACGCGGAGCCAACCCGCCGACTTGTTGAGCAAAGCCCGCATGGGTACGAAACAAGAAAATCCATAAACCCGCAACGCCTAAAAGGGTCAGGATCACACCAATGTTGACCCGAGTGCCGGGGATGAGTTTTGGAATTTGTGCAAGGGTGTCAAATGTTTTGGTTTGGGGGAAGTTGTAACCCAAGGGATCTTTCCAAGGCCCAAACACCAAAAAATTCAACACCATGATGGCCACATACACCAGCATCAAACTCACCAATATTTCGCTGGCATTGAACCAATCTCGCAAAGCAGCGGTGATGCTGGCCCAAAACATCCCACCCAAGGTGCCTGCAAGCAGGACCAAGACCCAATAACTTTGAGCACTTGAGGCATCGGCCTCAATAGCAACACCAGCAGCAAAGATTGCGCCCATGACAAATTGACCCTCTGCACCAATGTTCCAAACATTGGACCTAAAGCAAACTGCCAGTCCCAAAGCGATGAGCAGCAGGGGAGTGGCTTTGACCAACAACTCCGAAAGGGCGTAAACGCTTTTGATCGGTTCCCAGAAAAAAACACTCAAACCCTTGATGGGATCTTTGCCCAAGGCGGTAAAAAGAAGCAGGCCAATGCAAACCGTGATCAACAAGGCCACAAGAGGGGAGGCAAAGCGCCAAAATACGGAGGCTTGTGCACGAGGTTCAAGTTTCAGCATGGACACTCTCCACATTGGGCTTGGGCCACAATCCACTCATCCATGTGCCAATCAAACTGACATTGGCCTCTTGTCGGGTCAAGGAAGGCGAAAGCCTGCCGTTGGCAATCACATGCAGGCGATCGCTCAACTCCAGCAACTCGTCAAGCTCCTCGCTGACCACCAAAACCGCACATCCCGCATCTCTCAACGCCAAAATGGCCGCTCGGATTTGTGCAGAAGCGCCAATATCAACACCCCAAGTCGGTTGAGCAATGATCAGCAGTTGTGGGGATGCATCGATTTCGCGTCCAACCAAAAATTTTTGCAAATTCCCACCCGATAAAGACCTGGCCAAGGCACTGGGCCCAGAGGCTTTGACGTGAAACCTGTCGATGATGTTTTGCGCCTGAACTTGAAGGGTTTTCATGTTCAGCCAGCCGAAGTTGGGGGAGACTGCTTCTTTTCGGGTCAAAAGAAGATTTTGCGACAAACTCAGCTCGGGAACAGCACCTCTTCCAAGACGCTCCTCTGGCACAAAATGCAGCCCAAGTTCGCGTCGGCTTTGAGGTGGCCAGTTGCCAACTTCTTGACCGAAAAGCACCATGGATGAAGTGGCTGAACGCGTGTCTTCTCCTGAGAGTGCATACAACAGCTCTTGCTGCCCATTGCCTGATACGCCAGCAATGCCTAAGATTTCTCCAGATCTGACTTGAAGTTGAATCTCTTTTAAGTCAACGCCAAAGGGGTCGGACTTTGACAGTGTGAGCTCCTTCACGCTCAAGGCCACTTTACCAGGGCTTTGGGGTCGAACGCTAAGTGTAGGCGGCATGGAGCCAATCATGAGTTGACTCAAAGATGCATTGGATTCGTTTTGAGGATTGCATGAGCCAGTGACGACGCCTCCACGCAGCACCGTGCACGCAGTGCACAACGCTCGTATTTCATGAAGTTTGTGACTGATGTACAGAATGCTTTTGCCTTCAGCGGCCAACTTTTTCAAGACCGCAAAAAGTTTGTCCACGGCTTGAGGCGTCAAGACCGAGGTGGGTTCATCCAAGATCAGCAATTGGGGGTTGTTCAGCAAGGAGCGAATGATTTCGACCCTTTGCATCTCACCCACGCTCAGGCTATAAACTGGGCGCATCGGGTCGATATCCAGTCCATAGTTCGAGGCCGTTTGTTGAATTCTTTCTGTGACAGATGCGAGACTTAAATTGCGGTCTAAACCTAGCCAAACGTTCTCAGCGACACTCAAGGTATCAAAGAGACTGAAGTGTTGAAAGACCATGCTGATGCCAAGTTGTCTGGCTTCTTGGGGGTTTCGGATGAGTGTGGGTTTCCCGTTGAAGTGAAGGGTGCCTTCGTCGGCTTTGACGGCGCCATAAATGATTTTCATCAACGTTGATTTTCCCGCGCCATTCTCGCCAAGAATGGCATGAATTTCACCTTTTTTTACCTCCAAAGACACCCGGTCATTGGCGACTACAGTAGGGTAGCGCTTGGTGATGCCTTGTAGTGTTAAAAGGGTCTGTGTCATGGGCAAAAAAGTCAGGCCAATGGGATCGTCCAAACAAGCATTAAAACATATATTTGCTATTTCAAAACAGATAAAAACCAAAAAGATGTGAGCCAGTTTGAGACATAATGTTTTGAATCAAGAGGAAGGAATTGGTAGGAAAATTCAAATCACTTTTTTTAAGCGCAAGAGCATCAGCTTTCGCTTCAATGTTCTAGCAATGGGTGTTTTCAAGTAAGGGTTGTCATGAGTGAATTGGATGTTGAAAGAATCGAGGAATTTGGATTTGAAGAGCTACAAAGTCATGAGCTGCTGAGTCATTATCAAAAAGCGATCGCAAACGACTTCCATGAAATGCAGGTTTTATGGGATGAAAAAAACATTCAACAGCTTCTTTTGAAGCTTCACGCCTACAAGGGCATGATCAGTCTTTTTGCGAAAGCTTCGATGGTCGATTTCATCGTCAAGCTTGAGCAAGATTTGCAGCATGATCAATTCCATTCGGTAGCCCTTGTAGAGGAGGCATTTCAGACCTTGAATGGCAAATGCCAAAACTTGATCGCCGAGGTCAGCACTTATCTTGAAGGGATTGCTTGAGTTGTTATGCGGGCACCTCTTCAGTTGAGAGTAAAAAGTCGTGGTTGATTCCATAGCCTACGAGATTGATCTTTTCTAAAAAAAGCTTCAAATAATTGTGCAGACCCATCTCCAGGATGGCTTCGATGCTCTCGTCTCTTAATTCTGCCAAGATATTTCTGGTTTGGGTCAGCGTGGTGCTTGATTGAGCGTTCTTGACCTGTGCCAAAAGGCTTGCAACTTCAGCAACACAAGCGACCAAAGACCTTGGCATGTCTGTTCTAAGGATCAGCAGTTCAGCAACTCGCTCTGGCGTGATCACATCTCGGTAAGCTTTTCGATAAATCTCAAAAGCTGAAACAGAACGCAAAATGGCTGCCCAGTAATAAAAATCATCGACCGAGTCCTGATGAAAAGCCTTCATGTTTTCTGCTGTGAGGGACTTCACATCCAGCAAGCGTGCCGTGTTGTCAGCACGCTCCAAAAAAGAACCTAGGCAAATGAAGGAGTAGGCTTCATCTCTCATCATGGTGCCGTGTTGAACGCCACGAGTTTGGTGGGATCTGAATTTGACCCATTCAAAAAACTCTGAAGGCGCATGGTCCAAAAGACCTGCTTTGATTTTCTTTTGCGCCTCAAGCCAAGTGGTGTTGATCGTCTCCCAAAGTTCAGTCGTCATAGAGCCTCTGACTGCTCTTGCATTTTCTCTGGCAGCCTCTAAGCACCTCATGATGGACGAGGGGTTGTCAAGATCGCTGACCATGAATTCAATGATGGCTTTGGCGTTGATCGCTTCGTGTGTTTGATCAAAAAGTTCTGTGAGTTCAGAGATTTCGAGCAAGGCGCGCCAGGCCATTTCAGACACTTCAAGTGTTTGAGGTAAGAGTGACATCTGGTAGTTCACATCCAGCATGCGTGCGGTGTTTTCTGTGCGTTCTGTGTACCGAGACATCCAGTAAAGGTGATCAGCCGTTCTTGATAACATGTCAATGTCCTCGTATCTAACTCTTAGTGCTCTAAGATCCAAGTGTCTTTGGTGCCACCCCCTTGGGAGGAATTGACAACCAGTGAACCTTCTTTCAATGCAACGCGTGTCAGACCACCAGGCGCCATTCGGACCTCTTTGCCAGACAAAAGAAAGGGGCGCAAATCAATGTGTCTAGGGGCAATGCCAGACCCTACATAAGTGGGGCAGGTGCTTAGCGCCAACGTAGGCTGAGCGATATAGCCACTTGGATTGGCTTTGACTTTTTGTTTGAAATCGTCAATCTCCTGTCTCGTGGATGCAGGACCAACCAGCATGCCGTATCCTCCTGCACCATGCACCTCTTTGACCACCAAGGAGCCCATGTTGTCCAAGACGTATTGCAAGTCGTCTGGCTTTCGGCACATGAAGGTCGGCACATTTGAGATGATAGGCTCTTCGCTCAAATAAAATTTAATCATCTCTGGGACATAAGGATAAATGGATTTGTCATCTGCAACGCCTGTGCCCACTGCATTACAAATGGCAACATTGCCGGCTTTGTACACCCGCATCAATCCGCTTGCACCCAAGGAGGAATCCGATCTGAAAACGGCAGGATCTAGAAAGTCGTCGTCCACACGTCGGTAAATCACATCTATTTTTTTAAGCCCCTGAGTGGTTCTCATGTGCAAATGATCTTGGCTGACCACCAAGTCTTTGCCTTCCACCAACTCAACCCCCATTTGTTGGGCTAAAAACGCGTGTTCAAAATAGGCAGAGTTGTACATGCCCGGCGTCAAAACCACGACCGTTGGATTTGTATTTTGACTGGGTGCACAATGCCTCAGGGTTTTAAGCAAGAGGTCCGGGTAATGGGCAACAGGTTGAACCCGGTGTTTGGCAAAGAGTTCTGGGAACAATCGCATCATCATTTTGCGATTTTCAAGCATGTATGAAACCCCAGAAGGGACTCTTAAATTGTCCTCCAGCACAAAAAATTCACCTGTATTTTCTCCATGGTTCGCTCTAACGATGTCAATGCCCGCTATGTGCGCATAGGTTTGCATGGGTACATTTATGCCAACCATTTCTTTTCGATATTGAACGTTGTTCAAGACCTGTTCTGCTGGAATCAATCCCGCTTTGAGGATATGTTGTTCATGATAAACATCATGCAAGAACATGTTCAAAGCGCTGACGCGTTGAACGAGACCCCTTTCCAATCGATGCCATTCGTTGGCCGTGAATATTCTGGGAACAATGTCAAATGGAATGGTTCTTTCAGTGCCACCACTGTCTCCATAAACAGCAAAAGTGATGCCTACACGGCGAAACATCAAGTCAGCCTCTTCTCTTTTGCCCTTGAGAACATCCTCTCCCTGAGCTCCTAACCAAAGTGCAAACTCTTTGTAATGATCTCTAGAAAAATTGGGATTTTTGAAATTTCTATCCAAATCATCAAGAATCATTTCATCAAAGGGAAGCTTTAACTTGCTCAGCATGAATGAAAATCCTTTTTGTCTTCGCGCCTTTTTGGGCGGGTGCAGTCAAAAGGAGCAAAAGCTTTGGAGGACGCGGTCCATCGGTGTACTTGAGCACGGGCCCGATGACACAAGCTTTCAAAGGGGCTTGAATACGCTTCAAAACACTTCACCCTCCAAGGCCGGAAGTTCGAATTTTGCAAATACGTCAACAATTGAACGAGCGACCCAGAGAAAACCCCCGAGGGCACATAGCAGTTGAGTGCTACAAGGTTGACGTCGTTGGGATGGAGCATGCAACATATCTAGCAATATCGATGCCATTTCTTCTGGGTCATTTGAGACTCGAAGCTGGCTTGGTTGACGGCGTAAGATTTATTTTTTGTATCCGTCAACAACAGCATCGTTCAGAGCCTTTGCCCTCAAGCCGATAAAGAGGCCTGTTTTTTTAATTTTCACCATAAAGGTGCATTAAAAGTCTTTGCTAGTCAAAATGATCTTATCTTGCGGGACGATTTGGCATATTAGTTGCATTGTTGATCGCATGACCATCCAAGTTGCTCTGCACCATGCTTCGCTTTATACCTATGATCGTCCCATCCATTTGGGCGCTCATGTTGTTCGTTTGCGACCAGCAGCCCATTGCAAAACACCCATCTTGTCTTATTCCTTGAGGGTAGAGCCAGAGAGTCATTTTTTAAATTGGCAGCAAGACCCCTACGCAAATTATTTGGCTCGTTTGGTTTTTCCAGAAAAGACCAAGACGTTCAAGATCTACGTTGATTTGGTTGCAGAAATGTCGGTCTACAACCCCTTTGATTTCTTCTTGGAGCCAGAAGCTGAGAGCTATCCATTCAAATATGAAAAGCGTCTTGGCCATGACTTGGCACCTTATTTGGCCACGTCCAAGCCTGGACCTTTGTTGAAGGGTTTGGTGGCGATGATCTCCGACAAGCGGGTGAGAACCATCGATTATTTGGTTCACATCAACCAACTGATCAAAACGAAGGTCAGTTACACCATCCGATTGGAGCCAGGCGTTCAATCTCCAGAGGAAACCTTGGAGTTGGGCTCTGGTTCATGCAGAGATTCAGCTTGGCTCATGGTGCACTTGCTCAGGCACAAAGGCTTGGCTGCTCGGTTTGTGTCTGGTTATTTGATTCAACTCAAGCCCGATGTCAAGTCTTTGGAGTGTCCTTCGGGTGCCGAGAGCGATTTCACCGATCTGCATGCATGGTGTGAGGTTTTTCTGCCTGGTGCAGGATGGGTGGGATTGGATCCAACCTCTGGTCTTTTGGCCGGTGAGGGTCACATTCCAGTGGCCTGTACCCCTGAACCTTCGGGTGCATCGCCTATTTTTGGTGCATTGGATGAGTGCGAGGTTGAATTTTCGCACCAAATGAGTGTGACTCGTGTGTTGGAGACACCAAGAATCACCAAGCCTTATTCGGGTCAACAGTGGCAGGAGATTTTGAATTTAGGCGAGTCGGTGGATGCCAAAATGTCTTCCTTGGATGTGCGACTGACCATGGGGGGGGAGCCGACCTTTGTTTCGGTGAGTGACCGTGACGGTGCGGAGTGGAATACCGA
>Ga0136641_1000130_pt1 | contig 30641 bp, 57 predicted proteins | sample EliLak1302023Y_FD_115312 | JGI IMG/M metagenome (GOLD analysis project Ga0136641, IMG submission 115312) | Freshwater microbial communities from Elizabeth Lake, Yosemite National Park, California, USA - 13020-23Y | ecosystem: Environmental > Aquatic > Freshwater > Lake ...
GTTAAGTTCTCCCTCATCTGTAATAGATGTTAAGTGACCCACCTTACGTTGAGACTTCCAATAAGTGGTAGTAACACGTAATAAGTGAGACTTACCAAAGTCTTGTAAATCTTCTGAATCAGATAATAACCATTGTACTATGTCCCCAGTACCAAACTGAGAATCATAAAGACTAGTAAACTGTCTGTATTGTAAAGAAGGGGTACTAGTATTCCAGTCATGGCTTCTTGTACCATCATAATAAGAACCATCATTTTGCATTCCTTGTATAGGATAACCAGCAGATCTAACTGGATAAATAACTTCTAAAGCAGCCATTTGCTCCTCATTCATCATCCATCCGTACTTATCTATAATATCAGACACGTTCATCATATCAATCTTACCTACCCACATACCTGAAGAAATATATCTATTATCAGGAGATTTATGGTAAAAAGTAAGAATTGGATTCCATAATTCTAATTCATAATCATCTTCTAGCATATGAAAATGCCAGAATTCTCTATCTGTAGTAAGCATATCTCTAAAAGCACGCTCTTCTAATTCTTGTAATTTAAATCTTTCTTCATCTATCCTTGTCTGATGTGTAGCCCATTCTTCAATCATAGAACGGTAATCTTTTTTAAAGAACTGTTCTATTTCTGGTAAAGTTTTAAGCTGAGCTGGGTCCATCATTTGTTGAGCTTCTTCCCCTTGAGGATCTAACCCCATCTCAGACATCTTAATCATCTGCTTTTGCTTAGCTTGTCCTAATAAAGTTTCCTCTAACATAGCACGCTTAGCTTCAATCATTTCATTATAAGAAACATCATCTATAGCACGAAACATTACTTTTGAGCTTCTTTTAGTAAACTCATTAGCAAGTACATTAATAACATTAGGAATAATAGGATAGAATTTAAGTTCTAAAGCAGATACATCCTCCTGTGTAAGAGTATCAATAAGATCTGCCATTTCATTATTATTCTCAGCAATATAATCTGTCTTATCAATTATTCCTTTTGCAAGTTTATAATTTTTAAGTAAACGCCTAGCATTACGTCTAAGCATTTTCATCCCTTGCCATTCTAGCCAATCCAAACACCAAGAACGCCATTCATCATCTTTCTCTTTTAAAGAAAGAAATTGAATAGGCTGGGTAAGTGTACCCATCTTGTTATATTCAACTTTCTTACCTGCTTTAAGGTCAAGGGCGTTATAAATTTGCATCTTCTAGTTTATTATTAAGTGCAGAAGTGGTAAGACTTCCTGAAATATTTAATGGATTAGTACCTATAGTAGTAACTACACCTCTATTTAATACTCCTGTTGAAGTAAAAAATGGGCCAGTAGTAGTCCAGGGACTAGTTGTACCACCAAAGTTAATAGGTTGAATAGTATTTACAGGTTTAATAGCTTCTTCTTCTTTTAAAAGCAATAGACACTCTTGTAATGTTAAAGAGCTTTCTTTAACAAGTCTTGATAATATAGTAATTTTCTGACTATGTAAATCTTGTTCCATATTAATGTATATTCTTAAAAGGGTTTCTGGAGGGCTTTTGCATACCTGGCTCACTACTCCTAGTTTGCCCCATATGTCTAAATGCTCCCCAATTTAATTTACTAAATTTTTGGGAGTTAACCAAATTTGGATTGCTAACTTCTATACGTTTAGCAAAGCCTCTGTTAGCTTGTTGTACTTTTGCAAAGGCTACTAAAGCACAATATGCTACAATTCTATCCACGTTTAGGCCATCTCTATATGCTTGCATCTCTTTTAAAAGCATAGGATCTGGTATACGTTCTACACCATAAATGGTTTTTACTATCTCTCCATCTGGTAAAGTTTCATGGTCTAGTTCTTCTTTTAAAAATTCTATACCATAAGATAGTAAATTTCCTTTAAATAATGTACCAACATTTTTCCAGCCATACTCTTGAAACACATTACGATTAGCTCCTATATCTTTTAAGAAGAGTATCATGTCTTTAGGAACTAAATACTTTTGTTTTTTCTTAGAGATCATATATTGTATAAATAAAGCTACGTTATTCTCCACTACTGTCCAGGCATTATACCATTCTATAAGGAGCTCTAGACGCTCGTGTGTTTTAACTATATCATCAAAACGTCCACACCAGCTAGCTACAATACGATCTCTTTCTAATGTGTTCCCCACCTTACCATCTCCATCATCTCTTATTACTTCTATAGGACTCTTGTATATGTATATAGAACATAATGAATCTGATGTTGTAGTTTTACCTTCTCCTACTGGATCCACTGAACCATAATACATTCCAAATGTAGGATTTTTACAAGGTCTTTCATAAATACAAATAACTCCTTCTTTGTCTTCTGTCTTTTTAGATAGAGGAAATTCCATAATAGGAATCTTTCTAGATGGTTTATCTGTAACCTTTCCCTCAGCGTTTCTATATAATTCTAGATACTCCACTGGATATTCTTTATCAGCTATTCTTTGTAACTGTTTGGAAACCAAGTGACTAGGAAACACACTCGCTTTTCTTGTAGCAAATGCTTCTTCTATAGTACGTGGTTGCTGAGATATTGTTAACTGATAAGCTGCCGGATCAAGATCTTTTTTCATCTTTTCAAACTCAATATCTAATGCTGCTAATGCTTCTTTTACCAAAGAGTTTCCATACTGATCTATATAAGGAGGCATAGACCATTGTTCAGGAATAAATAATCCTGATATACCTAGTGTACCATTATTGTCTATAAGATTGGTGGGTACACCATAGAATCCATTTTCTTCTGGAGCTAATACATATTTCTTTAAAGGCTCACATTGATCTAGATCACCCACAGATCCTGCAGCTATAAATTGTCCTGTGATAAGATGACCAGATTTTAAAGCTGGTTTCATAAATCCATATGTATCATCCATTTTTGGAGCAATACCACCTTCCTCATGAAAGAAATAAGTCACAGGACCCCCAACACCATTTGTAGGATCTTTTTCAAATGAATATGAGTTAATAGTAGATTTTAATCCTCTATAAGTATCTCTACCTCCTATTCTCACTTTAATCTGTTGGTTCCATGCCCCCACCTTATCAGGTTCAGATGGTCTATACCATGCTGTATGCTCATTTAAAAAGTTTTTATATTCATTTAAAAACTTCCATGAACCTTTCTCATTGATATAATCTTTAAGACTAGCTCCTATTTTAAGAACAGCTCCTTCTTCAAATACCCATTGGTTAATAAACTTAGCCATATGAAAATAAGAAGATGCTATCTGACGTTTCTTTAAAATAATAGCATGTCTATAATGTAATTCTGCTAGATGCTCATAAAGAGCCATGTGATATTGAGCATCTCTAACCTTAGCAAAGTCAAATCTTTTTTCTTCTTTATCATAAATGGGTAAAAAGTTTAACCACATATAATAATCTCTAGAAATATACCATGTGTTTTCTTTACCATGATATATTACACCATTTCTACATTTAGATTTTTGACCATCCCAATAGTATATAAAGTCTTTAGTCTTTATAGGAGCAGAACAATAATATCCTTGCTTCTGAAACTTACGTCCTTCTTCATTAAAAATAAAACTAGTTTCATCAAAGTGATATTCACCAGGTTCTTTAAATAGAGGAACTAAAAAAGCTCTAAAATCTTCTAGAGTTTCAAATTCAGTTATGGACCATGTACCGTCATGGTTATATGTAGGTACAATTTTATACAAGATTATTTAAATAACTTGGGTTATGAATTACTTTACTAGCTAGCTCTACAACAGTAGTTAATTGAGAAGATCTAATTATACCTTCACAATTATAGTTATTCCAATACTCTGTTAATTTTTCTCTAGGAATTGCTGCCCAATTTCCATCAGGTCCATTATGAAACACCCATAAGTTTAATACATTAACATTAGATGGAGTTTCAAAATCAGTGTATACTTCTTGTGACATATTTTTTTATTTTATAAATTAACTCTTCAAAAAATTGTATTATTGACATAATCAGTAAACCAACATATACTAATATCATCACAATAAGAATATATATTTTAAGTTTTAGTGGTACTTTTAAAGGTTTGTCATGATACGATCCCACAACCTTTTTAATAATTCCCATACTGCAATTATTATAATAATTTTAAAAAGCATCTTTATTGTTTAGTAAATTTAAAACCTGTTAATTTTTCTACCTCTATTAAATCTACTTGGTGAGAATGTAATCCTATAGATTTATTTGTAGTGTTAGCAAAAAGGTATGCTTGGAATTCTTTAGTCTTTTTAAAATAAAGCACCTTCCAACATAGTGCAGGTACTGTTATATTTCCTATTACTTTTTTAGGATAAATTTCTCCTATGTTACCTGTCCATACAAATATAGAATCATGCAATATAGCTTGGTCTCTTGTATATACTTCTAATGTTTTCCAATCACCTGCATTTAAAGCATGATACTGTGGACTCATATTAGAAAAATAAAAACACTCCGTCATAACTATAGGACCTGAGCATCTATTGCTAGCAGCAGGACACATATGACCTCTATCAAGTCCTGAGCCTACATAGTCATTAGCAATACTAGTATAAAGTATTAAATCAGGATCTGCTTGAAACTGATCCTTACGTGGAAGTGGGTCAGGACAATTATTTTTAGCTCTAGTCTCCCACCACTCTACTAACACAGGATAACGTAAAGATTTAGAAAATACTGTAGTGTAATTTAAATGCTTAAGACGCACAGTGTCTTGAGAATAAGAAAATAACACTAATAAAAGAACTAATACTAAAAAAACAAACCGTTTCATATATTAAATTTTATAAATTACAAAGAACATAGTGGGAGATATCATCCCTGCAGCTACTATGCGTTTTATCTGCTTTGCTGTAGGAGAAGGAGTTGAACCTTCACGTGGTCTTTAGGAACAGAACATTGCTAGCTTGTAGTCAACCCATTATCCTGTCTTTATCATAATTCCACACCCCTGAGACAAAAGGGCACGTCTGCCAAGTTTCGTCATCCTACAATATAAATTCTTTTCCTACAATTATTTTTAATTCTTCTAACGTAGTAAACATTATTCCTTTATTCAAAGCATAAAAACAAGTTTTTCCAACTATATTTTTATCCAATATTAAACTTGTATCAGAATATTTACGTAAAACATCAGGCATAAATACACCACACAACCAAAATAATGGTTCATTCTGTTTTTTTATAAGAATAACTTCTGGTCTTTTGGCTCCTATTTCTACAAGAGGAAGTTTACCATACTCAACAGTTTTTATTCCTACATTAAACCCATGTGCTATTAAATCTGCATGAGCATGGTTAGAAGAATGAGAAATTGTATAATCAATAATTGCTATTTGTAAATAGTTCTCAAGAGCTCCTTCACCTAATATACCTGTAAAATGTCTTTTAAAATGAGCTTTATTATCTCTTTTATGAGCTGCTTCTTGCATTTTTGCAACTTCTAATTTACTAACATGGTCATATATTTTTTTATATTTCTTTTCTCCAACAATAATTTTTGGAAAGTTAGGTAAAAGATTTACATAATCATCATAGTAATTACCCTTATAAGGAGCAATAATGTCTGTAATACTATTGGTCATATGCTAAATTTTGTCCTCCTCTTACTGTTGATTGTTGTTCCTCTTGAAGATCTCTATATGTAGCTTTAAATGATTGTCTTATCTGGTCAAACTTTGCAGCTGCATTAATCAAAGCTGTAATGTTACCATCTCTACCATGTTCAATTTCTGTAGTCTCCATATATTGAGCTAGTCTATCTACCATAGATTTCATTCCCATATATGCTCTATATGTAGGAGTTTCATATAGCTTTTTACATAAAGCTATACCTGCTACAATAACATCATCTTCTAAAGAAAAATTAGCAGCATCTATTTCTTTTAATATCAGTTCTTCTTTATCAGATTCTGGTACATCAAAGAATGGATTTAGTTCTGGATTAGGACATGTCATATAAAACATGTATGTAAGGATAGACATATGTTCATCTGGATAATCATCCACTATTTTTTTAAGAGTGGCTAATGTATAACAATGTTCACTAGGTATAGCTTTACCATTTAATATATCAAATAATCTTATCATTAGTCCCAATGTTTATTTTCTCTTTCAAAATAAAAAGTAAGATCTTGTTTACTATCATCATAATATTCTGCAACAACATCACTCTTAAACTTACTGCCAATATTTTCAAATAAAGATAAAGTTATTACTTTACCATTTACTTTTTCATTAAATAGTTTTGAAAGCCATGTATAAGTACCTCCACGAATAACTCCTGCTTCTACTAAAATATAATATTTATATTTTACATTTGAAAATTTAAACCAAGAGTCTATATCAAGATTTGCTTTTATAACATATTTATCTATATGTTCATCTGGATATGCTACATGTATAGGAAGAATATCACACATCTCACCATTTTTGCTTAAATTATGAGCTATATGCATAGCTACTGTAGCTGAATAATCCGGACTCACCATAACAACAAGTGTATTAGCTGGTAATAACTCAGGATAAACTTTAATAATTTTATTAGTAAGTTCAATAATTAACTTTTTTTCTTTAGCTGCTGAAACTAATAATATTTTTCTAGTCATTAATATTTTGGTTTTAATTTAGATCTATTATCTTCTAACCAATGTATAAGAGATACAGCTTCTTTTTTTAAATAAGGAAGATCATATTGTACTATGTCTTTTACTATTGGTTCTCCATTTATATCTCTTTCAGAAATAGGATTGTCAAACTTATCACGTCCTGCTTCTTCAAACATAATATGATGTATAGTGAGAGTACCTGCTTTAAGTCTTGGATTATGCTTCAATATAATATACATATACATTGACAATTGTAATGCATAGTGATTAAGATTACAATCATCTAAATGAGTTACAGGAGCATTCATCTTTTGTGTAATTCCTTCCCAGTTAGTAAAACCTTCAAGTTTAATTTCTTTATTGGTTTTATAATCTGTAATATGTACTTCTCCATTTACCACTTCTACAAGATCTGATTGACCACATAAAGCAGCTGACTTTAAATATACCATATGTTCTGGATAGACACCATCTTGTAACTTTTGATCTGGGGAATATTTAACACCATCTATTTCTAGAGGTTTAAATATAGGAACAGTGAAACCATGTCGTTCCATGTCATGTAATTCACATATATCATTTTCTCTTTGATTGTGATACCATGTTCCTAATGTAGTGGCTCTTAATGCTTCATTTCTCCAAGCTGTTTTAATTTCTTCTACAGACATTCCATACCATTTACTTTTCTTATTCTTAGATGACTTAAGAGCTGTTTTATCTGTATCAAAAGGCTTTTTAAAATTACTTATAAATGATGTAACACTTACCCAGTCTTTATGATCCTCTGGTTTAATACTTATATATTTATGATTTTCAGGTGTGAATCTTAATATACTCATAAACCTAGTTTTTGATTTAATAAATCTTCTTCTTCTTGTGTCAATTCAGCCAGCCATTTCTTTTTAGGACATGCTGAACTAAGACTTCTTATTTTTAAACTTAAAGAACATCCACAACCTCCTAAATTTTTATTACAACATGGTTGTGTTCCCGGCACCATACAACCTTCTCCTTGAAAATCATATAATGTACATCCATGACAGATATTTAGTCTCACGCTAGCAATCTCTTCTACATCTTCTTTTTTAAATATTGAATTAGTTATCCCCTCTATTATCTGACCCTTGCTTTTCCAAATCTGGATTATGTTTTCCTTTAAACTCATCTGATGTTGTTTTATGTAATTTAATAAATTCTTTTCTTTGGTTTTCCTCTGCTATAATTCCTTGCATATTCTTAAGATCAAATAATACTTCAGCTGTTTTAAACCTAGCTGTCATTTGCTGCATCCCCTTTTGTTTATTATTCTCTTCCCATTTTTCCACTTGTTGAATCTTATCATCAAGCTTCCAATGCTTTAAAGTAAAATCACCTAAGTTGGCAATATGCACTCTAGAATGTTTTAATCCCCCTAAACTTCTTCTCACCTCTCTCCAATAATAATCCATTAAATCCCCTACTAGTTCTTCTGAACTATTAGTTAATAGAGCTGTCTTAGGAATTAATGCTTTAGCCTTAAACGGTTTCAATACATAAGAATTTAAAGTCAAGTAAAATGTTTCCTTTACTTGACAATTTTAGTTCAGGATTAACAAAAATTTTTTTCTTATTCTTCCCTTCCTTTTTAATTAAGTTTTTCTTTTCTGCTTTAGTGAGACAGTTACGTACACTTTGTGTGCTAGAAAAGATGTTCTCATCACTAGCTTTATTACAAAAAGATGTAAGCTCCTGCTCTCCTTGTATAGCAAGAAATGTCAGACAGTTTAAATCTGCTTCTGAAACAGGTATTTTATATAGATAGCAGTGTGTTAAGATCTGGAATTTTACTATTTCCCAGGTCGTCATTTTTACACGCTTATCTACTTGGTTTACTATTGCCATTATAATTCTATTTTAAAACTAACATACTCTTCACCTGTTTTAGACCAATCTTTATACACTAAAATTTCTTCAGCTCCAAAGTCTTGAAACACTTTCCAACTAGCTCCTTTACGTGCTTCTCCTGTAAAATATTCAAAGCCCATTTCAGTAGCCCAGTCTAAAGCTTCTTTAATTAAATCATGTCCTATTCCTTTTCCTCTATAGGTAGGTAAAACAGTAAAAGAATCCACTTTTACAACATTCTTACTAGTCCATGACATTAAGATTTCAGCTATTAATGTTTCATCTTTAAACCAGATACCCTGAACACCATCCTTTTGGGACAACATGTATTCTTTATACTTGTCATCCCAACGGATAGATCTTGGATGCTCTTTTTCAAATTTAAAAGTTTCTTTCAAATCCTTTACCTTGTAAAGAGTTGTAAGCATATTATTTCTTTAATTTCTTAGATGTTATTGGTTCATTATTTCCTGCAGCTTCCATTTGAGGTCCTGTAGGAATTAACACTTCATCACCAACATTTAAACCTTCTTTAACTAACTCAGGATTATTATCTAAATCTTCCTGTGTAATAGTATAAGGATGTCCTTGTGGTTGTTGTCCTTTATCTGTAGATGGAGCACTTGTAATGTTACCAATAATAGATAGGGCTTTTAACTCTTCTGCTTTAGCCACTGCAAGTTTTGTATTAATCTCTTGCAATTGTAACTGTACTTTCTTTACAGAAATTTGTTCTTCTAAAAATGCAATAATTTCTTCCTTAGTAGGAACTTTTTGTTCTTCTGACATGTTGTTTGGTTTTATTTATAATACAATATCGTCATCATCATCAGCTTTTTTATTACTACTGCCTATAGTAATAGCCGGATTGTTATGTTCTTTAAATAGTTTAAGAAATTTATTATACGGAGTGTCTATTATATAAGTGTCTCCATGGTCTGTAAATATAGTGGTGCAGTTATATGTAAATTCATCATCCTCTTCAGAGGTAAGCTTACATGCTATTACAACATCTATATGAAAAGCAAATGGAAGCCATTTACCTTTATCTTCATTTAATCCTAACATATCCATTGTAGAGGGATCTACAGAATGGCATTGTATGTTGCATTCATGTATCATATTATTGTGGTTTTTTACAAGACACGTGATAATCATTATAATTAATATACGTGCTTCTATTAGATTGTTTTAATATTGACTGAGCTAATAAACGCTCTGCTATTCCATCTCTAACATCTATAACAGGAATGTTCACTGGCTGACCATACTTGTTTTTAGCATTAATATAATAACTAAGAGCCTCTCCATTCCTTACAATTTCTTGTTCTTTGTTCATATTGTGTTACATTAAAATATACTTAATAAGTTTAAACTTAACAAATTTAATTTTAAAACATAATATGGCTATTAGGAAGATATGCACACTATGTGTATTATTTACCGTATTCTAATTCTAATATTTTACCTACTAAATCAGAACGGTGGTTTTCCTTAAGCTTAACCCATTTCACTTCTTCTAGTTTCTTAGACAGTTCTATAGCATAAGACAAGCCATTTACAGAACCATGGGGGTTAATATCCATTTGCTCATTATCACCATTAATAATAATCTTACCTGTTTTACCTAGCCTAGTAAGAATAGCCAGCATCTCAGCCTTAGATAAGTTCTGTGCTTCCTCTACAATAAGAACATCATCCACAGTCTTACCCCTAATAAACTGTACAGGATAAGCTAGAATTTTCTTCTCAGCCACAAGGTTCTCTATCTTCACCTTATCATAACACTTAATAAGGTTTTCCATAAAGGCTTCTAAATAAGGATTAAACTTGTCCTCTAAAGCCCCAGGTAAAAAACCCATAGAATTACCCACCTCTATAGTGGCCCTAGTAACAAATACCTTGTCACATTCATCTTTAAACAAAAAGTCTAAAGCACACTGGGCAGATACTAAACTCTTACCACAACCTGCCCTACCTGTAATAATAACTATCTGGTTTTCCCTAATAAGACGCTTGGCTTCCTTCTGCTCATCATTAAGCTGAATGTTATATTTAATCTCATTCTTTCTAGTACGGTTAGACTCTTTCATATTATTATTTTTGAAATGGTGTTTTATTCTCCTTACGCTTTTCCCTAGCTGTATACGCCATACTCTTATAACTAGTATGTAATGCTGCCAACCTACCCAACTCATCCCTATGAGCCCATTGATGTTTGCTCTCTGCCCTAGTCTTCACATTCTCATAATACTTAAAAGCCTTAACCCCTTCCTCTAACTCCTCCTCTATATAAGCCACTATCAATTCATCTAAACTAGGTATATACACTAAGTCCCCAGTAGGAGATAATTCAATATTTTTTTCTTCCATAATTTTTATTTTGGCCAAAGATACATATATACCCCCACACTTATATATACCCCCCCATGGTTTTTTCCGTGTTAGAAGGTTAGGTGACCTACTACACAACAACTCCCCCTCTTAAAATTGGGCGGTATTGCCCCCTGTACCTGTAAATGATATTAATCATGGCAACAAGATTCATTAAAGCTACCACCGGTGGCTTAATTGTAACTGACAAAGCAATTGAAACTGTAAAAGTAAAAATTGCTGGCGTAGAAAAAGAAGTACGCACGCAAGGCGGAATTATCGGCTTTATTGCAGTGAGTAATGCAAAAGCATTACCATTGAAAGCCGGTGATGCTGTACCCTTCCGTATTACGGATAAACCCGTAATTGACCTCTCGACTAAACGGCCTATACCAAACTTGTTTTGGGCGGACCCTGTGTAATACACAGGCCTGGTCTTGAGGATTGATGCATCTTATCTTTAACGGAATAAGATGCATCTCTTCTCTTGTTACAGGAACCACACCAGCAACCGCCTATTACTTGTTACAAGTTCCACAACTTTGTACGTTCCACGTGGAACATTACACGTTAAAGGCAGGCTATGTAAGTGGGAATCCACTTCTCTACAGTTTCTTGAATAGGTTACAGTCATCACATTCCACAAATTTTTGTGGCATTAGATGGCTATGATATAATTCCACATAACACATATATTTTCCATTAACCAAAATGCTATTATCAATAAACAATATATATAGCATTAAATAACAATTATATGAAAACAATTATTGAAAAGTATTATGTATCACCAGGTTCTGTATTAGTATATTATGAAGTTGGAACAAAAGGTGTAGATTGTTGGTTTGATTCTCCACAACGGAGAGAGCATAGATGTTTATCTATAGAAGATTTTAATTTAATTAAGAGCCTGTAACAGGGCTCTTTTCTTTTTTTATTCATTAACAAAACTTATTCATATGAATACAAGAACTAAAATCTCTGCTTGTTCTATTAGGATATCAGCAGTTGCTACACCTTATGGATTTAAAACTATTGGTTCATTTCATAAGTTTCTTAAACAATGTAATCCTTGTGCTAAACTATACTTTGGTAATAGTCATGTTAGAGTGATTAGTATGTTGAAGATGGTGGAAAGAGAGTTTGAGAGTTTATAATGAGTTTTTATAAAGGTGCTATAAAGTGTCATATTGTACAATGGAAATTTGTATGATGGATGGACAGCCTTTTCTTTTATTAATCAATTAAATTACATTATATGAATCATCCAATTAAAGAACAAATATTATTAGCATTGTATGAACAAGCTATTAATGCTCTTGTTGATAAGAAACATCAACTAGATGAAAATTTTACTAATGGTGTTATTAACTATGCTGAGTATGAAGAACATAAATGGCTTATTTGGAATGATATTGAGTCTTTACGTCTTAATGCACCATTCTCACTTCCCAAGGGTGAGCAGTTGTAATAGTTTGCCTAGAGCATAGTAAGGATCATAACCTTATGTCTTTTAAGTGTGACTTTCGTATAGACAAACACTTACAGCTTTAATCAGCAGTCAGCTCCATGATGGTTGAAATTATTACAACTGAGTGCAGAGGGATTTTCTCATTCTTAACATATAAATTCATTTAATTATGAAACACCTATTAATCTGGCTAGCAGCCACTCTTTTAACATTATTAATGCTTTTACCAGCATTTTTTCTCTTTTTATGGGATTGGGACATTAAATACTTTGGATTCTTTAGTAAATATAGAATGAGGTACTTACATTGGACCTATAACGTAAAGACAAAAGGGAAAAAAACTTTTTAAGATATGGAAAATAGACTAATTGATTATATCTATGATAAATCTGTAGATATACTATTTTTTTTATCTCATCACTTAGGATTATCATATAGACAAGTTAATGTGGTTGTATTTACAATCATAGAACCAATTCTATATGTAATCTTAATTCTATGGATATTAAAACTTAAACAAATTATTAAAACCACTAAAATTCATTAACATGAAAGGTACAATTACAATGCTAGTAGTACTAGTAACACTTTTAACCACCTGGTTGAGCTTAGCTCTTCTAGGATGGGCTTTTTCAGACACAACTTTTAAAGCTTGTGCAACACATGGAGGAACACTAATGGTTATGTTAATCTTTGGTTGGATTCCAGCTGTTATAGTAGCTGTAGATCTGGATGACTATTTTGATAACAAAAAATATCATTCATATGGCAAATAATAAACATATTAGACCAATTATTCTTTTAATCATGGGTGTGATGTTATTAATGTGCACTTTATGTGTTATATTATTAGCATTTATGTACATAGAACCTACACCAGGTAATCTTGGCTTTATAAGCCTTTTGTTTACCATGGGTGTTCTTGGTTCATTCATGTACATTGACACGTACCTTGAGGCTAGGAAAGCCAAATAACAACATTTAGGTGGTGAGAACGCCCTGTAGATAACGTCAAAGGGGCTCTCACAACTATAAATGCATTTCTTAACATCTCAATTCTGAGACATTATAATAGTAATAATATATTCTATATATAGTTATACTATGTTAGTGGCTCAATCCTGAGACATTATAAATTCAAATGACAGCAATAAATCAACAAGAAGATGAAGATGTATACAGAGAAACACCTTCACAATTTCCTAAGCCTGAAAAGACATTAGGAGATAAACATATGTGGACCATCAATGGTTACCGTATATGGGCTAAAACGTATCAAGAAGCTTTAAAGCTTTTAGATATGATTGAATCATTCTAAACAATTGTAATGAAAAAGTTATTAAAGCTATTCAAAACAGACAATTCTGTTAAGCGTGACACATTTATCACTAAACAAGTAAAGTTTTATACTACCAATCCTCCACAACCTGTTGATTATCATACATGGTGTAAAGAGTTTAAAGTATCAAGCTTACACGGTGTGCAAATTGTACACATGTAAACATATTATTCCCCCGGATAATCAAAGAGGACTTAGACTAGTTGGACTTAATACAACCGGCAGTTTGCAGGCTAAGCTATAAAGCCTGCATTTTTTTTCTACATTCTTTAATTTATTATTATGGTAAGGTATTATCAAAAAAGCAGAATATTAGATAAAAGGTACAAAAATGGTATAGATAAAGGAGCAATGAGCTTTCTTAATATTCCTCTTCCTTTAAAAGCTGTTTTTCTTAAACTACATGATTTTGTAGATGAAACAACACCCAAACAAATTTTAAGACAAGATGCTGCTAAAAGAAAAAAGCATCGTAAACATTAATCATTTTTATTAACCTATTAAATTTTTTTTATGATTATTAAAGAGTCTTATAAAGATTCTAAGAATAAAAAGATTGTACAGAAAGAAGTTTATAAACAAATTAAAGGTAAGTATACAAACTTAATAGGTCTGGGTGGTCCAGATTTAAATGACTATCTTAAGTTAGCTAAATATGCAGGTATGAAAAATGCCTCAATATATGAGTTTAATGTAGATCAATTGTTAATACAAGCTTCTAAACCTATTAATACACTTTCTACTCGTGTGATCTTTGGTGATATTTATCAATCACCCTGTAAAATGAAAGATACATTCTATGATTTTGATTTTTGCTGCAGTGTAAAAACTGCTCAAGAGCATATTAAGAAATTTAAGAATGATCCAGTACTTTTTACATTTTCAATTAGACCATTAGGTCTAAATAGCAGTATCAAATTATATGTGTCATCTGTACAAAAAAGCTGTAAGTATAACTTAGAGCTTATAAAAGTTAATGCTTTCTTTAGAAAGTATCAACTTAATCTTAAAGAATCTGTACAGACAGTTTACATATATAAAGATAGTGTTCCAATGTTAGTTATAAACAATAATAAATAAACCCAAAAAACATCAAAATGAAAAAAAGTTTTAAGTTTTACTCAGAAGAAGAAAAACAAATTTTAGCTGAGTTAGTTAATTTACCATTAGGTAAAAGAGTAGCAACACTACAAAATTTTTCAATGGAAGACTTTTGTAAAAAGTATAATAGATCAGTTAGTTCTGTTCAACAATACATTTCTAATGCAAGATACAAACAAGGTAGAAAAACTAGTAATGTTTCTAATGTAAAAAGTGATACAAAAACTATAACAAAAGATCTTTCTACATTACGTAGAAATGAATTTGTTATTCCAGTAACAAGCTGGGAACTTAATACAGAGAATGGTCAAACTAATCTTGTATTAAAGTTTAAATAAACAATTTTTAGTGAGCTAGAAGTCTATTAATTTAGACTCTAGTTCACTATTTTAAAGATGGTGAGGCTAGCGGCAGCTAGTATGGGCACGCTCTTGTCCTAATCTTGACTATTAAGATTGATCAACTATGAGCTATCACAATTGAAGATTGTCGTTACATGGGCTATTAAATGGCACTAAAGTAAGCTATCAATTTAGATTGGTACATTTGGTAAAGTTAGATTATATAATAATTCCAATAAATAGGTATATACAAAATACGCTATTTATTGACAATGAACTGTGTCATAAACTGGTACGATAAGCCAGTTTTTTTTCTTATTTTTACAATCATTTAAAAAATAAACCAAATGAGGAAACTCACACCAACAATTGCAAGAGCTTTAGCTGAGAAAGTTAGAGTTGAATTAGTAGCACGTAATGCTTCTGTTAAACAGTTATTAATAGATAAAATTATGGATTCTAAAGAAATGAAAAACTACCGTAAGTTATCTGAAGATTATGACATTATTCAAAGAAAGATTACAGATGCAAAAACCTTGTTACAAGAAAAGTATTCAACTAAAACTATGGATGTTGCTCTTTATAACACAAGTGTTCATCTTAGAGATACTGTTGCATCTTCTGTAGAAAGTATTAAAGATCTTATTCTTATTGAAGACTATCTATCTGATGGTATAGAAAGTACAGAAGAAATTATTAAAAAAATTGCAGATAAATTATGTTCTTAAACATTAAAAATGTAAATGTATGAAACTTAAACATGTAAAGTTTAATCATGAAGCTGAAGGTTTTTATGATGCCATCGGTATTACAGATGATATAATGATGAAATGCAGAGAACGTATTTTATTCAGTACATTTACTAATGCCTTACAAAGTATAGAACTATTTGAAGACAGAAATGATGCTCCAAGAGAGTTAACAACTATCACTGGAGATTTTCAAAAAACTTTGTCTATTATAGAAGATGAAATAGAATATGCTTACACTCTAATGGAATTTAGTAAAACTCATGAAATGGGCGTAGAAGCTTTTGCTAGATGGGAACTTCAAAGAAGAGCTAAAAATTCTAAAACGAATAAAAAGAAATCTATGATGCTTGACATTATGGATATGCTTACAGAACTTAAGATGGAGCATGAAAAAACTAGTAATGAAACTGCGGATATAAACTTAAAATATGGTTTTACTCCTAAAGGTCTTCTTAAAAGAGTAGAGCTCACTAAGAATTCACAGTATGATTTTAATGTTTATCTTAATATGGTTGAGAGATATAATCATAGCAATCAGTATGATAGAAGTAAAGACTCTGATACTGATATTGATGATTTCTTAAGAAACATTCTTAATCAGAATGATGAAGATGATGATGATTAATAAAAGACCATTATGTCTAATAGATTAAAAGCTGGATTTGGACAACCTTCTAAGGTTGTCCTTACAGATCCACATATAGATTTAAAACTAAAAGGTCTATATGCCTATCTTTCAGCTTATGCTTCTAGTACAACTGATGAAACTTTTATTAGTGTTGATAGAATGGCTGCTGAAACAGGCACTGATAGATCAACAATAAATCGGCTGTTAAAAGCTATGATAGAAAAAGGTATAATATCACGTGTAAGACGTGGTAAAAATACCACTGCAATAACAAAATTAATTAGATAAAACCGTATTTAAGTTTTAGGAGGGGATTATTCTTTTTTGGTGACAGGTGAAGAATAAGTGCTTTATGCTGTTCTCACATTAGGAAGTCCCCTGCTAGAACAAATCTTATTTAATGTTTGATATAAAGAGTTTTATAGCGTATTAAAGGTTCACATCGATTGGCAACTAAAACATAGAACTATATTCCTTTATGTAAATGTTAAACAACAAGACTGATCTCAGGTGCCTATTAGTAATATTCTGTTGAAGGCAAACCGTTCCCTTACTCAGTAGTACGACATGATGATAGAGCTCCGTCAAACGAAGCGTAATCATACCTAGTAGCAGTTCTGATGATTATGAACGTAGTCCCTGGGATAGTTTCTTGTTAAACTTATTAGATTAAGCATCTGGAACACTTGAATATTTAGGTTCGAGTGGAAAGAAGGATAAACAGCCAGCCTATTGATATTAAGAGCTATGCTCCCAACTCATGAACGTATTTCCAGTACTTCTGCTTAATCTATAATTTATTACTATGTTAACGAAAAGATTATATAAACCTCGGCATGACCGGTAGTGGTGTATAAGGAGAGATGTAGTAACTTTAGGGGGTGTATTGATTTGACAGCACTCTAAATGGTAGTATCACAAGCAAGCCTTGGAACGGGTAAACAAGTTCTAAACAATAACCGTAAAGAGTCAATCTGAGCGTGTTTCTGAAGGTGCCGCTATTATAGCAATGGCATTTTCTCGTGTAGCAGTAGCTGCATAAGGAAACGGGGTGGTAACAACCTGGCAACAGAAAGTTACAAAATCGTAAGGTATTCTGATACTGACAGCTCAAAGGAGTGATGGGTGTGAAAGCAGAATAAATGACTACATCGTCCTAGCCTTACAAATGTTTTCTTAGTTATGTCAAAACTAAGTGGTGGCAAGTTGTACTTAACCGTATGATCCTAAAATTACTGATCAGTATATGTAAAGAAATGGCGTTTTGTAGATAAAACCGCTACCACGCTCCAACAAGGCTAAAGTGAAGAACTCTATTCCTTAACGGTCCGGTCCATATACAGACTCAATTACGGTGCAAAGAGTGTTTGGGATCTTCCCAGCACTATTAGTACTAAGCTTGTAACTAAATGGTATTATGATTTGTATGTTGGACGGGGGTTCGTAACCCCCCACCTCCACTAATTTTTTAAACTTAAAGTCATGGATAACAAACATATGTTATTACTCTGTAGTTGTTATAGCTCAGAACATCAAATGATTATACACTTAGATGAAGGCGGTGATATGTTTGCTCCAGAAGCATACGTACATGTACATCTAGTAAGACGGTCCTTTTGGTACCGTGTAAAATACGGAATTAAATATATATTTGGATACACATCTAGATATGGAGCATGGGATGAATTTATATTAGATAAAACACATTCAGAATCATTTAGACAAATAGCTAAACATTTAGATGATGAAACAGTATATTAAATTATCTATACCTAAAGATACAGCATGGGATAATACCCGTTTCAAATGGGGTAAATATATTCATTGGAAAATAAGATACTTCTTTAGAGGTATATATAACATTATGAGATGGATACCTACACTCTATAAAGATAGAGACTGGGATGACGCTTATATATTATGGGTACTTCAAAAGAAAATAGAGTATCAAAGAGATTATCTTGTACATGCTAATAGACATGTAAATATAGATTTAGATAATTATTGGATGACTCTATGTCTTAATCTTATAGAAAGAGAAACAGAAGAGTATTATGCAACAGAGTTTTCTGATTATCATGTAACTAATTTAGAATTTATACGCCCTGATGAACAAGAATGTAGAAAAGTAGATATTAAAATACATTCAGAAAACTATGATGAGTTTCTAGCAAAGTATCCGCATACACTGCGTATAGTATTAGATAAACATCCTGAAGCTTCTACGTCTAAACATCATCAAGCTATACTAGTAAGTAGTTATAATCAAGTTAAATGTAGAAATCTATTATTTGAAATTCTTAAACGTAAATCTGCCAATTGGTGGGACTAAATATTATATTATGAAAAAAACAAAAACACCTGAAGTAATTAATCAAAAACAATACATAGTGTTATGTGATGGTGAGCTATGGGTAGAAGGTACAAAACAAGATGTAATAGATAATTTTAATGAAGATACTAACGCATATATAAAATATGCTAATATTATTAAAGTATATGAGCTTGGTGAACCTATACCATTTTCACTTAATACTCCACAGATAAACTTTTAGATAATCTATGAACACAGCAGAACAAAATGCACTCAATCTTAGATTTATATATTATGCTTGTGATGCAGAAGATTTATTACCTATTGGGGCATCTAACACATGGGAAGGACTATTAGAAATAGTAGATGATTATATGGGTGCTAATGATAAACATAATCATTCAGGTAAAAGAATTAAATATGTTCCATTTGAAAGTAAATATCCCTCAGAGTTTGAAGGCACTATATATTATGAAACACCTGAATCAAAATCTGTAAAAGTATATACAGTAGATTTTAATTATAAAAATAATCTATGAAAACCACATTAAACAGAATCAAAGAACATTCACCTTGCTCTGAAGGTTGGTCAAAGCTATTAACCTATTTAAACAAAACAGAAGCTGATAATGAACCATTAGACCTGCTTACTATTCTTGAATCAAATGGCGTAGAAGATTGCTTATGGGCATTTAAATGTACAGACAACCATAATAGTATTTACAGGCATATTGCAGCAGATTTTGCGGAGTCAGTATTGCATATTTACGAATCAGATTATCCTAATGATAATAGACCTAGACTAGCTATACAGGCTGCTAGAGATTATGACGATGGTAAAATAGATGACGCTGCTAGGGCTGCTAGGGCTGCTAGGTCTGCTGCTAGGTCTGCTGCTAGTGATGCTGCTTGGGCTGCTTGGGCTGCTTTGGCTGCTTTGGCTGCTGCTAGGGATGTTGCTAGGGATGTTGCTTGGGTTGCTAGGGTTGCTAGGGATGTTGCTTGGGATGCTGCTAGGGTTGCTGCTGTGGCTACTGAATTAGAGAAACAAAAAAAAATAATTATTAAGTGGTTATCATAAACCAAAACAAATAACATATGACACAAGAAGACTATATAGAAATTAAAGATATGTTCTTAGATCATGTAAAAGGATTTATGAATAACACAGGTGGTATGCAACCACATATAACTGTCTTTGCTAAACATAGATTAGAAGAAGGTAATGACATGTCTGAAAAAGATAGTATCATTCATATTCCTATTCCTGCAGAATATTTTAACTCTGAAGATAAAAAAGATGAGTTTATGGAAGATGTCATGCCTGAAATAAGTAAAAAGATTAAGTCTAAGTTTGTAGCACAAGCTGTATGCTGGGCTTCTGAAGCATGGATGAGAGTTGCAAGTAGTAAACATAAGTTATTAAATTATAAGAAAATACCTGTTAAAAAGGAAGTACTTATAGTTACACTAGAATCAGAGGCTCACAATGATTGCATTTTATTTGAAATTATACGTAAAGGTAAAAAAGTAAATGAAGATGGTGATATGGTAGATGATGTAGATCTTATAGAAATGGAAGATTTATCAACAACTATGCCTAATGGTAAATTAAGTGGTAGATTTTCTGGATTATATGATATGGTTAAAATATAAAATTATGAATTGGATAGTAAGTAAATTATTTCCCACAAAACAAAAGGTAAAAGAGTTAACAGTAGAAAACGAGAGTCTTCAGGCCAAACTTGATGAAAAGCAAGACGTTATAAATAAAACTAATGCATATTGGAAAAGAGAAATGGCTAAATTACGCTCTAAGAAAACTATTTCAAAGAACTTATAGCCCTATTATCCATATATTAACTTATTGTGGTGTTGTAAATCCTATATTATAGGCTATTTTTATGTAACTAATATGCATAGAAATGTTATATCAACTACCCAATGGCAGGGTAATAGAGATGAGTACAGAACAGTACTTTGAAATGTCTGACGAAGAGCTTGAATATCTCGTAGCTTATAACTATGGAGACCTTCTTGAGAATCCTTGGTTTGGATCTGTTTTAAGTAAGCAGCCAAAGCAAACACCAGAAGATGATATTGTAGAAATACGAGACATATCTGAAATACCTTCTATAGAACGTTTATCTGATTTAGATGTAGAGTTTGAAGAAGACTAAATACACACAAAAATTTTTAATCCTAGCCCTGAGTCTATAAGCTTGGGGCTTTTTATTTTTAAAACAACAAATACAATGAGTAAAGTAATTGTAACAGCTGACGATAACGGTAATGTTATTGCAGTGTCAAAGAACAGTCCAGAGTATGGATATGTACGTGTAGAACAAGTAACTACACAAATTAATGACCAGGGATGGTTAAAAAATGTAAGACGATCTGCTTTAATTAAAGGTAAAGTAACAGATCTTGTAGAAGCAAATTTTAAAGCTAATCAAGCATTAGCAGGTAAAATTGTAGTAGTTGAATCTCTTCAACCTTTTAATGCAGAAAATCCTGACCGTGATCTTAAGATTGCAGGTGATACAGGTATTATCTGTACTATAGATGATCAACCTATTTATCGTCAAACGTTTTATACAACGAATGATAATGCAGTTGATGAAATGATTACACATGATAGAGCTTGTCAAGAGCAAATTCGTGGAGTATTACAAGCTCAAAGAGCAATGAGTACTTTAACTGCACTTAAACAAGTAACTGTAGCTGAATTATAGCTTCGTGGTTTAGTTAAATATGAATGAGCCTAGAGAAATCTAGGCTCTTTTTTTTCTATGTTCTCTCACAATAAAAAATATAGAACAATGTACAATCCAAACAAAACAGCCTCGGCTAACTCTAAAGGTATAATATTATCTTTCAGAGACACTAACAAGCATTCTTTCGTTAACTATGAAATGAGTGGTATTAGTAAATTTCAATCTGATCTACCAAGATATCAAGAGATTGAAAATCCAGTATTTAACAGAATACAACAAAAGATTTATGGTCAAGCTGTATATGGTCTAGGTTTCTATACAGAGAAACAAGTTATAAAAATGGCTCCTGCAAAGAAGCAGTTTATTACAGACACATATAACAAAGTTCAAAAGATTTTGACTTGTTGGAAACAAGACATAGCTAATGAAAAAGTTGATAGATTCCTATTAGCTCTTTTTCCTAACTCACGTATTACAAAAGCATTTGTAAACACCAAGGGTCATGATGAAAGTATTAAAACAAAACATACATTCAAAGATCTGGGATTATCTCAAGTAAACATTGCTAAAAAGTTAATAGAATCAAGGGTTTTACCAGAAAATTTCTTTAACTTAGATGCTACACATTAGTGTATGGAAACAATTTTTGTAATCAATGAAACTACGCAGTTAGTGCTAGTTCCACAAAATGAATTTGATAGAATCTTATTAAATAAACTTACAAGTAATGGACCTGTTGAGGTAGTTGTAGCAAGCCAACCTTTAGGTATATTAAGTAAGTCTGTACAAGATGCTGTCATTATTAAATCAAGATCAGATGATCCAAGCAAAGCTTAAAAAATGTGCAGGTTGTAATCAACAAAAGTACATTTGGAAATCAGATGGTAAAGATAAATACTGTAAGGAGTGCTGGTATGATATTGAGAAACCAAAGTCTATAGCTCCTATGTCTAAAAAGATGAAGGAAACTGTAGATCAGTATTCAAAGATACGTACTGCATACCTTACAGTAAATACTTTATGTAAAGCTAAACTATCCGGCTGTACAAGCAATGCTACAGAAATACATCATAAAGCAGGTAGAGGTGAAAACCATCTACGTATTGCTACATGGTTACCTGTTTGTAGAGCATGCCACACTTGGATTACTGAACATAGTAAAGAAGCAATTGAACTAGGATTGAGCACATCTAGGTTAAATATTAACTTGGAAAAATAAAGTCTGCTGGAGGTTTTAAATGGACTTATACCAATCCGGATGCAGCTAAGGAACTAGGTTATTCAGAATCAAGATTAAATTAAAACATATGGATTTTGACAAATTAAAAGAACATTATACGTTCTTAATTAAAAAGTGGTTAGCTAGTAATAAATACGAAGTTAGCGACCACATTATAGACATTATTAGAATCATCTTATTAAACAAAGATGGTATCATGAATAACCCAGGTAGTGGAGTACAAGCATTCTTATCTAATAACTTATTTGATTTCTTTAGATATGCAGATGCTGATGTATCTAAGAATGGTAAGATTATCTTTTTAGCTTATCACAACATAGAAACATACTATGCTGCTAAAACTTATAAAGAGTCACTAGTAAAAACTGAGTTATGAAAATAGAAGAAAACTAATTTGTCACGATACTCTCATTTTATCCTTGTACCTCCGCACTGAGGTTGGGTTAGACATAGTTATTCTGATTTTTACGAGTTTCGTGATAAGAAGCAATGATGAACTTAGTAATAAGAATAACAGGTGGGAAGCTACTGCCAGAGTGTAGCAAATTATTTTAAACTATAATAAATGTCTAAAAGAGAACAAGTCCAACAAGAAGCCCTAGATATGGCTATTAAACACAGACGGTGTGGTTTAGCTATAAGCATGGGAGTTGGAAAAACTCTCATTGGCTTAAAATATATAGATAGACTAAGACAAGATAATATGCATCTTAGAGTGTTAGTAGTAGCACCTAAGTTATCTATATTTGAGTCTTGGAAAGATGACGGAGTTAAGTTTGGTATATCAGGAGCTAATATAGAATTTACTAGTTATTTATCTTTACACAAAAAAGATCCTAATAATTATGATGTTGTAATCTTAGATGAATGTCATAGTTTACTACTTTCTCACCAAGTATTTTTAAGAGTATTTACCGGTAAAATATTAGGTCTTACTGGCACAGCTCCTAGATACAGCGTTTCTGAAAAAGGAATTATGGTAGCAACATTTTGTCCTATTATGTATAAGTATATTACAGATGATGCTATAGATGATGATATTTTAAATGATTACAGAATTTTAGTTCATAAGATGCCGTTATCTTCTAAAAATACTTTACCTGTAGTATTAAAAGATAAGCCAATATTTTATACATCTGAAAGGAAAAACTATGAGTATTGGACTAATAGACTAATGGATGCTACATCTAAAAAGCAGGAGCAAATTGCTTCTATAATGAGGATGAAAGCATTAATGGGTTTTAAGACTAAAGAAAATTATGCTAAATATCTTTTATCAGAAATTGATGATAAATGCCTAGTTTTTTGTAATACACAAGAACAAGCAGATAATATGTGTTCTTATTCATATCATTCTAATAACGAAGAGTCTGAAGTTAATCTAGAGAAATTTAAAACTGGTGAAATATCTGATCTAAGTTGTGTATTACAACTTAATGAAGGTGTTAATATTCCTAATTTAAGATATGGTATTATTCTGCATGCATATGGTAATGAAAGAAAAGCTAGTCAACGTATAGGTAGGTTGTTAAGACTTAATCCTGAAGACACAGCATATATTCACATACTATGTTATAATGATACTGTAGATGAAAGATGGGTGACAGAATCTCTTAAAGATCTGGATGAAAAGAAAATTAAATACTTTAATATAAACCCTGATACTTATGAGTCATTTTAACGGGAAATATATAAAGAAGAATGGACAATTAACACACAGCAGTTTAGCTGCAGCAAAACAGTTTGAGATATATCTATCAAGAATTCCTGAAGGTCAGATTATAGAATTCTTTTATGAGATACAACATGATGATGGCACGCTTCCACAGCTAGCTAAAATACATGCTATGCTAAAAGATTTAGCAACTCATATTGGTGAGACTGTAGATAATTTAAAACTACTTGTAAAAGATAGAGCAGGATTATGTATAGCTAGAGAAGTAGCAGGTAAAGAATATTTCTTAGCCAAAAGTTTTGGTGAGTGTTCTAAAGAAGAACTATCTCTTGCCATACAAGCTATACTAGAAATAGGAATAGAGGTTAATCACCCTGTGGGGTAATAGTCTCAGTATCTTCTTCATAAGTAACTCCTTGAGCAATAGCTTCTTTTTCTATACTAGTAATTAATATAGTAATAGTTTTTAGCTGCTCCATCCATTGCTCAGATAAATCACCTGTAGGATTTTCTTGAACTAATCTTTGAAACTCTTCAATTTGTTCAGTGGATATATCTTGAATTAGATAAGCTAATAATTGCTGAATTCTCAATAAAAATGAGGTACCTATTGGTAGGTTAACTACAGCATCTTTTTTAATCATCGTCATCTTAGCCATATAGTTGGTTTTGATGACAAATATACAGATAATTGTGATAGAAACAATAAATCTTGAAGAGATAAAACTTAAACTAGTAGACAAACTCAAGCCATCAGGCTGGGCTGTTAAACTTAGAAGTTTTGTATTGTCCAGTGATTTTGATAAAATACTGGACATATTATATAAATTACGGGAAGACAATAAGAGATTTACACCTCCTTTAAAGCAAGTGTTTAGAGCTTTTGAAGAGTGTTCAGTAGATAATCTTAAGGTAGTTATTATTGGACAGGACCCCTATCCACAATTTGGTGTAAGTGACGGCTTAGCTTTTTCATGTGGTAACACTATGAAAGTTCAGCCAAGTTTACGTAATATTTTTGAAGCTTTAGGTACTCCAGATGGCAATCCAGATCTTACTAGATGGGCTAATCAGGGAGTTTTGCTTCTTAATACTGCATTAACGTGTGAAATAGATAGAATAGGTTCTCACCATGTAATATGGAAAGACTTTATCATGTACGTATTAGATATGTTAAACCTAACTAATACAGGATTGATATTTATTCTATTAGGAAAGCATGCACAAGAATTAGAGGCTGTAATAGGACCTAATCATTATATACTAAAAGCATCACATCCAGCCTCAGCAGCATATACAAAAACTGTGTGGGACTGCAATGATGTTTTCAATGGAGCAAATGTTATTATAGATAAAAATAACGGGGCAGATTTTAAAATCAATTGGTAAAAAATTAAAAAACAACATCATGGCTATTGAAAAAGTACAGATTACAGTATCTACTATTAAAGAATTATTAGACAGCGGATTAACATGGTTAAAGAAAGATGACTTAGGTTATGGTTCTATTCAAGAAAAGTTTCAAGCAGGTGATACTCATATTGCTGCTATTAGAAAACATCCTTTATTAAAAGACCTTGATACAACAGCTAAAATATTTGTTATAATAGATGATACAAAGAATAACCAGAAGAATGAAACTACTACATCCATTACCACCAGTAGTTCTGATAACCAAAGAGATGACAGACTTGTGGCAAGATTACTTGGGCTTAAAGATAGTAACCCCATCTATGAAGAAGTACTTTCTGAATCTATTAACTCAAATGCATCAGGAGGAGAAAGAGAAATAAGCTCAGTTGACGCATTTGCAAACTTATAATTCATCATTAACAAACCACAATAACTCCATTAACATGGCAAAAGTAAAATCTATTACTAAAAAGACAACTCAGGAAGTGAGAACAATTGAAACCTCTTTGATTAATAAAGAGGAAGTATTTAAAATGTTAGCCTTAGCAGAATCTACTGGTTTACCCTGCTTATTAGTAGGTCAACCTGGCGTTGCTAAAACAAAAACTATTATTGAGTATGCTAAAGCATGGCTTAATAAAGATGGTAAAATGTCTGCAGAAGATTTTGCTAATAAAATCTACATTTTAGAAACTGATGAAGGTACTAAAGCATCAGAAATTAAAGGTATGCCTGATTTAGGTAAATTATTTACAGAGAACATTTATGAACTTAATGCTCCTATTGCAGAAGCAGAGATTGTAATTATTAATGAGGTAGATAAAGCTAGCTCAGCTATACGTAATGCAATGTTAGGTGTAATGAATGAGAAGTTTTTATTCAATGGCAAACAAAAGGTTCCATGTAAATGGAAAATCTTTGTAGCTACAGCTAATGAAATACCTAAAGATGAAGTAGGATCTCCATTCTGGGATAGGTTTATGTTAAAGATGACAGTAAACCGTGTATCTGCAGGTGAATTAGTTAAATACTTTGAGAAAGGTGCTCGTAACTATAAAGAGAGATTTACTATTGGTGTACCTAACAAACAAGAAATTGAAGACTTAGTAGTACCTACTAATAAGTTAGAAAAATATCTTGAGGTTGGTTATCAACACAGCTCAGATAGAACATTAACTTTTGTACCTAGCTTAACTAAAGCTGTAAGTTATATCTGGGATATCAGTCTTGACAAAGCTTTGGTAAAAACTGCACAAATTATGATTAGTCAAGCAGCTGGTTCTGAATTACAGAATAAGCTAATGAGCCCTGAAGTAAAAGCAGTAATGTCTAAAGTAGAAATGCTACAAAGCTTTAATACTAATGAACAATTAGAATTAGCTACAGCAGAGATTGAAGCATTAATTAATACATACACTTCTAGAGGTATTATGGATGAAGGCCAAGTAAACGAAATAGAACTTTCTATGAGTTATATTATGCAAAGTCATCCCGCTCGTAAAGACTATCAAACATCAAGTGATTTTGATAATCTAGTAGAGAATAGTACTGCACAAGCATTTTAATAAATAACATGCATGATATCTATATGGTATCATGCATGTTTTAAATAATTAATTATGGCATCAGGTAAACAATATAAGAATGTATATACCATTCTTGAAAAAGTAAAAAAGGGTGAGATCTCTAAAGATTCTTATTATAAAGCAGGTGAAGGCTTGTTTGAAAAACTAAGCTTTTATAAAAAGCCTGATTTAGTTAAACCACATCTTCACTATATAGATGAAAGAAGGTTAACTAATATTGTAGATTCATTTATTCATGAAACCAGTAATACTAAAAAGTATTTTGATAGATTTAATACTACTACTGGTTTTAAAAAACTAGATGAAGATAAAAAACCTGATTTTAGGAATTATAATCAAAAGCTTTTAGAAAACTATGAAAAGTTTCCTAAACATTTAAAGTATGACATACAAAAAATGTATTATCATCAGATGGATAAGTTAGATTTTGAAGAGAGAAAGCCTGAAAATGCAGCACAATATAAGTTTCTAGAAAAAGCTAATAATCCTGTAGGTAAAATTATGACTGAAGGTTCTAACTTGAAGGCATCTATTTTTACTAGAAATATGATAATGTATTACTTACAGCAATTAACTTTAATGGAATACATAGATCCAGATGCTGCAAAACAAATGCAAGATAATCTTAACGGTAAAGGTGATTTAGATAATGATGAGCTTAATCAATTAATGAAAGATGCATTTGATAATAAACAGGCTAAGAATATGTTAGATGAAGCTTTACAAGATGCACAAGATACATGTAATGCTATTGATCAATCTATAGACAAAGATATACAAGAGAAGATGTTTGATGAAACTACTAAGTTTGGTGGTAATGAGGCTGGAAAACTAAGTCCTGATTATCTAAGACAAGTTACAGCTAGACTTCAAAGTATTAATTTATCTCTAGGTTCTCTAAAAGAGAAGATTAAAAAGATATTAGATAAGTCTAATAGCTATTTCTCTTCTAGAAAAGAAACAATTAGGGAAGATTTATTTAGCTCTGGTAATCTTGCTGGTCTAGAAGATTATGAATTGTTGCATCCAAAGCTTAGAAAAGTATTTATTGAGGATCTTACAGTGAAAGAGACTAAAACAGTAGGTAAGATAGATGTTTATATAGATATTTCAGGTTCTATGTCTAGTTGTTGTGGTACTCTTAATCAAGAAGGTGATAGAATATCTAAATTAGATTTTGCTAAAGCTTTTGTAGTTAAGTTACAACAGATGGATATGCTTAATGAAGTGTATTTATTTAATACTTCTGTAAAGAAATATAGAACTGATCCTATTAGTTTAGCAATGCTAGACTGTGATGGTGGTACTGTTATTGACAAAGCTATAATAAGTATAGAAGCTAATGAAACTAATGCATTAGTTATTACTGATGCAGAAGATCATTGTCATCACTTTAGTGAAAAAGCTTTCTTTATAGGTGTAGAAGGTGCAGACTTTAAAAGTTTTGATAAAACTATTATACAGCAATATTCTGAGAGAAATCAAGTGATAGTGTTTGATGGACAAACTATTTTTAACGTAGACAAAAAAGGTGCTACAATAGTTGATAAAAAGAAACATGTATAGTAAAACTTTATAATAAGAAATTGGGGATTGGTTAAAAAACCAGTCCTCAATTATTTATTAGATTTGTTTATAAATCTGGACCAATATATAAAAGAAAGCCAGAAAGATCCTGAAAGGCAATAAAAAGTTATATCTGCAACCCAATATGAATGTGTAGCGTCCATAATTAGCTTGAAAAGGAAGTCGTAGCCAAATGGCAGAAAAAACATGGCTAATAGTAGGGAAGTATCTTTGTAAAAAGTCAATCTTTTTATTCTGTCTTTGTTGTTCATCAGGATCCATAGGGGGATTAGTTAATTTAACAATATTTTTTATCTACCTTGTCCTTTATATTTACTAACTTTTTTAACTTTAGGACCTTTGCTTTTACTAGCTTTACCACTTTTTCTTTTACCAAATGTGGTTTTGTTTGAATTAGTTAATTTTGCCATTACTTTAATGTTTTATTTTAGATTCTAAAACACTTATACGAGATTTAAGGTCAGCTCTTTCCTGCATAGCATTAATCTGAGTAGATGTTAACTTTTCAGTAATTTCCATTTTCATATCAGCTCTAGCTTGCATAGCTGTAGCTCTTAATTGTTCTAATTCTATAGTAGTTCCTTGTGGAGGTATAGCTTTATTCTCAGCAGTTACTACAACGGCTATTTTATTTTGTAAGATAGTTATTTGATTGTTTAATGTACTCACTTGAGTAAGTAACCAACCAATTGCAGAAACGCATATAGGTAAAATAGTAAAGACTAGTTTCTCAACTAATCCTGATTTACTTTTATCTGCAGCTAATTGCTCAGATATCTTTTCATTACGTTCTTCTTGTGTCATTATATAATCTCTTTTAATAAATTATTATAGTCATTGAAATGTTTGATACGATCAGATAAACCGATAGTACCACCATTTACACGTTTAGTCACTTTAGTCACCACTTCATCAGTTGCTCCAGTATCAGCAACAAGATTTAACTTCATATTCATAACATATTCCCAACAAGCTGCATCTAAAGCATAATGATTATCAGTTCTTAATAAATCAGCGGTTTGTTCCACAGTTTTACTTAAATAGGTAGCATAGCCTTTGTATGCATCCTTACCTGTTAATTGTAAAAACCCACCACCTCTAAATCTAAAACCATCACCTGGGTTATTATTACCCATACGGCCTCCATATACAGCTTCAGCAAGTTTTTCTTGGTTTTTTATATAATCATTTGCATTTTTCTTGTTGTTTGAACCATCAAGGTTAAAACGACTTGGCCAAATAGCTACAATACGAGCTGGAGTAGTATAATTCATACTCTCTGTTTTAATAGTAAAATCTCCTGACTCATGAGCAATTTGAGCAAGAAAATGAGCTACTCTTAAACTTGAATTTATTTCATATTTTAAAAAAGCCTCTGGTAAAATTGATAAAATAGTATCAGGAATGTGTCCTTTTAATTTATCTAAGTTCATTACTTTACTTTTTAGGTTGAGCTGGATAGTATTTTTTCTTTTTCTTAGGAACAATAGCTTCTTTAACCTCAGCTACTTTTTCTTTTACCTCAGCTACTTCTTTTACTACTTCTACTTCCAATTCTTTCATGGCAATAGCTTTAGAAGCTATATTACCATTACCTAATAA
>Ga0136641_1000131_pt1 | contig 30609 bp, 29 predicted proteins | sample EliLak1302023Y_FD_115312 | JGI IMG/M metagenome (GOLD analysis project Ga0136641, IMG submission 115312) | Freshwater microbial communities from Elizabeth Lake, Yosemite National Park, California, USA - 13020-23Y | ecosystem: Environmental > Aquatic > Freshwater > Lake ...
AGCCCAGCGTGGAAGTACTGTTCGAATCGGCCGCCCGTGTGGTCGGCCGCAATGCGCTGGGCGTGATGCTCACCGGCATGGGCGCCGACGGCGCGGCCGCCATGAAGACCATGCGCGACGCCGGCAGCTGGAACGTCTGCCAGGACGAAGCCAGCTGCGTCGTCTTCGGCATGCCGCGCGAGGCCATCGCCCACGGCGCGGCGCACGAGGTGCTGCCGCTGTCGCAGATCGCAACGCGGCTGATCGAGTGGCTGCGCGCGAATGCGGGCGCCAGCACGTCGCGGGTCTGACCCGCCAGACTTTCCCCTACGGTCGTCTCGCCCCAGCAAGCAGCCCGGTGAACGCCCCAACGCAACCCACCTCAGGAGATGCCCGCCATGTCGTCACGCTTCGTCAACCTCAAGATCGGCCAACGGCTGATCCTGGCATTCGGCGCCGTGTTGTCGCTGATGGGCCTGCTGGCGGCGCTGGCCGGCTGGCAGATGTCGCGGCTGGCGGCTGCCACGGAAACCTTCGCCGTCAACCTGGTGCCTTCGTACCAGGAAGAGCGGACCATGGGCATGCAACTGATGGCCCTGCGGCGCTTCGAACTGCGCCACCTGCTGGAAGACAGCGAGCCGGCCAAGGAGCAGATCGAGCGCAATTTCGCGAAGGCCCGCGAAATCATGGAAGCCAGCTTCGCGCGGTATGAAAAGGAACTGCTGTCTGACGACCAGGACAAGGTCTTGGTGGGCGCAGCCAAGGCCACGGCCCAGGCCTATGCCGACGCCGCGCAGCAGGTGTTGAAGGCCTCGCGGGCCGGCCTCACCGACCCCACGCAGGCCAGCGAAGGCAAGCGCCAGGCGCTGGCCAACCTGGTGCCCTTCGATACGGCCCAGCGTGCCGTCGAGGCGTCCTGGGCCTACAACGTCAAGCTGTCCAACGACGAGACCGTGCAGGCGCAGAACACCTACCGACAAGCCAAGATCGCCCTGCCCGTCATCGTGCTGGCGGCGCTGGCGCTGGGCTTGGGCATCGCCTTGCTCATCACCCGGTCGATCACCCAGCCCCTGAGCCTGGCCGTGAAACTCTCGGCCGCCGTGGCCGCCGGCGACCTGAGCAGCCGGGTGGCGGCCGCAGGCCGCGACGAAGTGGCCGAATTGCTGCGCTCGCTGGCCCACATGAACGACAGCCTGTCGGGCATCGTCAGCCAGGTGCGCGCCAGCAGCGACAGCATCGCCACCGGGTCCAGCCAGATCGCCAGCGGCAACGCCGACCTCAGCCAGCGCACCGAGCAGCAGGCCAGCAACCTGCAGCAGACGGCAGCCTCGATGGAGGAGCTGTCCGGCACCGTCAGGCAGAGCGCGGCAACGGCCAGCCAGGCCACGCAGCTGGCCAGCGCTGCGTCCAGCGCCGCCACGCAGGGCGGCCAGGTGGTGGCCCAGGTGGTGGCCACCATGCAGGACATCGCCGCTTCGTCGCGCAAGATCGCCGACATCATCGGTGTCATCGACGGCATCGCTTTCCAGACCAACATCCTGGCGCTGAATGCCGCCGTGGAAGCGGCTCGCGCCGGCGAGCAGGGCCGCGGCTTCGCGGTCGTGGCTGCCGAGGTGCGCAATCTGGCGCAGCGCAGCGCCGGGGCGGCGCGCGAGATCAAGAGCCTGATCGGCGCCAGCGTCGAGAAGGTGGAACTGGGCGCCCGCCAGGTCGACGAAGCCGGCAGTTCGATGGAGCACATCGTCAGCCAGGTCGCACGCGTCAGCCAGTTGATCAGCGAGATCAGCGGCGCCGCCAGCGAGCAGTCGGGCGGCATCGCGCAGGTCGGCCAGGCCGTCACCGACCTGGACCGCGTGACGCAGCAGAACGCTGCGCTGGTCGAAGAAAGTGCCGCTGCAGCGGAAAGCCTGCGCCAGCAGGCCGACAAGCTGGCGCAGGCCGTCAGCGTGTTCAGGTTGAGCCCGCAAGCTCGCTAGCTAACGGCGTCCTCGCCGCTAGCCGTCCGCCAGCGGCCCGGCAGAGCCGGTTCCGCGGCGGGAAGCTGGGTCTGTTGCAGTTGACAGGAACAGCTCCTGCAAGTTCGACAGGAAATCGAAACCCTTCGCCGTCGGGCGCACCACACCGGCAGCGGCATCCCGTTCGATCAGCCCGCGTGCCTCGGCCTGTGACAGTGCGAGGTTGACGCTGGACAGCGGCAGGCCCGTGCGTTCGGTGTAGCGCGCCAGCTCGAAACCTTCGCGCAGGCGCAGCGCCCCCAGCATGTACTCGAAGGGCAGGTCGCGCCGCGCCACCTCGTGCGCGTTGGACACCGCATTGCCCGCCAAGGCGTGCTGCATATAGGCCGCCGGTTCGCGCCAGCGCACCTGGCGCAGCACGCGGTGCGGGAAGCTCAGCTTGCCGTGTGCGCCCGCGCCGATGCCCAGGTAATCGCCGAACTGCCAGTAGTTCAGGTTGTGGCCGCAGCGGTGGCCGGGCTGCGCGAAGGCCGAGACCTCGTAGCGCTGCAGGCCGACTTCGGCTGTGCGCGCGGTGATCAGGTCCAGCATGTCGCTGGCCAGATCGTCGTCGGGCAGGCCGCCAGGCGGCCGCGACGCGAAGACGGTGTTGGGCTCGACGGTCAGGTGGTAAATCGACAGGTGCGGCGGTTTGAATGACAGCGCCGCGTCCAGGTCGGCCTGCAGCGCGGCCAGGTCCTGCCCCGGCAGGGCGTACATCAGGTCGATGTTGAAGGTCTCGAAAGCCGCGCGCGCCTCGGCGATGGCCGCCCTCGCCTGCTCGGCGTTGTGCACGCGGCCCAAGGCGCGCAGGGCCTCGTCGTTGAAGCTCTGCACGCCGATGGACAGCCGCGTGACGCCGGCCGCGCGGTAGGCCTTGAAGCGCTCGCGTTCGAAGGTGCCGGGGTTGGCTTCCAGCGTGATCTCGATGCCGGGCGCCAGCGGCAGGCGGGCGCGGATGTCGGCGATCAGCTGCTCGATGCCGGCCGGCGAGAACAGGCTGGGCGTGCCGCCGCCGATGAAGATGCTGACGACGCGCCGGCCCCAGATCAACGGCAGCGCGGCCTCGAGGTCGGCGCGCAGCGCGGCCAGGTAGTGCGCTTCGGGCAGCTCACCCTGGTTTTCGTGGGAATTGAAGTCGCAGTAGGGGCACTTCTTCAGGCACCACGGCAGGTGCACATACAGCGCCAGCGGCGGCAAGGCCGCCAGCTGCAGGGTGCCCGGGCGCATGTAATGGGCCACCGACTGGGGCGCGGCGCCGGCCAGTTCGATCTTCACAGCCGCCACACCTCGTGCAGCAACACGCGCATCTGCGCGCAGGCCAAGGCCCGGTGGCTGTGGGCGTTCTTCTGCGCCGCGTCCATCTCGGCCACCGTGCAGCCGAGCTCGGGGATGAACATCAGCGGGTCGTAGCCGAAGCCCAGCGTGCCGCGGGGCGCGGTCAGGATCTCACCCGGCCAGCGCCCGACGGCCACCAGCGGCTGCGGATCCAGTGCGTGGCGCACGGCCACCAGCGTGCTGACGAAGTGCGCGCGGCGGTCCGTGGCCCCTGCCAGCTCGTGCAGCAGGCGCCGGTTGTTGGCCGCGTCCTGCAGGCGGCGCCGGGCTTCGCGGTCGGGCTCGTCGCTGGCCATGGCCGCGTAGGTCGCCGACACCACGCCCGGCTTGCCACACAGGGCGTCCACGCAGACACCCGAGTCGTCGGCGATGGCCGCCGCGCCCGCGGCCTGCGCGGCTTGTCGCGCCTTCACCAGGGCGTTCTCGATGAAAGTATGGAAAGGCTCGTCGGCTTCGGCGATGCCCAGTTCACCCTGGGCCACCAGCTCGACCCCGACGCCGGCCAGCAGGGCGCGCAATTCGCCCAGCTTCTTGGCGTTGTTCGAAGCGAGGACGAGGCGCATCAGGCGAGGCCGAGGGCCTGCTTCTGCAAGGCATTGAGCTCGGCGATGCCCTGGGCCGCCAGCCCCAGCAGGGCGTCCATCTCGGCGCGGCTGAACGGCACGCCCTCGGCGGTGCCTTGCACCTCGACGAAGCCGCCGCTGCCCGTCATGACCACGTTCATGTCGGTGTCGCAGTTCGAGTCTTCGGTGTATTCCAGGTCGAGCAGGGGCGTGCCCTGCACCACGCCCACCGACACCGCGGCCACGAAGTCGCGGATCGGGCTGGCAGCGATGCGGCCCTGCTTCAGCAGAAAGCTGACGGCATCGTGCGCGGCCACGAAGGCGCCGGTGATGGCGGCCGTGCGGGTGCCGCCATCGGCTTGCAGCACGTCGCAGTCGAGCAGGATGCTGCGTTCACCCAAGGCACCCAGGTCGAAGATCGTGCGCAGGCTGCGCCCGATCAGGCGCTGGATTTCCTGCGTGCGGCCGCTCTGCTTGCCGCGCGCGGCCTCGCGGTCGCTGCGGGTGTGGGTGGCGCGCGGCAGCATGCCGTATTCGGCCGTCACCCAGCCTTGGCCGCTGCCGCGCTTGTGCGGCGGCACCTTCTCTTCGACCGACGCGGTGCACAGCACCTGGGTGGCGCCGAAGCAGACCAGCACCGAACCTTCGGCGTGGCGGGTGTAGCCGCGCTGGATGGAAACCGGGCGCAGGGCATCGGCCAGGCGGCCGGCAGAACGTTGGTAGCTCATGTCTTCTTTCTCAGGTGCAAGGGGGTGCAAGCAGCGCCCGTGGGCGGCTGCGTAGTCGGCTCAGCGTCGCTTCTTGGAACTGCGTTCGATGGCCTCGTTGATCTCGCGGATCGAGCGTTCGATCTCGGCGTCATCGAGATCTTCCACGGGGCCCGTGTCGGCCAGGCTGGCCTGGATGGTGGACGCGAAGACCTCTTCGCCGAGCGAGCGTGTCGACACGCCGGCGTTCTTTTCCAGGTCCTCGGCCGATTCCCATTCCACGGCCAGCACCGTGACGTTGTCGCTCTTCTCGCCGGCCGTGCGCAGCGCGCGTTCGACCAGCTCGGGAACGGCGTCGGCCACCGGGCGCGTGCCCAGCACCTCGGTGATGGCGCTGTCGCTGATCGCACCCCACAGGCCGTCGGAGCACAGCATCACGCGGTCGCCCGGGCGCACGGGCAGCGGGCCGGCGGTGTCGACCACGGGCTTGCCCGGGCTGCCCAGGCAGGTGAACAACACGTTGCGGTTGACGCGGCTGCCGACGGGCACCACCAGCGACAGCGTCTCCTGCAGTTCGGAATAGGAATGGTCGCGGGTGCGGGCTACCAGCTGCTCGCCGCGCACCAGGTACAGGCGCGAGTCGCCGCAGTGCGCCCAGTAGGCCGTGTTGTCCTGGATGACGCAGGCCACCAGCGTCGTGCGCGGCGTGTCCAGCAGCGCCCGCTCGGTGGCGTAGCGCAAGAGCTGGTGGTGGCCGGCGATGGTGGCGTCGTGCAGAAAGCGCAGCGGGTCGCGCAGCCGGGGCTTGGCCTCGCGCTGGAACATCGCCGCCAGCGTCTGCAGCGCCATCTGCGAGGCGACCTCGCCTTCGGGGTGGCCGCCCATGCCGTCGGCCAGCGCGAACAGGCCGGCGTCCCGCGTGTAGCAATAGCCCATGCGGTCTTCGTTCTTTTCGCGGCCGCCGCGACGGCTGACCTGGTAGACGGAAAACTGCACGGTTGGTCAAGCCAGCGACGGGCCCTGGCGGCACCCGCAAGGACTCATGCCTTTTGTCCGGTCTTCAGCGTTTCCAGCTGCAGCTTCAGGCGTTCGCTGAAACTGAGCTTGGTGTAGCGGCGTTCGGATTCGCGTGCCAGTTCCTTCTGCAGGGCGAACACGCTTTGCGGCCGGCTCAGCGGGTCGAGCGACATGCACCATTCCGTCACCTCGATGAGGTTGTCGGAGTAGATGTTGCGCAGCCGGGACAGGCTCAGCGTGAGGCGGTCTTTCTCGATGCGCTGGGGCGCGTCGTTGGGCGGGTAGCCCTGCATGCAGGCGTAGATGCAGGCGCCGATGGCGTAGATGTCGGTCCACGGGCCCAGGGTGCCGTCGCGCCGGTACATCTCGGGGGCGGCGAAACCCGGCGTGTACATCGGCCGGATGAAGTTGCTTTCCTTGTTCAGCACCTCGCGCGCGGCGCCGAAGTCCAGCATCACGGCCCGGTTGTCGTTGGTGACGAAGACGTTGGCGGGCTTGATGTCCAGGTGCAGCATCTTGTGCTGGTGCACGATGCGCAGGCCGCGCAGCATCTCGTCGAACAGGCTGCGGATGCTGGATTCGCGGAACACCTTGTCGCGCTTGAGGTCGCGCGCGGTGACGATGAAGTCCTGCAGGGTGTCGCCCTGCAGGTAGTTCATCACCATATAGACGGTTTCGTTCTCACGGAAGAAATTCAGCACGCTGACCACGCTGGGGTGGCTGATCTGGGCCAGCGAACGGCCTTCTTCGAAAAAGCTCTTCAGCCCCAGCCGGTACAGCGGCTGCTTGTCGGGCTTGACGCGGGGCGTCAGTTCACCGGTGGAGCGTTCGGCCAGCGAAGCCGGCAGGTATTCCTTGATGGCCACCAGGTGGTCTTTGTCGTGCTCGGCCAGGTAGACCACGCCAAAGCCGCCAGCCGCCAGTTTCTTGACGATCTTGTAGCCGCCCACCACAGTGCCCGAAGGCAGGGGCGCGGGCTTGGGCTTGGACATAATTGACGATCACTCTGGGGGCGGTAAGGATGGCTGTTTATAGCATGACGGGTTACGCCAATGCGGCGTCCGCGGCCTCGGAGAACGGGGGTTCGGTGAGCGTGGAAGCGCGCTCGGTGAACGGCCGTTTTCTCGACCTGGCGCTGCGCCTGCCTGACGACCTGCGCGGGCTGGAACCGGCACTGCGCGAGCAGCTGACCGGCGCTTTCCGGCGCGGCAAGATCGAGCTGCGCGTGGCCACCGCGCGCGAGTCCGACAGCGCCCTGCCCGCGCCCACCTCCGACCAGTTGAACCGCCTGGCCTACCAGCAGTCGGCCATCCAGGGCTGGCTGCCGCAGGCGCGCAGCCTGACCGTCAACGAGGTGCTGCACTGGTGCCAGGGCGGCAGCACGCTGCAGCGGCTGGACGAACCGGCGCTGGAAGCCGCCCGGCGCTGCATCGAAGGCCTGCGCGAGGCCCGCGCCCGCGAAGGCGCGCGGCTGGCCGCCATCCTGATGGAACGCGTGACCCGCTTGCGCGAACTGGCGGCGCAGGCCGCGCCGCTGGTGCCCGCCGTGGTGCAGCGCCAGCAGCAGCGCTTCCTGGAACGCTGGGCCGAAGCCCTGGCCACCGTACAGGCCGGCGCGGCAGTGCCCGAGCAGACGCTGCACGAGCGCGCGATGGGCGAAGCCGCGTCCTATGCCATCCGAATCGACGTGGCCGAGGAACTGGGCCGGCTGGCTTCGCACCTGGACGAGATCGAGCGCCTGCTGACGGCCGGCGGCGAGCTCGGCAAGCGTCTGGAATTCCTGATCCAGGAACTGCAGCGCGAGGCCAACACCCTGGGCTCGAAATCGGCCGCGATGGAGCTGACCACCGTGGCGGTGGACATGAAGGTGGCCATCGAGCAGATGCGCGAGCAGGTGCAGAACCTGGAGTAGTCGCGGAACGTCTCTCGCAGGACCGCCGCGGCCCTGCTCCCGAATACGTCGATCCAGCCGACGACCGGCTGAGCCTGGATTCAGCCCGGCATTGATGTCTGCGCACGACCGCATTCGGCGCTTGCCTATACTCCGCCGCTGGTTTGCGTGGTGGGTGAGCCCTGTGCAGAACCCCGCGCTTCGCAAGTTGTGCGACCAGCGATCGATAGGCAGGTTTGGCTTTCGGGGCACTGTCGCAAGCGGCACTGCGCGAGCTTCCAACTGCTCAACGCCCTATTGCATCTATCCGCCAGACCGCTGCCGGCTTGGCCATCCAAAATTAGGAGTATCCGCATGTCTTCACTGTTCGACACGATGGACCTCAAAGGCCTGCATTTGGCCAACCGCATCGCGATGGCGCCTTTGACGCGCTGCCGCGCCGGTGCCGGCGGTGTGCCGCTGCCGATCAGCGCGACCTACTACCGCCAGCGCGCCTCGGCGGGCTTGCTGATCTCGGAGGGCACTTACATCAATGCCCAGTCCTGCGCCTTCGAACACGCCCCGGGCATTTACAGCAACGCCCAGGTCGAAGGTTGGCGCAGCGTTGCCGAGGCGGTGCACACCGAGGGCGGCCGCATCTTCCTGCAACTGTGGCACTGCGGGCGCATCGGCTCGGACGCGATCCTCAACGGCGAGCAGCCGCTGGCCCCGTCGGAGGTCAACGACGACCTGGACACCTTGCAGGTCTATGGCTTGATGGCCAACGGCCGTTACGCCCGCATCGCCGCCACGCCGGCGCGCGCGATGACCGAGGCGGACATCGCGCAGACCGTCGCTGATTACGCCCGAGGGGCCGCCAACACGATTCGGGCCGGGCTAGATGGCGTCGAGATCCATGCCGCCAACGGGTATCTGCCGCACCAATTCCTCTCGCCGACCACCAACCGGCGCACCGACGCTTACGGCGGCAGCTTGGAAAACCGGCTGCGGTTTCTGCGTGAAGTCACTGAGGCGGTTGTCGCCCAGGTCGGTGCCGGACGGGTCGGCGTGCGGATTTCGCCTTTTGCCGCCTACAACAACACCCGCGATCCCGATCCGGCCGGCACGACCACGGCAGTGGCCAAGATGCTGTCGGGCTACGGCTTGGCCTATCTGCACCTGGCCGACACGAATGCCTGGGCCGGCAGTCCCGACATGCCGAAGTTGCTGGCCGCGGCCAAGCCGCATTTCGACGGCGCACTGATCGGCAATGGCGCGATCAGCCCCGAGGCCGCGCTGGCGTCGGTGGCCGATGGGTCTTACGACATGGTCGCGTTCGGCCGCCCTTTCCTGGCCAACCCCGACCTGCCGGCGCGGATACGTCAAGGCGGGCCGTACAACGAGCCGCGCTATGTCGGCTGGTACGGCGGTAGCGCCGAGGGTTATACCGATTACCCGGCTTTGGGTGGGTGAGTTTGGCGGCTATCGCTGGCGGCGGGCGGCAAGCAAACTGAACTTCCGGTTCGCCGTCGCTTGGCTACGACCGCTGCTGACCGTTATGCACAGGTCCCGGTTATGAACAGCTTGGCTGCGGCAAGGGCTGGAGGTCCTGGGTAGCCGGGCGTTCCTGGGCTTTGCGGTTCCGCGATGCTGGACATCAGCCCGGCAATGGCGCAGGAATGTTGATCTTACAACTGGAGATCGACATGGACCCAATCCGAACGCTGCACCCCCTGGCCCGAGCTTGGCTGCTCGACGGCCCGCTGTCGGCGGACCTCGACGCCTACTTGACGCTGCTGGAGGGAGGCCGGCACGCGCGAGGGGCGCCTGAGCATCGTGGGCCAACTCCTGCTGTGGAAGTTCTCCGGCCGGGCGTTTACTGAACCGCTACCGATCCACCTGAGGCGACGTCGTGCATGCCCTGCTCGGCGTGATCGCCTCACCGGCGCGCTGGGCCTTGGCAACACGGCCGCGCGCTCTCACTCCGCAGGAGGTTCAACCAGCCCGTCGGGGTTGATGTCGTGCGTGATGCCATTGGCAATGTGAAGTTGCACGCATCACCCGAAGACAAGCCTCGGCACGGCGCAGCACGCGCAGCCTGTGGGGTAACCAACATCCTGCTGCGCCTGTGGCTCAACGATGACCTGGCGCAGAACAGGCGCATCGACGCGCTGTTGGCAGCGCATGGCGGCATGCCCGGTTCGTTGCTGGTGACGGATGTCGTCTTGGTCAATCCGACCTGCCAGGTCGAGGGCCGCCGAGCGGACGTCGAACGACGTCGCCGTTGATCAGGTGATTGCCTGGGGGCTCTCCATGGCCATCCGGGCGATGAACCCCGAGCGAGTCTCGCCCGTGGCGCGCGCCAGTGCGTCGAGCCGGTGCAGCACGCGACGCGGCAGACTGATGTTGACTCGCTCCAGCTTGTCATCCAGCACCGCAGGGTCCACCTTGACGACGGCCCAGACCCATGCCTTCCATTCTTTGTGCTTCTTGCGCAAAGCATCGACGCTGGACGGCTGAGGAATGACCTGCCCTGAATCAGGGGCTGTTTCGATCCAGGCAGCGATGGCTTCTTCGGCTTGGGCCATGGCCTCTTCCACCGTGTCACCGGCCGAGAAGCATCCAGGCAGGTCAGGCACAACGACGCCGAATGCTTCAGTCTGTGTGCCAGGTTCAATCGCGACGGGGTAACGCATTTTGCTGCCTCTTCTCAAATCCCGGCCTGTTGCCGTATGGCTTGCACCGAGCCACGTCCCAAGTCCTTCTTGGGGTGCGGTACCACCACGATGCCCGTGCGCTGTGGGTGCATAAAGACATGATGAGATCCGCTGACCCGCGCCAGTCGCCAGCCTGCCTGCTTGATTTCACGTATCAGGTCGGCGCTGCTCGTTTGTGTATCGAACACACTCGAATATCGTGTGCAACATGGTTACCCATACAAGCACTCGGCCTCGCACTCGGCGTTCAGCTGCGGTGACTGGCGTCGTCGCGGAACGTCTTGCGCCCTGCGCACGCGCAGCTTGTCGCGGTGCGCAGCCTGTTGGAGGAGACCGGGTTTGAGCAAGGTCACTTCACCATGGAGACAGCGCCGCAGCTATCGAAACTGCTGAGGGAGGTGCGTGCGTGCACGCTTTGCGCCGCGCACCTGCCGCAAGGTCCACGCCAGCGGCCTGCCTCTCGACGATGCGAGCGGCGAACGGCTGCGGCGGTGGATGGGCCTGGGTTGCGAGGTGTGCCCTTGCCGCACCCGAGCCCTCGCAACAACATCTGGCTCAAGGCGCATCCTTGGTTCGAGATCGACGTCGTTCCAGCTGTCCAGACCCGGATGCGCTCGCTCCTGTTGCCGCGTCGAGCCACGCAAGGGCACAGCAGGCCGGCGTGAACGCCACATCGCTCACGGCCCCAAGAGGCCGACGTTGAACAAAGTCAGCACGCCGAGGATGGCGAAGATGACAGCGGCGATGCCGTGGACCCGCTTCATCGACACCGTCCTGGCAATCTTCTCGCCGAGGAAGACCGCGGGCACGTTGGCCAGCATCATGCCGAAGGGGGTTCCCAGAACGACCTGAACGATGTCGGGGTAGCGCGCGGCCAAGGCGACCGTGGCGATCTGTGTCTTGTCGCCCATTTCACCGAGAGCGACGACGCCCGTCGAGACCAGGAATGCTTGCACGGGTAACTCCAGCGGCCAGACCGGACGAAGACGGCACGGCAGCCCCGGCCCATCCGGAGGCAGCGCAGTCCAAGGTCTTGCCAGGCGGCGAGTGTGATCGCTGGCGGCGGCCGCCTCAGAACTCGAACTCGGCCTGCAGCCGCAGCGTGTGCCGGGGCGATGCCGGGTTCAGACCGAACAGCAGCCCTGCGTTGTACTGGAACGCCTGATGCAGGCCGGCCTTGACGCGGCCGAATAGCGCCGGCCCGGCCGTGTGGGATTGCGCCTTCGCAGCCGCCCAGTCGTTCCACGGCCCGACGCTGCCCAAGCCCTGCACCCCGGCTTCCAGCGCAGGCGTCCAGCGGTACTTCACCTGCCACTGGTAGCCCAGTTCGGCCTTCGCCGCCTCGACGGCGCGGATGTGCTTTTCGATCCGCAGATTCAGATTGCCCTGCCAAAGACCCCACTCCGTCTGCAGCAGCGGGCCCCAGACGACCTCATAGCCTTCGCCACGGTCCTTCGGGCGTTCGATCTCCAGCAGCAAGCCGACATCGAGCGGGTACTTGCCGGTCGGGGTCAGCTGGAACTTGTTCTCCCACTCCCAGGCGTCGAAGGCACGGGGCTGGCCGGGCTCCTGGTGCCACTTCGCATACACCTCGGTGAACCACCAGCGGTTCGCCCCGTAGCCCAGGCCCAGCGACCCGGCGCTCTCGCGGCCACCGTCGCGCAGCTGGCGTGTGCCGGCCTTGAAGTCGAGCTCGCGCTCGCCCTCGTCGACGATCGGCGTCACGACGTAGTCGGCAGGGCCAGCGGCCGCCGGCCGAACGCAGGCGAGACAGGAAAGCGCCAGGGCAGCCAGTGCCCCCGCATGCTGAACGGTGTGCATGGGAAAAGACCTCGGGGCTGGGTTGTCGGGTCGAAGGGGGCGGCGGGTCGGCGCGCTCGCTCGCCACCGGCGCATCACCCTGCACCGAAGCGCCGATCAGCGAGGCCGCGAACAGGGCAGCGCTGCCGGTCACTCGGCGATGACCACGCCCTTGGCCGTCGCTTCGTTGTACTCGCCGAAGAATTCGTAGCGCCCTGCCTTCAACGGCCCGATGTAGATCACGACCTTGGCGCCGCCCGGGATCACCTTCTCGCGGTTCAAGGCATGGCTCTCGAATTCCTCGGGCCTGCTGTCCTGGTTGTGCACCGCCAGCCGGATGCGCTGGCCGGCCGGGACCTTGACTTCGGCCGGCTCGAACCGGTGGTTCTTGATCACCAGCAGCACGTCGGTGTCGGCAGCGTGGGCTGTGCCCAGCAAGGCCAGGCCGATGACCCAGGCAGCCATCGGGGGGAGGTATCGCACGGCGCGCATGGGCGGTTCCTTCAAGGCAGAGAGGAGGCGGCAGGTTCCGCTTCCTGGATGCAGATCTTAATGCGAGTGATTCGTATTTGCAATCAATAACCGACTCGCCGCCCGATGGACCGGCATGGCCCAGGCGTCACACCGCTGAAGATGCGAGCAGGACTTGGCGGCGCACGTGAAAAAGATGCGCCAGACTTCAGGGTCTGTAAATCTGGCGTATCCACAGTTCAGCATTGTTCAAACGGGATCGGCGGGGACCCGCCCCGACTTGTTTGCGTCAACTGCGATGTCCTGTCCGTCCCCCTCGATGTCCGACCTGTCGAAGCCACCCCCCTCGCACCGCCGTGGCGCCACACGGTGGCTGCTTGAAGCGCAAGGGCGGGCATGAATCCCCGCCCCTTGGTGCTGTTGAGCCTGCTGTTTGTGCTGCTGCTGGCCTGCGACGCCGCGGTCAAGTTCGGCGGGCATGCGGTCTGGGGCCGCGACGGGCCCGGCCTGCTGCCCTTGATCGCGCTGTCCATGCTGTCGGCGGGCGTGGTGGTGGCCGTCGTCGCGGCCATGATGCGGCGGGCCCGGCAACGGGCGGCCAACGCCGAAAGGGCGATCGACAGCACCAACGACGGTTACTGGGTGATCGACGACGAGGGCCGCTTCGTCGAGGTCAATGATGGCTATTGCCGCATGCTGGGCTACAGCCGTGAACAGATCATGGCCATGCAGATCGCCGATTTCGAGGCCGTGGCCAACCAGGCGCAGATCAAGGGCCAGATCGCCCGCATCCTGCTCAAGGGGCATGAACGCTTCGAGACGCGGCACCGCCACCGCGACGGCCGCTGGGTCGATCTGGAGATCACCGTCACCGGCATCGAGCAGCGCCAGCTGGTGGCCTTTCTGCGCGACATCTCGGACCGCAAGGCGGCCATGGGCCGGATCCGCGAGCTGGCCTACTTCGACCCGCTGACCGGGCTGCCCAACCGCCGCCTGCTGCAGGACCGCATCGAGCAGGCGCTGATCGGCAGCCAGCGCAACCGCGACTGCGGCGCCATCCTGTTCGTCGACCTGGACAACTTCAAGCTGATCAACGACACCCGCGGCCATGGCGAGGGCGACCAGCTGCTGATCGCGATGGCCGAGCGCCTGCGCCGCTGCGTGCGCTCGGGTGACTCGGTGGCGCGCCTGGGTGGCGACGAATTCGTGGTCCTGCTGGAGGGCCTGAGCGGCCACGCCACGGACGCGACAGCGCAGGCCGCGGCCATCGCGGAAAAGTGCCGCGATGCCGTGCAGGAGCCCTGCAGCGTCGGCGGCGCGGAATTCAACACCTCGGCCAGCCTGGGCCTGGTCTTGTTCAGCGGCACCGAGGTGCCCTTCAGCGAATTGATGAAGCGCGCCGACACCGCCATGTACGAAGCCAAGGCCGGCGGGCGCAACCGGGTGGCGGTCTTCGAGCTGGACATGCAGCGCAAGCTGACGCAGCGCAGCCAGCTCGAAGCCGACCTGCGCCGCGCCCAGGCCGCGCAGCAGCTGCTGCTGTACTTCCAGCCGCAGTTCGACACCGCGCATCGCCTGATCGGCGCCGAGATCCTGCTGCGCTGGCAGCATCCGGCGCTGGGCCTCATGAAGCCCGTGCACTTCATTTCACTGGCCGAAGAGACCGGCCTGATCCTGTCGATCGGGGGCTGGGTGCTGCGCTCGGCCTGCCAGCGGCTGGCCGGCTGGCAGGCCAACGCCGCCACCCGCGGTCTGCACCTGGCGGTCAACGTCAGCGCCCTGCAGTTCAGCCAGCCCGACTTCGTCGACCACTTGCGCAGCCTGCTGGGCGAGTCCGACTTCCCGCCGGGCCTGCTGCAGCTGGAGCTGACCGAAAGCCTGGTCATCAGCCAGGTCGACGAGGTGGTGCAGCGCATGCACGCCATCCGCGAACTCGGCGTGCAGCTGTCGATGGACGACTTCGGCACCGGGCAGTCGTCGCTGAGCAACCTGCGGCGCCTGCCGCTGCAGCAACTCAAGATCGACCAGTCCTTCGTCAGCAACCTGCCGGGCGCGGTCTCCGACGTCGCCGTGGTGCGCGCCATCATCGCGCTGGGCGACGCCTTGGGGCTGGCGGTGATCGCCGAGGGTGTCGAGTCTGAAGACCAGCGCGCCGCGCTCGAGGCCAACGGCTGCCGCTACTACCAGGGCTACCACTTCAGCCCGCCCGTCCCGCTGGACGAGTTCGAGGCCCGAACCGGGGCCGGCTGGCAGACGCTGCAGCGCGCTGCAGGGCCCGAGCCGACGCTCAGCGGGGCCTGAACCAGCCCGGGGCCTGCGTCAGCGCAGGGCCGGCAGCCTGAACGGGTCGACCTCGGCGGCTGCGGTGGCGCTGCCAGGGCATGCCCAGTTGCCGTGGCGGGGCTGTCCTCCTGATCGGCAGCAAAATCCAGCGCCGCGATCGGATAGTTTTTTTATTCAATACAGCCTGATTCCGCGCCCCCGACGCGACTCTCCGCTCAGCAACCCGCTGAAAAAGATAGACTTTTTACGTTACGGAACACAAACAGCGGCCGCGCGGCCGGCAGCGCGCCAGCGCAGCAGCCGAAAACCGGCCTGTTCAGCGAAACCGCTTGGTGAATTCGCGCACAACGCCGATGACCTTGGCGCTGCCCAGGGGCTTGATCGGGTAGCGGGCGTTCAGCGGCCGCAGGTAGTAGTCGCCTGCGTCCTTCACCAGTTGCTTGAAGATGGTTTCGTTGGCGGTGTTCAGCGCGATCACGTAGTCGCCCGCCCGGGCGGCCAGTTCCGGCTCGACGACGATGATCGAGCCCTCGGGAAAGGAATCGCCCGTCTCGCTGACCATGCTGTCGCCGTGCACGCGCAGCGCGTAGGTGTGGCGCCTGACCTCCACCGACACCGCCACCTGGTCGAAACGCCCCTTGGGCTTGAAGTTGTCGATGACCGTGTAGTTGCCAGCCTCGACCTCGGACAGCAGCGGCACCTCGGCGCGCAGGGCCAGCCGCCCGCCGACATTGGACGCCCCGCCCATCAGTTCCGGCACCGAGATGCCCAGGGCCTGCGCCACGCGCGGCTGGTTGCTGCGCCGCGGCGCCGTCCCGCCCGGGCGTTCCCATTGCTGCACCGCGCCACGGCTGACGCCGACGGCGTCGGCGAACTGCTGCTCGCTCAGGCCCAGGCGCTTGCGGCCGATCTTGATCAATTTATGGATGGTCACGGTGCGAAAGATACCGATGCCGCACGATGATAATTGAATCATGGATAGAATTGATATTCATCTGGGCGCCGTAGAACGGGCCACCTCGGGCTGCGCAAGCGCTGGACAGACGTCCAATTCATCCGGTCGGGCCGGGCACGGCGTGCAGTGCCAGGTTTCCGATCTCGACCCCCACTTTTTCCGGGCCCGACGACGGCCCGCAGGTGCGACATGAATCCTTCGCTGTCTCTGGATTCCGAGCCGCCCACCCGGCTGTCCGCTGCGCCTGCTCCGGCGGGGTTGCCGTTTGTGGCGGCCTTGGTCACCCACTGGGGCGCAGACTTGCGCTGCGACTTCGCCAACGAGGCCTTGGGCTTGTGGTTCTGCCAGCCGGCGGACACCTTCCTGGGCCAGCCGATGCAAGCGGTCCTGGGCGACGAGGAATTCGCGCTGAACCGGCCGCACATCGAAGCGGCCACGCTCGGGCAGGCCCAGCAATTCGAGCGCGTCGTGGTGGACGCCCAGGGTGTCGAACGGAACCTGCTGGTCTTCTTCATCCCCGACCTCGGGCCGCGGCCCGCCGGCGGCGGTTTCGCCGCCGTGGTGGCCGATGTCACGAACGCCCAGTCCACGCAGGTCATGCTGAACAAGACGCTGGCGGACTTGCGCCTGCGCACCGCGCAGGCCGAGCAGTCGGCCCGCGCCAAGGCCGATTTCCTGGCCAACATGAGCCACGAGATCCGAACCCCCATCAACGCCATCATCGGCCTGGGCCATTTGCTGCGGCGCGACGCCACCGACACGCTGCAGGGCAGCCGGCTGGCCAAGCTGGAAGGCGCGGCCCAGCACCTGCTGCAACTGGTCAACGACATCCTGGACCTGGCGAAAATCGACGCCGGCAAGGTCACGCTGGAGCGCCGCGCCTTCACGGTGGACGGGGTGCTGGAGCAGGCGGTGGCCATGGTGCAGCTGAGTGCCGACGACAAGGGCCTGGCACTGTCGGTGGACAGCGACGGCCTGCCCGAGCCCCTGATGGGCGACCCCTTGCGCCTGACGCAGGTGCTGATCAACCTGCTGTCCAACGCCGTGAAGTTCACCGACACCGGCTGGGTGCACGTGCGCGCGCTGCGGCTGGCCGGGCCGGCCGGGGTCAAGACGGTGCGCTTCGAAGTGCAGGACAGCGGCCCGGGCCTGTCACCCGAGCAGCAGACCACGGTCTTCGGCCGCTTCGAGCAAGCCGACAACGCCATGGGGCGCCCGCATGGCGGCACCGGGCTGGGCCTGGCGCTGGTGCGCAGCTTCGCCACGCTGATGGGCGGGCAGGCCGGCGTCGACAGCCGGCCCGGGTCGGGCAGCACCTTCTGGTTCACGGCCGAGCTCGAACGGGCCCTCGTCGAGGCCACGGCTGGGCCGCTCGACGCCGAGCCGGCCACGGCGCAGGGCGAGGGCTGGGCCGAAGCGCAGCTGCGCCGCTGGCATGCCGGCCAGCGCATCCTGCTGGTCGAAGACAACCTCGTCAGCCAGGAAGTCGCGGTCGAGATCCTGCAGGCCGCGGGCCTGGTCGTCGACACAGCCCGCGATGGCCGGCAAGCCCTGGCCATGGTCCAGGCGGGGCCTTATGCGCTGGTGCTGATGGACATGCAGATGCCGGGCCTGGACGGCCCGGCCGCGACGCGCGAACTCCGCCGCCTGCACGGCGCGGGCCTGCCCATCGTGGCGATGTCGGCCAACGCCTACGCCGAGGACCGGTTGGCCTGCCTGGACGCCGGCATGAACGACCACCTGGCCAAGCCAGTGCCGCCCGAGCAGCTCTACCTCACGCTGCGGCAGTGGCTGCCCCAGCCGGGCGGCCCCGACAGCCGGGTGGCTGGCGGAGTCAGCGGTGTCCATGGCGAGGCCGGCGGCGGGGTCGGCGTGCCCCGGCAGCAGCCCCAACCCCCGCTCGCCAAGCGGCTGGGCGGGATCGCCGACTACGACCTGGCCCAGGGCCTGGCCGCGATGGGCGGGGACCTGGACCGGCTGGTCCGCATCCTGCGGTCTTTCGTCCGCCAATACGGCGGCGGCGACAGCGCCCTGCGCGCCGCCGCAGCGCGCGGCGACCGGCTGGCGCTGGGCGCCGCGGCGCACTCGATCTGCGGCGCCTGCGCCAGCCTCGGCGCGCGGGCGGCCAGCGCACGGGCCGAGGCGCTGCAGCTGGCGGCCCCGGCGGCCGATGTGGATGCGCTGCGCGTGGCCGCCTACGCCATCGATGCCGACCTGCACACGCTGGCGGCGGCCATCGCCCACGAACTCGACTTGCCCGGCTGAAGGCCTGCGCGTTTGGCGGCGCACCCGCCTGGGCTCCCTCGTCCCTGCGGGGAGAGGGAGTCCATGCAGAAGACGCTCACAGTCTGGCGCGGCCGGGCCGGCAGGCTGGCGCGACCAGCGGCCTGCGGTCAGGCCTGGGGCCGGGCCAGCCAGGCCGCCACGCCGGGGTGGTCGGCCACGGCGCGGGACAGCCGCAGCAGCTTGGGGCAGGCATCGAGCACGCTGGCGGGGATGTGGTCTAGGGTGCCTGAGGTCAGCCAGCGCACGATCATGTAGAGCTTGAGGTCGGCGACCTGCAGGCGCTCGCCGCCCACGAAAGGGCCGTTGCCGAGCTGGCGCTCGACCTGACTGCCCCAGGTCGGCAGTTCGTTGGCGGCCAGGGCCTCGCGGGCCTGGCGCTTGGCTTCGGGTTCGCTGAGGCGCAGCGACGGCGTGATGGCGTGGCGCAGGGCCTCGACAGCACACATCAGGGCCTCGTGGCGCGCCGCCTCGAAGGCGTCGGCGGGGTGCAGGCCCTGCTGGCGCCCGATCAGCACCAGGATGGCGTTGGATTGCCCCAGCGGCGGCTGGCCCGGCCACTCCAGCACCGGCAGCTCGCCGAAAGGCGTGGCGGCCTTCATCGCCGGCCAGTCGGCGGACGGGACGCGGACGTCCTCGAAGTCGACGCCCGCCAGGTGCAGCGCAATGCGGCATTCCTCGCCGCGGCTGCCGGCAAAGTCGAAATAGATCAAACGCGGCTGGTTCATGGGGCCTCGAGATGGCTGTTGCGGGGCGCGCAGCGTAACGCGGTTGGCGGGCGGGCTGGGCCGCGGGCTGCCTTTCGTGACGCAAGTCGCAAGGGTAGGACCCACCCGCACATACGGGGGGCATAGACCCGCTTTTTTAAGGGTGACTTAACCCTGGGGGTCAACACTCGGGCTTCGCCTGAAAAGGGGACGCAGCGCACCGCCCGCGCCCCCGGCCTTCAGCCCCGAACCCCTGTGAGCGCCGTCGCCATGAAGCACCCCGACCCCCGTCCCTGCCACCGCCATGCACGCCGCACGGCCGGCTTCACCCTGCTGGAACTGCTGGTGGTGATGGTCATCATCGGCCTGCTGGCCAGCATCATCGCGCCGCAGTACTTCGGCCAGATCGGCAAGAGCAACGTCAAGGTCGCGCGGGCCCAGGTCGAGGCCCTGGGCCAGGCGCTGGACCAGTACCGCCTGGACGTCGGGCGCTACCCGACCACGGAACAAGGCCTGGCGGCGCTGCGCGTCGGGCCGACCGACGTGCCCAAGTGGCGCGGCCCCTACCTGAAGCGCGACGTGCCGCTGGACCCCTGGGGCCTGGCCTACCAGTACAAGGCGCCGGGCCAGCATGGCGACTACGACCTGCTGAGCCTGGGCTCGGACGGTCAGCCCGGCGGCGAAGGCGAGGCCAGCGATGTCACGTCCTGGTGAAACCGCCTTGCGCCCGCCAGCCGTGAACGCCGTGCGCAAGCCGGTGCGGGCCGCCGGCGCGCCCATCGACGAAGAGCGCCTGGCCGAAGACCTCAGCCTGATGCTGAAGTCGGGCCTGACGCTGCTGGAAAGCCTGAAGACCTTGCGCGAACGCGCGGTGGCCGGCGCCAATTTCCGGCTCAACGCCGTCATCGTTCAGCTCAGCCAGGGCGAGACCCTGTCGGCCGCGCTGGCCCAGGCCGGCGGCTGCAAGGCCGCGCTGGTGGCCTGCGTCAAGGCCAGCGAGATGACCGGCGACATGGCTGACAGCCTGCAGCGCTACGCCGCCAACGCCGCCCGCGTGCGGGTGCTGCGCTCGCGCCTGGTGTCGGCCCTGGTCTACCCGGCGATGCTGGTCAGCGTGGCGACCTGCGTCGTCATCTTCCTGCTGATTTTCGTGGTGCCGCGCTTCGCGCTGGTGCTGGAATCCAGCGGCCACGACATGCCGGCCACCTCGCGCGCGCTGATCGCCGTCGGCCGCGCGCTGAACAGCGTGCCCGACCTGGCCTGGCTGGGCGCGGCCGCCGCGGCCGTCTGGGGCGTGGTGTCGCTGGTCCGCGCCGCCCGTGAACGCCGGCTCGAAGCCCGGCTGACCGACCTGGCCGCCCGCGTGCCGGGTGTGCGCGACGTGGTGCGGGCTTTCGGCCACAGCCAGTTCGCGCGCAGCACCGCGATGCTGGTGCGCTCGGGCGTGCCGGCGTTGAAGGCGCTGCGCATGTGCCGCGACCTGCTGGTCGGCGCCGACCGCCAGGGCCTGGACCGCGCGCTGGCCGTGGCTTCGGCCGGCGCTCCGCTGGCCCAGGCGCTGCACGACCAGCAGCTGGTCGACACGCTGGGCCTGCGCGTGCTGCGCGTGGCCGAACAGACCGGCGAACTCGACGCCGCGCTGGAACGCCTGGCCGATGTCCACGACCGCGCGCTGGAACGCACGCTGGACCGTGTCAGCCGCCTGATCGAACCGCTGCTGATGCTGGGCATCGGCCTGGTCGTCGGCGGCATCGTGGTGCTGATGTACCTGCCGATCTTCCAACTCGCCGCGAGCATCTGATGGCCACCAGCACCCTGCCCACCGGGCCGACCCTGCCCAGCCACGTGCAGAGCCTGTCGGCCGCGCTGCAGGCCCGCCGCGCCGCGGCGCGCCCGCCGGTCGAAGGCAGCCTGGGCGCCTGGCTGGAACGGGCCAGCGGCATGCCGCTGGCGCGCCTGGCGCAATGGCACACCGACGACGTCGACACCCAGCTGGTGCCCTTCGCCGACGGCCAGCGCCGGCTGTGCGCCGCGCTGCGGCTGGCCGACGGCGTGGTCGAGATCGTCATCGCCGACCCTTTCGATGCGGCCACGCGGATGTGGCTGGAAGCGCGCCTGCGCGCCGGCGGCCGCCCCGCGACCCAATGGTCGGTGGCCGAGCCCGAAGAGCTGGCGGCCTTCTTCTCGCGCCTGGAAGTCGAGATGCGGGCGCTCGACGGCCAGGGCAACGGCCCGGCGGGCCTGCCCGACGCCGGGCGCGATGCCGACGTCATCCAGCTGTCGCTGGCCGACATCAGTTCCGACGAGAGCCCCGTGGTGCGCTTCGTCAACAGCACGCTGTACGACGCGCTGAAGGCCCGCGCCAGCGACATCCACCTCGAGTGCGGCGCCGCCGGCCTGGCCGTCAAGTACCGGCTGGACGGCGTGATGCAGGCCATCACGCGCCCTGAAGGCCGCGAGTTCGCCGAACGCGTGATCTCGCGCGTCAAGGTGCTGGCCGACCTCGACATCGCCGAGCGCCGGGTGCCGCAGGACGGCCGCCTGAAGCTGCGCCTGGGCGGCCGCTCGATCGACGTGCGCGTCTCGATCATGCCCAGCCTGCACGGCGAAGACGCGGTGCTGCGCATCCTGGACCGCTACCAGATCGCCGCCGACCAGCAGCTCAGCATCAAGCACCTCAGCTTCAGCCCGGCCGAGGCGGCCTTCATCCGCCGCATGGCGGCCATGCCCTACGGCCTGTTCCTGGTCACCGGCCCCACCGGCAGCGGCAAGACGACCACGCTGTACGGCGTGCTCACCGAGGTCAACACCGGGCTGGACAAGATCATCACCATCGAGGACCCGGTCGAGTACCAGGTGCCCGACATCCTGCAGATCCCGGTCAACGAGGCCAAGGGCCTGAGCTTCGCGCGCGGCCTGCGCTCCATCCTGCGCCACGACCCGGACAAGATCATGGTCGGCGAGATGCGCGACGCCGAGACGGCGCAGATCGCCATCCAGGCCGCGCTGACCGGCCACCAGGTCTTCGCCACCGTGCACGCCAACAATGTGTTCGACGTCATCGGCCGCCTGTCGACGATGCAGGTCGACCCCTACAACCTGGTCTCGGCGCTGAACGGCGTGCTGGCCCAGCGCCTGATGCGCCAGGTCTGCGACGCCTGCGCCGCGCCCGAGCAGCCCAGCGCCGAACAGCGCGACGCCGCCGGCCTGCCGCCCGAGGCGGCCGGCTGGAACTTCATGCGCGGCCTGGGCTGCGCGCAATGCCGCGGCACCGGCTACCGCGGCCGCCGCGCCATCGCGCAAACGCTGGCGCTGGACGTCGAACTGCGCAGCCTGATCGCCGAGCGGGCCAGCCCCGCCAAGCTGCGCGAGGCCGCCCGCGCGCGCGGCCTGCAAACCCTGCGCGACGCCGCGCTGGCGCTGGTCGCCACCGGCGCCACCACACTCGAAGAGGCCAACCGTGTCACTGCTGCTGAAGAATGAATTGCGTCTGCGCCTGGGCGCGCAGGGCTGCGCAGCCGAAGTCTGGCGCGCCGGCTGGGCCCGCCGTCCGGCCGCCGAAGTCCGCGTGCAAGGAAGCGACGGCGCGCAGCTCGAGCAGGCGCTGGACGCCCTGCTCGACCAGGGCCAGGCCCTGCCGCGCAAGGCCACGATCTGCGTCGGCGATGAATTCCTGTATTTCGCCGTGCTGCCGGCCGAAGGCAGCTGGCAGCACGCCCAGGCGCAGGCCGAGGCCTGCTTCGCCGACAGCCTGGGCGGCGACGAAAGGCTGGTGACGCTGCAACTGTCGCCCGACGGCGGCCAGTGGCTGGCGGTGGCGGTCGATGCCGCGCTGGTCGACGGCTGGCGCCAGACGCTGGCCACACAGGGCGTGACGCTCAGCGGCCTGCGCCCGGGCCTCTTCGAGGACCTGTGGCGCTGGCAGCTGGCGTGGCCGCTGGACGACGCGCTGATCGTGCTGATGCGCGACCAGGGCGTGATGTGCCTGGGCGTGCTGGCGGGCGCGGTGCACAGCATCGCCTGGGAGCGCTGCGACGTCAGCCAGCCCGAGCTGTGGTGCGCCCGCGTGCAGGCCTGCGCCGAGCGCCTGTCGGCGGCCCGCGAGGACGGCGATGACGGCGAAGCCGGCAGCACGGTGCCGGTGGTCCTGGTGCCCGAACACGAAGCAGAAGCCGCCGCGCTGCAGATGCTGAGCCCGATGCTGGGCTGGCAGGTCCTGTCGCGCGCCGCCACCCCGAGCTGAATGCACCATGTCCACTGACCTGAGACTCGATTTCCTGGCCAGCCACCGCTGGCCCCCCGCCGGCCTGCTGCTGGCCGGGGCCGCGCTGGCCTGGGCCGGCTGGCAAGGCGCACAAGCGCTGCGCGAATCCGATGCCGTGCGGCAGCTGCGGGGCGGCGTCGCCGGGCCCGCAGCGCAAGGTGCCGCCGCGCGCCAGCCGGCGCTGAGCGCGGCGGCGCAGGCCCGCCTGCAGCAGATCGACCAGCTGACCCAGTACCTGGCCACGCCCTGGGGCCCCCTGCTGGCCTTGTTCGAGGCCCATGCCTCGCCGCAACTGCGCTTGCTGCGCCTGGAGCCCAACGCGGCCGAGTCCCGCGTCGAGGTGCGGGGCCGCGCGCGCAGCGTGTCAGCCCTGAGCGCTTACCTGCGGGCCCTGGAAGGCGACAAGCGCCTGAACAGCGTGATGCTGCGCCACCACGAACGCGTGCAGGACGACGACACCGGCGACATCGAATTCACGCTGGCCGCCGGCTGGACCACGGCCAGCGAGAGCGCCGCCGCCGTGGCGGCCGCACCGGCCGCCACGCCCGCCAAGCCCGCCAAGCGCGGAGCCGCGCGATGAAGCGCGCACCCGACAGGCAGGCGCGGCTGCGCCAACTGGCCTGGTGGTGGCGCCTGAACCTGGGCCTTCCGGGTCTGGCGGCGCTGGCGCTGCTGCTCGCGGCGGCCATTCTGGCGCTGGGCGTGCGGCCGGGGATAGCCAGCGCACGCACGCTGGCGCTGGGCGTCAGTACGCAGCGCGAACAGGCCGCGGCCCGCCTGTCGCAGGCCCGCCTGGTGGCGAGCCAGCGCGACCCGCGCGAGGACTGGGTCGACGCCCTACCCGCCGACACCCGACGCAGCGCCACGGTGGTCCGCCTGATGGCCCTGCTGCATGCCTCGCCGCTGACCGCCGACACCGCCGACTACGTCGCCGAAGCGCAAGAACCCGGCCTGCTGCGGGTGCGGGTGACGGTGCCGCTGAATGGCAGCTACGGGCAGGCGCGCAAGCTGGTGGCGGCGATCCTGGACGGCCTGCCGAACGCGGCGCTGGACGGCCTGGAGCTGGAACAGCAGCCCGACGACGACAAGGCGCTGAGCGGTCAGATGCGCCTGAGCCTGTTCTTCCGCCGGAGTGCACCATGAGCCCGCGCTCGCGTCTGCTGGCGCTGGGCGCCACGGCCCTGGGCCTGTGGCTGGCACGCGGCCAGTTCGTGACCACCGACGACGCGCTCGGCGTCAGCCCGGTGCGGCGCACGGCCGGCGTCGACGCCCGCCCGCCGAACGCCGGCAGCGGCGCCACGGTGAACGCCGGCACCGACGCCGGCCTGCCGCGCACGGTGGCCAGCCTGCCGCTGCGCCAGACGCTGGCCGGCGCGGGCGCCGACCCCTTCGCCGCGCCCCGCGTGGTCGTCAAGGCGCCGCCGCCCCCGCCACCGGTGGTGGTCGCCAGCCCACCGCCGCCACCACCGCCGCCACCGCCACCGCCGCCCCGCGTGCCCTACCGCTACGTCGGGATGCTCAGCGAAAACGGCCAGGCCGCCGGCGTCTACCTGGCGCTGGGCGACAAGCTGATCGACGCCCGCCCGGGCGATGTGCTCGAGGGCGGCTACCAGCTCAAGAGCATCAGCGCCACCGAGCTCCTATTCCTGCAATCGCAGAGCCAACTGACAGTCCGACTGGCCGTCGACGGAGAACCCTTGTGAACCCCACCCCCAAGCTGCACCTGCCCCAGCGCCGCCTGCTGTCCGCCCTGGTCGCCCTGACCCTGCTGGGCGGCTGTGCCGCGCAACTGGAACACCGCAAGGCCATGACCCTGCTGTCCGACGGCAAGCCCGTCGAAGCCGTCGAAAGCCTGCGGCGCGCCAGCAGCATGGAGCCGGACAACAACCCCTACCGCCTGGACTACCTGAAGCAGCGCACCCAGGTCGCCTTCACGCTGGTCGACCAGGGCGACGAAGCACGCCGCCAGGGCCTGAGCGAAGTGGCCGCGCAGCGCTACCGCGAGGCCAGCCGCATCGACAGCGGCAACGACCGCGCCAAGGCCGGCCTGCAGGCGCTGGACGCCGAGCGCCGGGTGCAGACGCAGCTGCTGGCGGTCGACCGGCTGATCCAAACCAACCAGCCCGAGCAGGCGCTGGAGCAGTTGCGCGTCGTGCTGCGCGAAGCACCGCAGCAGCCGCGCGCGCTGGAACTGCGCCGCCAGCTCGAAGAACGCGCCGAAAGCGAGCGCGCCGCCCGCGAGGACCAGCTGGCCGCACGCGCCGCCTTCAAGCGCCCGGTGACGCTGCAGTTCCGCGACGCCACGCTGCGCATGGTGCTGGAAGCGATCTCGCGCGCCGGCAACATCAACGTCATCCTGGACCGCGACGTCAAGGCCGACACGCGCACCACGCTGTTCGTCAAGGACGCCACCATCGAAGACGCGCTGGATGTGGTGCTGCTGCAGAACCAGCTCGAAAAGCGCGTGCTCAACAGCAATTCGCTGCTCGTCTACCCGGCCACCGCGGCCAAGCAGAAGGAACTGGCCGAGCTGAAGATCCGCACCTTCCAGCTGAGCAACGTCGACGTCGGCTTCATGGCCAACATCGTCAAGACCATGCTCAAGACCAAGGACATCGTCACCGACGCCAAGAGCAACACCCTGGTGATGCGCGACACGCCCGAAGCCATCGCGCTGGCCGAGCGCCTGGTGGCGGCCAACGACCAGGCCGACCCCGAGGTGATGCTGGAAGTCGAGGTGCTGGAAGTTTCGTCGACCCACGCCAGCGAGATCGGTCTGAAGCTGCCGACCTCGTTCACGCTGAGCACGCCCACGGCGGGCGCCGACGGCAGCGGCCTGACGCTGGGCGCGCTGCGCGCCCTGGGCCGCAACAGCCTGCTGGCTTCGCCGCTGTCGGCCAGCCTGAACCTGATGCTGCAGGACGGCGACACCAACATCCTGGCGCGGCCGCGCATCCGCACCCGCAACAAGGAAAAGGCGCGCGTGCTGGTCGGCGACAAGCTGCCCGTCATCACCAACATCATCTCGCCGCAGCAGGCCGGCCAGGCCAATGTGCTGACCGGGTCGATCCAGTACGTCGACGTCGGCATCAAGCTGGAAGTCGAACCCCAGGTCTACGCCGACGGCGACGTCGGCATCAAGCTGAACCTGGAGGTCAGCAACGTCAGCGACACCATCGTCACCCAGGGCGGGCGGGCTTACCAGATCGGCACGCGCAGCGCGCAGACCTCGCTGCGCCTGCACGACGGCGAGACGCAGATCCTGGCCGGTCTGATCAGCGACGCCGACCGCCAGGCGGCGCAGAAAGTACCCGCCATCGGCCAGTTGCCGGTGCTCGGGCGCCTGTTCTCCAACCACACCGACGACAGCAGCAAGCGCGAGATCGTGCTGTCGATCACGCCGCACATCATCAGGCCGCAGGCCCAGCCCGACATGCGCTACGCCGACGCCTGGTCGGGCAGCGAAGGCAGCCTGCGCGACCGGCCGCTGCGGCTGGATCCGCTGTCGGTGGTCAAGGCGCCGCCGCCACGCACCGGCGCCCCAGCAGCACCCGCGGCCCCCGTGCCGGCCGCCCCCGTGGTGCCGCGCGCCCCGGTGGCAGCGCCGCCGGCCCCGGCGCCGCTGCCGGCAACGGCGGCACCGGCTGCAGCGCTGGCCCCGGCCGGACAGCCGGCCGCAGCCGGCGACACGACTGGCGCAGCGGCCAGCGCCGCGGCCGCCGAAGCCGGCGCGGAAGCCCCACGTCCGGCGGGGCCGGCCCAGGCCAACAGCGGCACCGGCATGCCGGGCATACCGCCGGTGCAGGCACGCAGCGTGCCGGGCAAGGCACCGCTGCCATGAAAGCGCGCGGCTTCACCCTCATCGAACTGGTCGTCACGCTGGCGCTGCTGGGTGTGATGGCCCTGCTGGCGGCACCGCTGGCCGAGCTGTCGGTGCAGCGCGCGCACGAGCAGGAACTGCGGCTGGCCCTGCGCGAGATCCGCAGCGCGCTGGACCAGTACAAGGCCGCCGCCGAGCAGGGCCTGATCGAGCGCAAGGTCGGCGATTCCGGCTACCCGCCCGATCTGGAAACCCTGGTCAGCGGCGTGCGCAACCAGAAGTCGCCGGGGCGCGAGCCGCTGTATTTCCTGCGCCGCATTCCGCGCGACCCGCTGACGGCCGGCCGCGGCGACGCCAGCTGGGGCCTGCGCAGCTACGCCAGTTCCGCAGCCGACCCGGCACCCGGGGTCGACGTCTTCGACGTCTACACCCGCGCGCCCGGCAATGGCCTGGACGGCCGCCCTTACCGAGACTGGTGAAGCCATGCATCCCACCCCCTGCCTGCGCCTGCGCCAGCGCGGCTTCACGATGTTCGAGCTGATGGTCGTGCTGGCCCTCATCGGCCTGCTGCTGTCGATCGCCGTGCCGCAGTACATCGACGCGCTGGAACGCGGCCGCGAACAGGCGCTGGCCCACAACGTGGCGCAGTTGCGCAAGGCCATCGACCAGTTCTATGCCGACCGCGGCAGCTACCCCGACCGGCTCGAGGAGCTGGTCGAACGCCGCTACCTGCGCGCGCTGCCCGAAAACCCCTTCACCCAGGCCGTCGACTGGAGCACCGTCAGCCCGCCTTCGGGCGCCAAGGGCGGCGTCTACGACATCGTCGACCCGGTGGTGCCGCGCCGCGCCACCGCGCCGCGCGACGACGCAGCGCCCGGTCAAGCCGCGTCGCCTGCGCAGCCCGGCCCAGCCGCGCCAGCCGCGCCGGCCGCCAACACCGGCAGGGCCGCGCCGTGAGGCCCGGCAAAAGGCCGCCCGGCGCGCGCCGCCAGCAGGGCTTTCTGCTGGTCGGTGTGCTGGTGGGGTTCGCCTTGATCGCGGCCGGCGGCGCGCTGGTGGCGCAACGGCTTGCCGACCAGCGCCAGCGCGAAAAGGAGCTCGAGCTGCTGTTCATCGGCGAGCAGTTCCGCGCCGCGATCCTGTCCTACTGGAAATCGGGCCCCGGCGGCGTGCGCAGCTGGCCGGTGCGGCTCGAAGACCTGCTCGAAGACCGCCGCTTCCCGGCCGTGCGCCGCCACCTGCGGCAGATCTACGTCGACCCGATCAGCGGTTCGCGCACCTGGGGTCTGGTCAACCAGGGCGCGGCCCTGGTCGGCGTCTACAGCGAGGCCGCCGGGCTGCCGTTTCGCCAGGCCGGTTTCACGCCGGCGCAGAAGGGTTTCGACGGCGCCAGCCGCTACGCCGACTGGCGCTTCATCGCCGAGCCGCCCGCCCCGGCCACGGCCGGCACGGCCGGCGCCGCGGCCCAGCCCGGCGCACCGGGCACCGCCACGCCCGGAACACCCCGGCCGCCACCGCCCGGCGCCAAGCCCCGCACATGAACATCCCGATGAACGCCCCCCCGAACGACCCCCTGCGCGCGCGCATCCTGGTGGCCGACAGCCACTGGTTGATCCGGGCCGGGCTGCGCGCGGCGCTGCAGCAGGCTGGCACGCACCAGGTGGTGGGCGAAGCCGAAGACCTGTCCGACACGCTGCAGCAGGTGCAAGCCCTGCTGCCCGATCTGGTGCTGCTGGACAGCGCGCTGCACGGCGGCGGCGGTATCGCGGCGGCGGTGCAGATCCGCGCCCTCAGCCCGGCCCGGGTGCTGCTGCGCACCGGCGAGGGCTGCGGCACCGATGCCGCGCGCCAGGCGCTGCGGGCCGGCTGCAGCGGCGTGCTGGACGGCCAGGCCGGCGTCAGCGAACTGCTGGACGCCATCCGGTCGGTGCTGAATGGCGGCGTCTACCTGGACGCCGGACAGGCGCTGCGCCTGGCCCAGACCGAAGCAACGGGTGTGCCCGCCACCCCGCCGCTGCTGGACGGGCTGACGCCGCGTGAACTCAGTGTCTTCCGGCTGATCGCCCAGGGCAGCACCAACCGCCGCGCCAGCGAGCAGTTGCAGCTCAGCGCCAAGACGGTGGAGAAGTACCGCGCCGCGGTGATGACCAAGCTGCGCCTGCGCAGCGCCGTCGACCTGCGCCTGCTGGCGCTGGAGCTGGGCGTCGTCCAGCACCCGTCGGCGTCGTCGCGAGCGCGCGGCTCTTGAATCGATGCTGAAGATAGTCTGAAGCGACCGAGAATCGATTCTGAATCGATTCTGAATGAACAGGCCCGATTTCGGGCCTGTCTCTATTCAAGCCTCCATTCTGTCGCGCCGGCAAAATCCGAATAAGGGCCAACCCTGGGTATGGCACCTCAGACGGCCGCATGAAGAAGTTCACAGAATTTCCAGAATCATTCGCCATCCGATCGAAGGCCATGCCGACCGGATATTCAGGCTGAATTCAGAAACGCGGGTCGGTGGGCGCCTGGAGGGCCCGTCGGCGGCTGCGGTCGCGGCCCTGCCAGGACCCGGTCCGGGCTCCCTGGATGAAAATAAAAGTCATATCTATCAATGACTTGCCGCTTTTTTAGTGGGTTTTGCACGGACCCAGCTGGCGCGGCCGAGGCCGGGGCACCGGGGTCGAAAACCCGCCCCCCTTGCGGGTGTACCCGGTAGGTTATGACCCCGCCTGCAACGCCCCCCTCCAACTGCGGGGGTGTTGGCTTCAGGGTATTTAAATATTCACCGGTCAACATTCGTCTCGGTCCTCCTTTCAGGCCTTTCAATTGCGCGTCCGGCCATCCAGCCACCGCGCACCGTGCGAGACCCCTCAGGCTGACCCATCGGCGGCATCGAATGCAGACACCGGAAGTCCGGCGCTGTCCTGACCCCGACTTTCGGTTCCTCTTTTTTTATCCACTTCGCGGAGAAGCAACGTGATCAAGACTTTCAAGAAGACTGGCAAGTTCCGCCCCAACGCCGTCACCCAGGCGGTGCTGACGGTGTTGGCGGTTGCCGCTGTGAGCCAGACGGCCCACGCCGGCCCGGGCTACGGCGACGCCGCCGACCTGAACCTCAACCCCTTCATCATCCAGACCTACTTCGCGCAGAGCCCGACCGGCTACAAGCTGTGGACCAAGGTGGACCCCGTGACCGGCGGCACCGTGCTCGACGCCGTGACCGGCCTGCCGGTGCTGGACTCGGCCCTCGGCGCCCCCGATGGTTACGCCCCGGCCAACCGCCTGGCCTTCAAGGCCGCGCTGATCGCCAAGTACGGCCCCGCCGGCCTGCCCCAGGGCGCCTACGGCCCCAGCGGCAAGGCCCTGCGCAAATTCGTCGACCCGCTGCCCACGCTGAGCGTCGTCGATGCCAACGGCACCCGCAGCAACGTGCAGAAGATGGCCGACGGCGTCACCGACAAGTACATCCCGGTGGCCAAGCCCAGCAAGTGGCGCAACCCGCAAGGCGTGGTCAGCGGCGACGACTACTACGAGATCGCCTCGGTCGAATACCAGGACCGCTTCCACAGCGACCTGGGCAAGACCACCACGCTGCGCGGCTACGTGCAGATCGACCACGAGGCCAGCAACGGCCGCACCGCGCTGCCGGGAAGCAAGGCCGTGGCCCTGAAGTACCCCAACGGCTCGCCGATCACCATCGCCGGCACCGACGCCAACGGCAAGCCCACCGGCTTGCAGGTCGCGGCCCTGGCCTATGACAACCCGCACTTCCTGGGTCCCGTCATCCAGGCCACGCAGAACATCCCCACCCGCGTCAAGTTCCTGAACCTGCTGCCGGTCGGCCGTGCCGAACTGG
>Ga0136641_1000132_pt1 | contig 30560 bp, 22 predicted proteins | sample EliLak1302023Y_FD_115312 | JGI IMG/M metagenome (GOLD analysis project Ga0136641, IMG submission 115312) | Freshwater microbial communities from Elizabeth Lake, Yosemite National Park, California, USA - 13020-23Y | ecosystem: Environmental > Aquatic > Freshwater > Lake ...
AACAGCGCGCCATGGCGCTGTTACAGGCTATCCAGCCGTAGTCAGAAAACCAAACCCGAAATCCATCGCAAGTGGTTGATGGAAAAGGGGAATTCGGGCGGGCGGCGGTGGAACTTCAGCCTAGGCCACGCTGCTGTTGCCCGCATCGGCGCGCGCAGCGCCGGCTTGCCCTTGCAGCCAGTCGCGCGCCGCTTGCGCCGCCTGTTCGTGATCCCAGGCACAGGCTTGCGCCCGGGCTGCAGCGAACCCGGTCTCGCCCAGCGCCTGCTCGGCCCGTTGCCGCAGCGGTGACAGAAAGGCCCGGTCCGCCGGATCGACATACATCTGGATGTTCTGCGCGGCGGCATCGGCAGCTTCGGCGAAAAGGACGGCCGGGCGCCAGTCCTCTTGAACGGCAGCCAGGCCTGAAGTCACGGCCAGCACGCATTGGCCGGCCGACCGGGAATTCAACTGCGTGGCCAGGCCCTGCGCCTGGATCAGCAGATCGACCGCCTGCGCGGTCTGGCCGCGACCGGTCGCCACCATGGCCAGGTTGAGCAGGGCGATGGCCACGTTCTGCCCGTCCTGAAGCTCACGGGCCAGCGCCAGGGCCTGCGTGTACAGGGGTGCGGCTTGCTCGAGTTCGCCGAAGCTGCGGCACAGCTGTGCCATGGCGTTGACCGCGGTGGCCAGTGCCCGCTTGTCCTGGCCCTGGCGCGCCAGTTCGAGACCGGCCTGCAGATGACGCCGTGCGCCCTCGTTGTCGGCCAGACCCAGGGCGGTCATCCCCAGTTCCTGCAGAACCATCACCACCCGCGCACGGTCGCCCAACTCGCGCGCGATGGCCAGGGCCTCTTCCAGCGGGGGCAAGGCCTCGCTGTAGCGCCCCATGAAGTAGCAGACCTGCCCGACGGTGTGCAGCGCCCGGCAGCGTTCGATGGTGCTGCGCTCGGCACCCGGGCGGGCCAGCGCCTCCTTGGTGCCGCGGTACAACAGCATCAGCAGGCCGCGGCTGTGCAGGTAGAGCTTCAGCGCGAACATCAGCCGCAAGCCCGTCTCGGCGCCCTGTTCAGCGTGGTCACACCAGCCGCGCGCAGCCAGGAAGTTCTCGCGCTCATGGTCGAGCCGCTGCAACCACAAGGCCTGGTCGGCCCCCGAGAGATGGGGCCTCGCCTCCTCGGCCAAAGCCAGGTAGCAGCCGAGATGGCGGTCGCGGGTGGCATCGCCTTCGCCAGCCACCTCCAGCCGTTCCAGTGCGTACTGGCGCATCGTTTCCAGCAGGCGGTAGCGCGTGCCGGCGTTCACCGCCGTGACGATGGACTTCTCGACCAGGCCGGCCAACAGCTCGAGCACCTCGGCAGCGGCGATCTCGCCACCCGCGACCACGGCCTCTGCGGCTTCCAGCGTCCAGCCGCCTGCAAACACGGCCAGCCGGCGGAAAACGACACACTCGGCCGGGCTGAGCAGGTCATGGCTCCAGTCGATCATCGTGCGCAGCGCCTGCTGGCGGGGCATGGCGCTGCGGTCACCGCGGACCAGCAGGCGGAAGCGGTCGTGCAGGCGCGCCGCGATGTTTTCGATCGACAGCACGCGCACCTTGGCGGCGGCCAGCTCGATGGCCAGGGGAATGCCGTCCAGGCAGCGGCAGATGTGGGCGATCTGCGGCGCGTTGTCCTGCGTCAGCCGAAAACCGGGCTGGGCCGATCGGGCGCGTTCGATGAACAGGCGCGTGGCCTCGGCATCGGCCAGGGTCTGCGGCGTGGCCACGTTGGCGGCGTCCGGCAGGGTCATCACCGGAACGGAAAAAGTGATCTCGCCACCGATGCGCAGCGGCTCGCGGCTGCTGGCCATGATCGACACCTGCGGCGCGGCCGTCAGCAGCATGCGCGCCAGGTCGGCACAGGCCTGCATCAGGTGCTCGCAGTTGTCGAGCACGATCAGCTGCGGCGGGCCCTGCAGCGCCGCCAGCAAGGCCGCTTCCGGCGATAGGCTGATCGATTCCTTGACCCCCAGCACGTTGGCCACCGCTTGCGGCACCACCCGTGCATCGGACAGTGGCGCGAGTTCGACAAACCACACGCCCGCCGCGAAATGGCCTGCCGCCGCAGCGGCAGCCTGCAGCGACAGGCGGGTCTTGCCGATGCCACCCGGGCCGACCAGCGTGACCAGCCGGTGTTCGGACAGCAGGCGCTGCAAGGCGGCGATCTCGGCATCGCGCCCGACGAAGGACGACAGCGCCTGCGGCAGCGGGTGTTGCGCAAGGGGCGTGCCCTCGGCCGCCGCCGGCCTGGGCGCGGCACGCGTGGCCCCCAGCTCGATCCCCAGCCTGGCGTGGTAGACGCCCACCGGTTTGTCGATGTTCTTCACCGCCTGTTCACCGGCGTACTCGAAGGCCAAGGGCAGACGGCCGTCAACGAGGTCATGGATGGCCGCCGAGACGCAAACGCCGCCCGGGTCACCCAGGGCCTGCAAACGTGCAGCGATGTTCACGCCATCGCCATACAGCGCGTCGTCCTGCTCCAGGACGTCGCCGACGTTCAGCCCGATGCGCAGGCGCATGCGCCGCGATTCGGGTCGTGACGCGTTGATCAGGCTGAGCTCCTGCTGCACCGCCACCGCAGCCCGCAAGGCCTCCAGGGCACTGGGCAGCTCGGCCAGCATCGAGTCGCCTGCGGTGTCGATCAGGCGGCCGCCGCAGGCCCGCACCTGCTGGGCCAGGACCTGACGTGTCTGGACGATGTCGTTGAGCGTCGCGAGGTCGTCGTCACGCATGAGGCGCGTATAGCCGACGACATCGGCACACAGTATCGCGGCGATCTTTCGGGTGGGCTGCACGTCGGCTTTCGGCCTGGGAGGCACCAAATCGGCCACGGCGGCACCGACGGTGAAATGAAGGACGAGTCAGATAGCGCTGCATTCTGCACACCTTGCAGCGCCGTGCCCAAGCGATTCCTGCATTCGAAGCGCTGTCCAGCGGCCGGCTGCGCTGAACCCTAGGGTCAAGTCGGCCGATGGGCCGCGATGGCTGCCAGCGCCGCCTGCCTGGCCGCCTCGGGCAGGAAGGAATGCCGCGCCGCCTGCACCGCCATGGCCAGCAGATCGGCCTCGGTCAGCGGCGTCTGCGCCAGCAAGGCTGCCGCTTCATCGCTCTGCGTGATGCAGCTGATCAGCCGGTTGTCGGTGTGGTAGCTCAGACTCACGCCGTGTTGCCATAGCGCGGTGATCGGATGCGCGGCCACCGACGGCGCTGCACCGGTGTGGACATTGCTCGTCGGGCAGACCTCCAGGTGCAGGCCCAGCTGCAGCACTTCGTCGACCAGATGGCGGCGCGCCGGGTCGTACAGCGCGTCGGCCAGACGCACGCCGTGGCCGATGCGCCGGGCGCCCAGGCGGCCGGCTTCGACAACGCGCTCGGCGGCGTCGGCCTCGCCAGCGTGCAAGGTGATGCCCAGGCCCGCGTCGCGCGCGATCTTCAAAGCTTCTGCGTGGTCGCCCGGCGGGAAGCCGAATTCGGCGCCGGCCAGGTCATAGCCCACCACGCCACGGCCCTGGTAGGCCACGGCCAGCCGCGCCGCACGCGCGGTTTCGGCGGGTGCTTCATGGCGCATGCCGCAGACGATCAAGCCGGTGGGCAGCGGGCTGCGCGCCAGGCCGGCCAGCAGCGCTTCCACGGCGGCTTCGCCGCTGACGCCGTAGCACTCGAAGAGCAGCGGTGCGATGCGGAATTCGGCCAGCACCGCGCCGTCGGCCCGGGCGTCTTCGGCGGCCTCGAAGGCCACACGCTCCATCGCCGCCGGCGTGGCCATTGCGGACACGGTCAGCGCGAAGCCTTCCAGGTACTTGACCAGGCTGCCGGCGTGCGCGTTGGCGTCGAACCAGGCGGCCAGCGCGGCTGCGTCGGGCGCCGGGCTGGCCAGGCCGCGCTCGCGCAGCAGGTCCAGCAGCGTGGCCACGCGCAGGCCGCCGTCCAGGTGTTCGTGCAGCAGCACCTTGGGCAGGGCGCGGGTGTCGGTGGGCTTGTTCATCGGCTTCATGCTAGACCCAAGCGAGACGCGTGCCCGCTATCCACAGCCTGCGTGCGGCGTGAGTCTTGCTATCCTGTCCGGCTTGTCCCCGCCTGAACCCACACCCATGAAGCGCACCCTGCTTGCTGCCGCCCTGGCTGCCGCCCCTGTCCTGGCCGGGGCCGAGCCGGCCGTCATCTTCGACATGGGCGGCAAGTTCGACAAGTCCTTCAACCAGGCCGGCTACAACGGCGCCGAGAAGTGGAAGAAGGAGACCGGCAAGGCCTACCTGGAATTCGAGATCGCCAACCCGGCGCAACGCGAACAGGCGCAGCGCCGCATGGCCGGACGCGGCGCCGACCCCATCGTGGGCATCGGCTTCAGCCAGGGCAGCGCCGCCGAGAAGGTGGCCAAGGACTTCCCGAAAACCAAGTTCGTCGTCATCGACGCCGAGGTCAAGCTGCCCAACGTGCAGAGCATCGTGTTCAAGGAACACGAAGGCAGTTTCCTGGTCGGCGTGATGGCCGCGATGGCCAGCAAGACCGGCAAGCTGGGCTTCGTCGGCGGCATGGACATCCCCTTGATCCGCAAGTTCGCCTGCGGCTACGAACAGGGCGCCAAGTACGCCAACCCCAAGGCTGAAGTCACCACCAACATGACCGGCACCACGCCGCAGGCCTGGAACGACCCGGCGCGCGGGGCCGAGCTGGCCAAGTCGCAGTTCGCCTCGGGTGTGGACGTGGTCTTCGCAGCGGCCGGCGGCACCGGCATCGGCGTCTACCAGGCGGCCAAGGACGCCGGCAAGCTGGCCGTCGGCGTGGACAGCAACCAGAACCACCTGCAGCCCGGCACCATGCTGACCAGCATGGTCAAGCGCGTCGACGTGGCCGTCTACACGGCCTTCAAGGCGGTGACGCCGGGCCTGACCTCGCTGGGGCTGAAGGAAGGCGGGGTCGACGTGGCCATCGACGAGAACAACGCCAAGCTGGTGACGCCCGAGATGAAGAAGCGCGTCGATGCGGCGCGCGCCGACATCATCAGCGGCAAGATCAAGGTCATCGACTTCACCGTGGCGAACGCCTGCAAATAAGCGCGATGGCTACCGCCGCCGTTGAGTTGCGGCACATCAACAAGCGTTTCGGCGCCGTGCAGGCCAACCGCGATGTGAACCTCCGTGTGGCGGCCCGCACGGTGCACGGCATCGTCGGCGAGAACGGCGCCGGCAAGAGCACGCTGATGTCCATCCTCTACGGCTTCTACCAGGCCGACAGCGGCGACATCGCCATCGAAGGCCAGCCCGCCCGCATCACCGATTCCAGCGCCGCCATCGCGCTGGGCATCGGCATGGTTCACCAGCATTTCATGCTGGTCGACACGCTGAGCGCGCTGGACAACGTGATGCTCGGCGCCGAACCCGGCTGGCGCTTGCAGGCCGCCCGGGCCCAGGTGCGGGCGCAACTCGACGTGCTGATGCGCGAAACCGGTCTGCAGGTCAGCCTGGACGCCCTCGTCAGCGAGTTGCCGGTGGGTGAACGCCAGCGGCTGGAAATCCTGAAAGCGCTGCTCCGCGGCGCGCGCATCCTGATCCTGGACGAGCCCACGGCGGTGCTGACGCCGCAGGAAACCGAGGCCTTGTTCGAGACCCTGCGCGGCCTGCGCGCCCGCGGCACCACCGTCCTGCTGATCACGCACAAGCTGCAGGAAATCATGGCCCTGTGCGACGCCGTGACGGTGATGCGCCAGGGCCAGGTGGTGCTGGATTGCGCCATCCAGGACACCAGCATCGACGGCCTGGCCGAAGCCATGGTGGGGCGCCGCGTGAACCTCGGCCGCGATGGCAAACGGGCGCAACCCGGCGCGGTGTTGATGGCTGCGCGCGGCCTGAACTGGACCGACGCCCTGGGTGTGGCGCGGCTGCGCGACGTCAGCCTGACGCTGCGCGCCGGCGAGATCGTCGGCGTGGCCGGGGTTGCGGGCAACGGCCAGAGCGAACTGCTGGACGTGCTGTCGGGCCTGCTGGCGCCGGCGCAGGGCCAGTTGCAGGTGGGTGAGGCGAGCTACACACCGGCGCGCTGGATGAGCACCCGCGTGGCGCGCGAGCGGCGCATCGCCCACGTGCCCGAAGACCGTCACCGGCGCGGCCTGGTGCTGCCCTTCGCAGCCTGGGAATCGGCGGTGCTGGGTTACCAGGCGCTGAAGCGCTACAGCCAGCGCGGCTGGATGCGCCGGCGGGCGATGCGCGAAGACACCGCCGCGATGCTGGAACGCTACGACGTACGCCCGCGCAACCCCGATCTGCGCAGCAGCCAGTTCAGCGGCGGCAACCAGCAAAAGCTGGTGCTGGCACGCGAGGCCCTGCACGAACCGCAGGTGCTGCTGGTCGGCCAGCCGACGCGCGGCGTCGACATCGGCGCCATCGAGTTCATCCACGGCCGCCTCCGCGCGATGCGCGACGCCGGCGGCGCGGTGCTGGTGGTGTCCTCGGAACTCGACGAGATCCTGGCCCTGGCCGACCGCGTGGTGGTGATGAACGCCGGGCGCATCACGGGGGAATTGCCGATCGAACAGTGCACCGAGTCCGCTTTGGGCCGCCTGATGGGTGGGGCCCACTGACATGAGCGCCCAACCCGTCGAACTGCCGCGCTGGATGGACGTGGCCCTGCTGCCGGCCGTCAACCTGGCGCTGGCGCTCATCGTCGCCGGCATCGTCGTCACGCTGGTCGGCTTCAACCCGCTGCAGGTGCTGACGCTGCTGGCCAAGGGCGCCTTGGGTTCCCAGGCCGGCATCAGCTACACGCTGTACTACGCCACCACCTTCATCTGCACCGGGCTGGCCGTGGCCGTGGCCTTTCATGGCGGGCTGTTCAACATCGGCGGCGAGGGCCAGGCCATCATGGGCGGGCTGGGCGCGGGCCTGGCCGCGCTGGCCTGGAGCGCGCAACTGCCGGCGGGGCTGATGCTGCCCGTCATGGTGCTGTCGGCCGCCCTCTTCGGCGGCCTGTGGGGCGCGGTGCCCGGCGCGCTGCAGGCTTGGCGGGGCAGCCACACGGTCATCACCACCATCATGTTCAATTTCATGGCCGCGGCGCTGCTCAGCTACCTGCTGGTCAACGGCCTGAAAGAGCCCGGCAACATGACGCCCGAGAGCCGCGCCTTCGCGCCCTCGGCCCACATGCCCGGCGTGCACGAAGCGCTGGGCGCGGTCGGCATCGACTGGCCGCGCACGCCGCTGAACCTGACGCTGCTGCTGGCCCTGGCCGCCGCGCTGCTGTGCTATCTGGGCCTGTGGAAATCCCAGCCCGGCTACGCCCTGCGGGCCGTGGGTTACGCGCCTGACGCCGCGCTGTATGCCGGCATGCAGCCCAGGACGCTGATGGTCGTGGCCATGGCCACCTCGGGCGCGCTGGCCGGGCTGGTCGGCGTCAACGAGATCGCCGGTGTGCACGGCCGCCTGCTGCCCGACTTCGTGGCCGGCGCGGGCTTCGCCGGCATCGCGGTCAGCCTGATCGGCCGCAACCACCCGCTGGGCATCGTGCTGGCGTCCATCCTCTTCGGCGTGCTCTACCAGGGCGGCTCGGAGCTGGCCTTCGAGATCAACGGCTTTTCCCGCGACATGGTTTTCATGCTGCAAGGGCTGATCGTGCTGTTCGCGGGCGCGATGGCGCAGGTGGCGGCGCCGCTGTTGTTCAAAGCTTGGCGTTCGATGGGCGGAGGCCGCCAGCATGGATGACGTGCTGATCGGCACGCTGATCGCCAGCACCTTGCGCGTGTCGGTGCCGCTGATCCTGTGCGCGCTGGCCGGCGTGATGTGCGAACGCTCGGGCGTCATCGACCTGGGGCTGGAAGGCAAGATGCTGATGACGGCCTTCGCCACCGCGGCGGTGGGCGTGGCCTCGGGCAGTCTGGTGCTGGCCCTGCTGGCGGCGCTGGCCGTCGGCGTGGCGCTGTCGATGCTGCACGGCTATGCCTGCGTCAGCCACCGCGGTGACCAGGTCGTGCTGGGCATGGCCATCACGATGACCGCCGCCGGCCTGAGCGTGGTGCTGGGCATCGCGGGGTTCGCGCAGGGCGGGCAGACGCCGCCGCTACCCGAAGCGGTGCGGCTGGACCGCTGGTTCGTCGGCGCGGGCGATGTCGTGGCGCAGCTGCCCTACATCGGCAAGACCCTGTCGCTGGCCTTCTTCGGCCATAACGGGATGGTCTACGGCGCGCTGGCGCTGGTGGGCGGTGTGTGGTGGCTGCTCTACCGCACGCGCTTCGGCCTGCGCCTGCGTGCGGCGGGCGAAAACCCGACGATGGTGGACGCGGCCGGCGTCTCGGTGCGGGCGCTGCGCTACCAGGCGCTGGCGCTCAACGGCGTGCTCAGTGCGCTGGCCGGCTCCTACCTGGTGCTGGCGCAGAACCCCAGCTTCATTCCGAACATGACGGCCGGCCGCGGCTACATGGCGCTGGCCGCGCTGATCTTCGGCAAGTGGCACCCGGTCGGCGCGCTGTGGGCCTGCCTGCTGTTCGGTTTTCTCGACGCCGTGTCCATCCGCCTGCAGGGCGTGCCATTGCCGCTGGTGGGTGAAGTGCCGGTGCAGTTCATCCAGGCCCTGCCTTATCTGCTGACCGTGGTGCTGCTGGCCGGTTTCATCGGCCGCGCGGTGGCACCGGCGGCACTGGGCCGGCCCTATGTCAAGGAGCGATGAGTTGTCTGGACCAGAACCGAATGTGGCGCTGATCGCCGCTGCCCGCGCCGCCCGCGAAGAGGCCTACGCGCCCTATTCGCACTTCCAGGTCGGCGCGGCGGTGCAGGACGAGCAGGGCCGCATCCACCGCGGCGGCAACGTCGAGAACGCCGCCTACCCCCAAGGCTGGTGCGCCGAGGCCTCGGCCATCGCCGTGATGGTGGCGGCCGGCGGCCGGCGCATCGTGGCCGCGGCGGTGTGCGGCGTGGCCGACGAACCCGTCACGCCCTGCGGTGGCTGCCGCCAGAAACTGCGCGAATTCGCCGGTGACGACTGCCCCGTCTGGATCACCGACCTGCACACCGTGCGCGCCACCCACACCCTGGGCGAACTGTTCCCCAACAGCTTCGGCCCGAATCACCTGAAAGCTGCGCCATGAACACCGTCATCCAGTCCACCGTGGACGTGCTGCACCAGCGCCTGGGCGCGCAAGCGCCGAAGATCGCCGTGCTGCTGGGTTCCGGCTGGCACCCCTTCGCCGACCAGGTGCAGGGCGCCGTCGACGTGCCCTACGGCGACCTGCCGGCTTTCCCGGCGCTGGCCGTCAGCGGCCACAGCGGCGTGCTGCGCGTGGGCACGGTGGGCGGCGTGGCCGTGGCGGTGCTGGGCGGCCGCAAGCACGCCTATGAAACCGGTGAAGCCGACGGCATGAAGGGCGCCATCCGCGCACTGGCCGCCTGGGGCGTGACAGTGCTGCTGCAGACCAACGCCGCCGGCAGCCTGGACCCGGCCATGGCGCCGGGTTCGCTGATGCTGATCAGCGACCACCTGAACTTCAGCCAGCGCAGCCCCTTGATCGGCGAGCCCGGCAACGAACGCTTCGTCGACATGCAGAACGCCTACGACGCCGCCTTGCGGGGCCAGGCCCAGGCGGCAGCCGCCGCGCTCGACACGCCGCTCTTCGAAGGCGTCTATGCCTGGTTCATGGGCCCGCAGTTCGAAACGCCGGCCGAGATCCGCATGTTCAGGATGCTGGGCGGCAGCGCGGTGGGCATGAGCACCGCACCCGAGACCATCCTGGCGCGTCACGCCGGCATGAAGGTGCTGGCCATCTCGCTGATGACCAACATGGCCGCCGGCATGGCCGACGAAGCCTTGAGCCACGCCCACACGATGGCCACGGCTGCCGCGGCCAGTGAACGCGCCGTCGCCCTGCTGTGTGCCGTGGTGCAGAAGCTGGCGTCATGAAGCCCCCAAGCTCGCTGGCGCTCGCTACCCCCCAAGGGGGCCGTCCGCTAGCGGCCCGGCAAAGCCGGTTCCGCAGCGGGAAGCTGGGTCGAAGGACTGCATTGCTTGCCGCCGCCGCATTGGCCGTGCTCGCCGGCTGCGCCACGCCGCCCGCCCCGCAGCGCCCGCCGCTGAAGCTGACCGTCCTGCACACCAACGACCACCACGGCCGCTTCTGGCCGAATGCCGACGGCGAGTACGGCATGGCCGCGCGCAAGACCGCCATCGACCGCGTCCGTGCCGAGGTGGCGGCGGGGGGCGGTCACACGCTGCTGCTGGACGGCGGCGACATCAACACCGGTGTGCCCGAAAGCTCGCTGCAAGACGCCGAGCCCGACTTCATCGGCATGAACCTGCTGGGCTACGACGCCAGCACCTTCGGCAACCACGAATTCGACAAGCCACGGGCCGTGCTGGCCCGGCAGCGGCAGTGGGCGACATTCGCCATGCTGTCGGCCAACATCTACACCAAGGCCGGCGAGCGCTTTGCCGAGCCCTACCGCATCTTCGAACGCGGCGGCTACCGGATCGCGGTGACGGGCCTGACCACGCCCGACACGCCGCAGCTGGTGCTGCCCGACAACGTGAGCGACCTCGAATTCCGCAACCCGGCTGCCGAGGCTGCCCGGCTGCTGCCCGAGTTGCATGCCAAGGCCGACATGGTCATCGTCGCCACGCACATGGGCCACTACCCCGACGGCAAGCACGGCATCAACGCGCCAGGCGATGTGGAGATGGCGCGCAGCCTGCCGGCCGGCCAGGGCTTCGACCTGATCGTCGGCGGCCACAGCCACGACCCGGTCTGCATGCTGGCGGAGAACGTCCGCAACGAAGGCTATGTGCCCGGCGAACCCTGCCAGCCCGACCGCCAGAACGGCAGCTGGATCGTGCAGTCCAACCTCTGGGGCAAGTACCTGGGCCGCGCCGATTTCGTGATCGATGCCGGCCAGATCCGCCTCGTGGCCTACCAGCTGATCCCGATCAACCTGAAGCGCCGCGCGCCCGACGGCAGCAAGGTCACGGTGGGGCCGGCCATTCCCGAAGACCCGGTCGTGCGCGCCGCGCTGCTGCCCTTCCAGGAACGCGGACAGCAGGCGCTGACCCGGCCCGTGGGCGTGACGGTGGGCGTCTTCGACGGCGACAACGCGCGCGTTCGCCAGCAGCCCACCAGCCTGGGCACGCTGCTGGCGCGGGTGATGCTGGAGAAGACCGGGGCCGACCTGGCGGTGATGAATTCGGGCGGCATCCGCGACTCGCTGCCCGAAGGCCCCGTCAGCTACCGCGACCTGCTGAAGGTGCAGCCCTTCGCCAACCGGCTGGCCGTGGTGCGGCTGACCGGCAGCGAACTGCTGCAATGGCTGCAGGTGGCCGCGAAGATGTCCAAGGGCGCCGGCGGCTACCCGCAGACCGCCGGTGTGCAGATGGTCATCGAGGGCACGACGCTGAAGCAAGCCCGCGTGCAGGGCCGCCTGATCGAGCCGCAACGCGAGTACCGACTGGCGCTGAACCACTTCACCGCCACCGGCGGTGACGGCTACCCCCGGCTGGTCGACCACCCGGGCTACCTCGACACCGGCTTTGTCGATGCCGAAGCGCTGCGCGAGTACATCGCCGCACGCAGCCCGATCCAGGCCGCCGATTTCGCCCCCCAGCCCGACGATGTTCAGCGCCCCTGAGGTCTTCTTGAGTTCATGCCGATTGGCCGCCCAGGCCCTGCCCGCTGTCTTGCTGGCAGCGCTGCTGGCGGGCTGCGCCGCGCCGCCGCCCACCCAGCCCGGCCCGCTGACGTCGCCGACCGCGCCGCTGCGCGTGCAGGTGCTGGCCATCAATGACTTCCATGGCCACCTGAAGGCCCCGCCCGGCGGCATCCAGGTCTTCGACCCGGCCGACCGCAGCCAGCGCATCAACGTGCCGGCCGGCGGCGCGGCTGCCCTGGCCGCCCTGGTCAACCGGCTGCGCGCGCAGAACGCGAACACGGCCTTCGTCGCAGCCGGCGACCTCGTCGGGGCTTCGCCACTGCTGTCCTCGCTGTTCCACGACGAGCCGGCCATCGAGGCCATGAACGCGATGGGCCTGGACGCCTCGGCCCTGGGCAACCACGAACTCGACCAGGGCGTGACCGAAGCGCAGCGCCTGCAGACCGGCGGCTGCCACCCGGTGGACGGCTGCAAGGGCCCGGCGCCCTATGCCGGCGCACGCTTCCCTTTCCTGGCCGCCAACACGCGCGTGCTGGCGACGGGCCAGACGCTGTTCCCGGCCTACACGGTGAAGCGTTTTGAAGGCATCCCGGTGGCCTTTGTCGGCGTCACCCTGAAAGGCACGGCCGGGATGCTCAAGCCCGCGAACACAGCGGGCCTGGTCTTCGACGACGAGGCCGACACCGTCAACGCCCTGGTGCCCGAGCTGAAGCGCCAGGGTATCGAAGCCATCGTGCTGCTGATGCACGAGGGCGACATCCCCACCGGCGACTACAACGAATGCCCGGGCACCAGCGGCCCGCTGGCCGGCATCGTCCAGCGCCTGGACAAGGCCGTCGATGTGGTCGTCACCGGCCACTCGCACCGCGCCTACAACTGCGTGATGGACGGCCGCCCGGTCACCAGCGCCGGCCGCTGGGGCACGGTGGTGACGCAGATCGACCTGGTGCTGGACCGCCAGACCCGCGACGTGGTGTCAGCGCGGGCCGAAAACATCATCGCCCGCACCGCAAGCCAGGCCGGCCGAGAGTACCCAAAGGGCCCTGGGGCGCCGGTGCCCGACAGCCGCGTGGCCGAACTGGTCAGCACCTACGAACAGCGCGTGCGACCGCTGGCCCAACGCCCGGTAGGCCGGCTGGGTGCCACTTTCGAGGCGCGCTCCGACGAGGCGGGCAACAACCCGGCCACGCTGCTGGTGGCCGACGCGCAACTGGCCGCCACGCGTGACGCCGGTGCCGAAGTCGCCTTCATGAACGCCACCGGCGTGCGCGCCGCGCTGGGCGAAGACGGCCGCTACGGGGTGGTCTACGAAGACGTGTTCGCGGTACAGCCCTTCGGCAACCAGCTGATCACCGTGACCTTGACCGGTGCGCAGTTGCTGCAACTGCTGGAACGCCCGCTGGCCGCAGCGCGGCCAAGGCCGGGCTTGCTGCATTCCAAGGGGCTGGTCTACACCTGGGACGCCAGCCGTCCGGCCGGCCAGCGTGTCGTGCCCGGCAGCCTGCAGTTGAACGGCAAGCCGGTGACGCCCGAACAGCGCGTGCGGGTCACCGCCAACGACTTTCTGGTCGACAGCAGCGGCAGCGTCTTCGGCCAGGGCAGCGAGCGCCAGGCCGGGCCGGTGGATGTCGAAGCGCTGGAGCAGTACATCCGCAGCCGCCCGGGCCTGGTGCCCGACAGCGCGCCGCGCATCACGCGGCTGAACTGAGCATGCTGCAGCCCGCCGAAGTCATCCGCGTCAAGCGCGACGGCGGCGCGCTGTCGGTGGCGCAGATCGCGGCCTTCGTGCAGGGCCTGGCGACCCAGGACGGCGAGGGCAACTGGGACAACAGCCAAGCCGGCGCCATGGCCATGGCCATCCTGCTGCGCGGCATGGACCGCGCCGAAACCGTGGCGCTGACGCGGGCGATGACGCATTCCGGCGAGGTCCTCAGCTGGGCCGACGCCGCGTTGAACGGCCCCATCCTCGACAAGCACTCCACCGGCGGTGTCGGTGACAAGGTCAGCCTGATGCTGGCGCCCATCGTCGCGGCCTGCGGCGGCGTGGTGCCGATGATCAGCGGCCGCGGCCTGGGCCACACCGGCGGCACGCTGGACAAGCTGGAGGCGCTGCCCGGCTACGGCATCACGCCCGACCGCGCGTTGCTGCTGCGCACGCTGCGCGAGGCGGGCTGCGCCATCGTCGGCGCCTCGGCCAACCTGGCGCCGGCCGACCATCGGCTCTACGCCATCCGCGACGTCACCGCCACGGTGGAGAGCGTGCCGCTGATCACCGCCAGCATCCTGAGCAAGAAACTGGCGGCCGGGCTGCAGGGTCTGGTGCTGGATGTGAAAGTGGGCAGCGGTGCTTTCACGCCGACGCTGGAAGAAGCCCGCGTGCTGGCGCACAGCCTGGTCGAGGTGGCGCAGGGCGCCGGGCTGCCCGCACGGGCGCTGATCACCGACATGAACCAGGTGCTGGGCACCACCGCCGGCAACGCGCTGGAGATTCAGGAAACGATCGACTACCTGAACGGCACCGCCCGCGAACCTCGCCTGCATGCCCTGACGCTGGCGCTGGCTGGCGAGATGCTGCACCTGGGCGGCTTGGCTGACAGCCCCGAGGCCGGTGTCTTGAAAGCTTCGCAAGCATTGGACAGCGGCCATGCCGCCGAGCGTTTCGCGCAGATGGTCGCCGCCTTGGGCGGCCCGCGCGACGTGCTGCACGCCGCGCAACTGCCCACCTCCCCGGTGCAGCGCAGGGTGCCGGCACTGCGAGACGGATACATCGGCCACATCGACGTGCGTGCCCTGGGCTGGGCCGTCGTGGCGCTGGGCGGCGGACGGACCCGGCCGGGTGACCCGGTAGATCCCTGTGTGGGGCTGTCCGCAGTCGTCTCACGCGGGGCGCATCGGCGGGCTGGGGACGCACTGGCCGTGGTGCACGCGGCCGACGAGGCATCGGCTGACGAGGCTGTGGCTGCCGTTCAGCGGGCGATGGGCTTGGTCGATCTCGCGCCTGATGCATTGCCGCTGGTTGCTGAGATGGTCAGCGGCTGAGGATGCCGCGCACCAACTCCGCAGGGGATCAGGCCGCCGGGGTGTTCTGTTCCGCTCATGTCCCCCGGCCGCATCTGCGTGCGACTGCCAAGATCAGCCTCGTCGCCCCATCACACGCCGTACGGCACCCAGACGTTCTTCACCTGCACCGCCTGCTCCAGCAGGCTGCGCGGGTCATCCAGTGCCGCGGCCGCCGCAGCGCCGACCCAAGTGCGCTTCAGGTTGGAAACCGACAGCGCCTCCATGCGCTGGCATTGCGCCGGCGTGGCGGCGGGCCACCACAGTGCATCGACATCGGCGTGCGCGGCCAGGGTGTCGGCCAGGGTGTCGGGGTCGCCGGTGACGAGGTTGACCACGCCGGCCGGCACGTCGCTGGTGTCCAGCAGCGGGTAGAGCTCGGCGGCGATCAGCGGCTGGCGCGACGAGGGCACGGCGATGACACGGTTGCCCATCGCGATGGCCGGGGCGATCAGGCCGATCAAGCCGAGCAGCGGCGCGTCGTCGCCGGCGATGACGGCGATCTGGCCCACCGCCTCGTGCAGCGCCAGCGTCACGCCGTGCAGCGGCGGCTGGTGCACCGCGCCGTCGTATTTGTCGGCCCAGGCGGCGTAGTCGAACAGGCATGCCACGCTGGCCTGCACCTCGGCGGCTGCGGCCTTGGCACTGCTGAAGGGCGCCAGCGTCTCGACCAGGCGGGCGCGCTGGGCCTGCAGGTTCTCGGCCAGGTAGTACAGCACCTGGGCGCGGCCGTGGGCGCTTTGCTTCTCCCAGCCGGTGGCGGCGCGTGCGGCTTCCACGGCGTTACGGATGTCCTTGCGGTTGCCCTCGGGCACCAGGCCCAGCAGCCGCTTGCCGGCCCAGACCTCGCGGCTGTAGCCGCCGTCGGGGCGCACCTGCTTGCCACCGATGTAGAGCTTGGCGGTGCGGTCCACCTTGTCGTGGGTTCCGCCTTCGACGATCACCGCTGGCGCCGTTGCGGCCTTGGCAGCAGCCGGCTTCTTCGCCAGTGCCCCGCGCAGCTTCAAGTATTCACGCAGCCCTTCACGCCCGCCCTCACGGCCGTAGCCCGACTCGCGCACGCCGCCGAAACCGCAGGCGGCATCGAACTGGTTGGCGGTGTTGACCCACACCACGCCGGCCTTGAGGCGCGGCGCGATTTCCAGCGCCAGCGTGATGCTCTCGCTCCACACGCAGGCGGCCAGGCCGTAGCGCGTGTTGTTGGCCAGCTCCACCGCCTCGTTGGGCGTGCGGAAGGTCTGCACCGTCAGCACCGGGCCGAAGACCTCCTGCTGCACGATCTCGCTGGCCGACTCGACGCCCAGCACCAGCGTCGGCGGGAAGTAGCAGGTCTCGCCGGCCGGCAAGGGCGCGGCGCAGGCCTGGAAGACCTCGGCGCCTGCGGCCCGGGCGCGATCGACGTAGCCGCTGACCCGCAGCCACTGCGTGCGGTCCACCAGCGCGCCCAGGTCGGTGTTCTTGTCCATCGGGTCGCCCACGCGCAGCTGCGCCATGCGCGCCTTCAACTTAGCGACCAGCACATCGGCAGTGCCCTCGTGCACCAGCAGACGCGACCCGGCGCAGCAGACCTCGCCCTGGTTGAACCAGATGCTGTCGACCAGGCCTTCCACGGCGGCGTCGAGGTCGGCGTCGGCGAAGACGATGAAGGGGCTCTTGCCGCCCAGCTCCAGGCTCAGCTTCTTGCCGCTGCCGGCGGTGGCCACGCGGATCAGCTTGCCGACTTCGGTGCTGCCGGTGAAGGCGATCTTGGCGATGCCGGGGTGCACGGTCAGCGCCTGGCCGACGGCGCCGTCGCCGCTCACGAGATTGAACACGCCATCAGGCAGGCCGACTTCCTGGCAGATCTCGGCGAACAGCAGCGCAGACAGCGATGTTTGCTCAGCCGGCTTGAAGACCACCGTGTTGCCGCAGGCCAGTGCCGGCGCCACCTTCCAGGCCAGCATCAGCAGCGGGAAGTTCCAGGGCACGATCTGGCCGACCACGCCCAGCGCTTCGTGACCGGGCAGCTCGCGGTCCAGCAACTGCGCCCAGCCAGCGTGGTGATAGAAATGGCGCACGGCCAGCGGTACGTCGGCGTCGCGCGTTTCGCGGATGGGCTTGCCGTTGTCCAGCGTCTCCAGCACCGCGAACAGGCGGGCCTGCTTCTGCAGCGCCCGCGCCAGGGCGTACAGGAACTTCGCGCGGCCGTGGCCACCCAGCGCCTGCCAAGCCGGCAGCGCGGCCTGCGCGGCCAGCACGGCAAGGTTCACCGTCTCCGCATCGCCCTGGGCGATGGCCGCCAGCACCTGCCCGTTGGCCGGGTTGATGCTGTCGAAGTGCTGCGCGCCGGCCACGCGCTGGCCGGCAATGAAGTGGCCGTAGCGGCGCTCGCGCCGTTCCAGCCAGGCTTGCGCCACGTCGGCGCTTTCAGGGGATGGGCCGTAGTCCATGGTGGCGAGGATGTCTTGCAGCGTGGGCATGGTGGTGGGGCGGGTCAAGGCATCGCGTGGCGATGGGCGGCGCTGTAGAACCCGCTGACGTGGTGTTCGAGCTGGCGCTCGATGTCGGTCAGCAGGCTGCTGGCGCCGAAGCGGAACAGCTCGGGCTGCAGCCAGCGGGTGCCCAGCTCTTCCTTCATCAGCGCCAGGAACTGCAGCGCCGTCTTGGCCGACGAAATGCCGCCGGCCGGCTTGTAGCCGACGACCTGGCCGGTCTCGGCCTGGAATTCGCGGATCGCCCGCACCATCACCAGCGACACGTCCAGCGTGGCGTTGACGCTTTCCTTGCCGGTGCTGGTCTTGATGAAGTCGGCGCCGGCCATCATGGCCACCCAGGACGCGCGGGCCACGTTTTCCAGCGTCTGCAGCTCGCCGGTGGCCAGGATGGTCTTCAGGTGGGCGCTGCCGCAGGCCGCGCGGTAGGCGGCGATCTCGTCGAACAGGGCGGGCCAGTCGCCGGTCAGCGCGTGGCGGCGGCTGATGACGATGTCCACCTCCTGCGCGCCGGCGGCCACCGACAGCTCGATCTCGCGCAGCTTGGTTTCCATCGGCGTCTGCCCGGCCGGGAAGCCGGTCGAGACCACCGCCACCGGGATGCCGCTGCCCTGCAGCGCGTGCACCGCTTCGGCGACCATCTCGTGGTAGACGCAGACCGCGCCGACCTTCAGCGTGGGCAGGCCGAGCGCGGCCAGAAGATCTTCGCGCAGCGGCTGACGGGCCTTGGCGCACAGGCGGCGCACACGGGCCGGGGTGTCGTCGCCGGCCAGCGTGGTCAGGTCCATGCACTGGATGGCCTTGACCAGCCAGGCCGCCTGGTAGCCCTTCTTCAGACCGCGGCTGCCGTTCAGGCCGGCCACCCGGCGCGCCACCGCCGGCTGGTTGACGCGGGCTGCGCGCACCCGCGCCAGATCGAGTGGCGTGCCGGCGTTCAGCCGCGGATGGGGCAGCGGATGGGCCCGGTCAGACGCTTGCAGATCGGCGGTGGCGCTCATGCGGCGGCACTCCTGGGAACGGACGGGGCGCCGAGCATAGCGTGGCCACCCGCCAGTGCTGGCTGCCTGCCGGCGCAAAGTAGCGTTTCCGCCAGCACCGGGACTGGCCTGCGGTGGTATGGTCGGCAGTTTTGTTAGTTGAGCGAAGCAATGCCTGCCCCAGCCGCCTTGGCGCCACAGCGTGATGTTCAGCCGGCGCCCTTGGTGCAGGCACTGGACTGCGCCGAAGCCGTGCTGGAAGTGATGCCCGCCGTGATGGACGCGATGCGAGGCGCGATGCGCTTGCAGGTCGGCGAACCACTGTCGGTGCCGCAGTTCCGCTGCCTGAACTTCATCGGCCGGCGGCCCGGCAGTTCGGTCAGCGCGGTGGCCGCCTTCCTGGGTGTCACCCTGCCCACGGCCTCGGTGATGGTGGACCGCCTGGTGCGCGCCGGTGCCGTGGCGCCGCGCACCGCGGCGGCCGACCGCCGGCGCTCTGAACTCAACGTCACCGCGGCCGGCCTGGCCCAGGTGCAGCACATCGAAAACGGCGCCCTGGGCGAATTCGCCCGCACGCTGGGGACCTGCACGGCTGCCGACCTGCAGACCCTGCATGCCGGCCTGGTGGTGCTGCAGCGCGCCTTCCAACCCGACCACCCCCAAGCCCGAGCGCCAGCGCCCGGCACTGAATCTGCCTAGAACCCCGGATGTTGACCATGTTCTTTCATCACCTGCCGCCCACCGTCATGAAGCGTTCGACGGCCGCCACCCTGTCCGTCGTGTCGGCACTCAGCCTGCTGGCCGCCTGCAGCCCGTCAACCGATACGGCCACCGCCAGCGCGGCCTCCGCGGCGTCCGGCGCGGCTTCGGGTGCTGCCGGCGGCCCGGGTGCAGCCGCTTCGGCACCGCCGGTGGGCATCACCACGGTGCGGGCCCAGGTGCGCGACCTGCCGGTGCTGATCACCGCCACCGGCACCGTGGCACCGCTGTCCAGCGTGGACGTGCGCTCGCAGACCACCAGCCTGATCACCCGGGTCCACGTCAAGGAAGGCCAGTTCGTCAAGGCCGGCGACCTGCTGTTCACCCTGGACCCGCGGGCTGACGAGGCCAACGTGGCCAAGGCCCGCGCGCAACTGGCGCGTGACGAAGCGGCGCTGGCCGACGCCCAGCGCCAGTTCAAGCGCAGCCAGGAACTGCTGGCGCAGAATTTCATCTCGCAGGGCGCGCTGGACACCAGCCAGACCACGGTGCAGTCGCAGTCCGCCGCCGTGGCGGCCGACAAGGCGGCACTGGACGCGGCCCGGCTGGGCCTGTCCTACACCCGCATCAGCGCCCCCGGCGCCGGTCGGCTGGGCGCGATCAACGTCTTCGCCGGCAGTTCGGTGCAGGCCAACCTGACCAGCCTGGTCAGCCTGACCCAGCTCGACCCCATCGCCGTGGCCTTCAGCCTGCCCCAGCGCTACCTGGCCGATGCCCTGACGGCTCTGAAGGACGGCGGCGCGGCGGTCAGCGCCATGCCGCCCGAAAGCGCCAGCACGCCCAGCGCCGCTGCGCCCAGCGGCCTGATGCCGGCTGCGCCGGCCAGTGCGGCCAGCGGGGGCGGTCGGGAAGGCCGCGAGGGCCGTGAAGCCCGCGAAGGTGGCGGCGGTGGCGGCGGTGGCGGTGCAGGTGGCCGGCCGGCCGCACCGCCGCCCGTGCCCGCGCTGCAGGGCCGGCTGAAGTTCGTCGACAACTCGGTGGATCCCACGTCGGGCACGGTCAAGGCCAAGGCGGTGTTCGACAACGCAGCCGGCAAGCTGTGGCCGGGCGCTTTCGTCAACGTGGCCATGACGGCCAGCGTCATCAAGGGCGCGGTGGTGATTCCACAGGCAGCCATCATCCAGAGCCCGCGCGGGACCCTGGTCTATGCGGTGATCGACGGCAAGGCCGCGCCCCGGCCGGTACAAGTCCTGTACGCGCAAGGCGAAGAAGCCGCCGTCAGCGGCCTCAAACCCGGCGAGCGCATCGTGCTGGACGGCCGACAGAACGTACGGCCCGGTTCCAACGTCATCGAGCGGGCACGCGAAGGCGGCGCCGGTGCCAGTGGCGGCGGCAAGGGCGGCCGGCCGGGCGGTGCTTCAGGCGCAACGGCAGGGGCGGCCCCCGGCGGGGCATCTGGCGGCGGCAGTGGCGGCAACAGCAAGGGGGCACCGGCACCATGAACTTCTCGGAACTCTTCATCCGCCGTCCGGTGATGACGGTGCTGCTCAACCTGGCCATCGTGCTGGCCGGCGTCATCGGCTACCGCAGCATCCCGGTGGCGGCCCTGCCCAGCTACGACACGCCGGTCATCAGCGTCGGCGCCAGCCTGCCTGGCGCCAACCCGGAAACCATGGCCACCAGCGTGGCCCTGCCGCTGGAAAAGCAGTTCCAGACCATCCCGGGCCTGAAGACCATCAGCTCGTCCAGCACCTTGGGCAGCACCAACCTGACGCTGGAATTCGAGGAAGGCCGCAACATCGACGCGGCCTCGGTCGACGTGCAGGCGGCGCTGCTGCGGGCGCAGCGCGCACTGCCCATCGACATGACCTCGCCGCCCAACTACCGCAAGGTCAACCCGGCCGATGCACCGGTGCTGCTGATCGCGATGACCTCACCGTCGCTGGCGCCGTCTGATTTGCAGGACTACGCCGAACACCTGATCACGCCCACGCTGGCCACCATCGACGGCGTGGCCCAGGTCAACATCTACGGCTCCAAGCGCTTTGCCGTGCGCGTGCGCGTGGTGCCCGAGGCGCTGGCCGCGCGCAACATCGGCCTGGACGAACTCAGCGCCGCGCTGCGCGCCGCCAACGTCAACACGCCCGTCGGCACGCTGGAAGGCCCGCGCCAGACGCTGACCCTGACGGCCAACAAGCAGCTCAAGAACGCCGCCGAATTCGCCGAGCTCATCGTCAGCCAGAAGGGCGGCAACCCGGTCCGGCTGAAGGACGTGGCCCAGGTCCAGGACAGCCTGGAAACGCTGAAAAGCTGGGCCACGCTGAATGGCGAAAACAGCATCACGCTGGCCGTGCAGCGCCAGCCCGACGCCAACACCGTGCGCGTCGTCGATGCGGTCCGCGCCGCGCTGCCGGCGCTGCAGTCGCAGATGCCGCAGTCCGTCGGCCTGACGCCGGTGAATGACCGCTCTAAATCGGTCCGCGAGGCGCTGCACGACGTGACGCTGACGCTGGTCGGCACCATCGCCCTGGTGGTGCTGGTGATCTTCCTGTTCCTGCGCCGTTTCGTGGCCACGGTGATACCCACGCTGAGCCTGCCGGTGTCGCTGATCGGCGCGGTGGCGTTGCTGTGGGGCATGAACTACAGCCTGGACAACATCTCCTTGCTGGGACTCACCCTCGCGGTCGGCCTGGTGGTGGACGACGCCATCGTGATGCTGGAAAACATCATGCGCCATGTCGAGGAAGGCATGGATCCTTTCGAGGCGGCGCTCAAGGGCGCCCGCGAAGTGGGCTTCACCATCATCAGCATCTCGCTGTCGCTGGTGGCGGTCTTCATTCCCATCTTCTTCATGCCCGGCGTCATCGGCCTGCTGTTCCACGAATTTGCGGTCGTGGTGGGCTTGTCCATCCTGGTGTCGGCCTTCGTCTCGCTGACCCTGGTGCCCATGCTGGCCAGCCGATTCCTGACCGACGACGCCCACAAGAAGAAGCCCGGCCTCGTCGTGCGCGCCTTCGAGCGCGGCTTCAACGCCACGCTGGACGGCTACACGCGCAGCCTGGACCTGGCGCTGCGCCACCGCAAGGTCGTGCTGGGGGTGGCCCTGCTGACCCTCATCGCGACGGTGTGGCTGTTCATGGTCATCCCCAAGGGCTTCTTCCCCGAAGAAGACCTCGGCCAGATCCAGTGCCAGACCGAATCGGCCGAAGACACCTCCTTCCCGGCCATGGTGCAGTTGCAGGAACGCGCCGCGCTGATCGCCCGCGGCGACCCCAACGTGCTGGCCGTCAGCTCCTTCAACGGCGGCCAGGGTTCGCAGAACACCGGCCGCATGTTCATCACGCTGAAAGACCGCGCCGACCGCCTGCCCATGAAGCAGGTGGTCGAAGGCCTGCGCCGCAAGTTCCGCGACGTGGCCGGCCTGAATGTCTTCATGCGCCCGGTGCAGAACCTGCAGCTCGGCGGGCGCCAAAGCAAGGCGCAGTACCAGTACATCCTGCAGAGCGTGCGCGCCGATGAATTGAGCGACTGGGCCAGCAAGCTGCAGGACAAGCTGCGCAACGACACGCTGTTCCGCGACGTCACCAGCGACAGCCAGCTGCGCGCGCTGCAGGCCAACCTGAAGATCGACCGCGACCGCGCCAACACGCTGGGCGTGAGCATCGACGCCATCCGCAGCGCCCTGTACAGCGCGTTTGGCGAGCGCCAGGTATCGACCATCTACCTGCCCACCGACAGCTACCAGGTGATCATGGAAGTGGCGCCCGAGGCCAAGCGCGACGAAGGCGCCTTCAACAGCATCTACGTGCGCAGCAGCACCGGCATGCTGGTCCCGCTGTCGGCCTTCGCCACGGTGGAGCGCGCGGTGGGTGCCACGTCCATCAACCACGTCGGCCAGCTGCAGGCCGTGACGGTCAGCTTCAACCTGGCGCCCGGCACCGCGCTGGGCGACGCCACGGCCAAGATCGACGCCGCGCGCGAAGCCCTGCGCATGCCGTCTTCCATCATCGCCAAGTACGGCGGCGACGCGGCGGTGTTCAAGGACTCGCAGGGCAGCCAGGCCATCCTGATCGTGGCCGCGCTGCTGGTCATCTACGTGCTGCTGGGCGTGCTCTACGAGAGCTACATCCACCCGCTCACGATCCTGGCCGGCCTGCCGTCGGCGGCGGTCGGCGCGCTGCTGACGCTGATGATCTTCGGCCAGGACCTGACGCTGATCGCCACCATCGGCATCCTGCTGCTGATCGGCATCGTGAAGAAGAACGCGATCATGATGATCGACTTCGCACTGGAAGCGCAGCGCCACCACGGCATGACGCCGCAGCAGGCCATCCGCGAAGCCTGCGTGCTGCGCTTTCGGCCCATCATGATGACCACCCTGGCGGCCCTGATGGGCGCCCTGCCCATCGCCCTGGGCATCGGCGCGGGGGCCGAACTGCGTCAGCCGCTGGGCCTGGCGGTGTGCGGCGGCCTGGTCTTCTCGCAGGCCATCACGCTCTACATCACGCCGGTGATCTACCTGGCGCTCGACCGCTTCAGCGGCAAGGGCCCGATCACCACCGTTGAAGGCGTGAAGCTGATGGCCGACGGGGCACCGGCCGACTGAAGACCCGGGCCTTGGGCTGACTTGGGCGGCACCGGGCGTCGCAGGTCAGCCCGGGTGTAGGGCAGCGCGCGGCCCGATAGCGTCAGCGCCAGGCGCGTCACCAGCGCGTGACCCTGCGAGGGCGGGGCCTGCGTCGGCGTGATGAACAGCCACACCGCCGCCGTCACCGCCACCCAGGGGCTGAAGCGCAGCGGGGGCAGGCGCAGCCGGCCCAGGGCCACGGCACCGACCGCCGCGCCCAAGGCCAGGCCCGCGACCACTTCGGACAGCGTATGGGCCTGCACGGCCAGGCGCGACCAGCCGACGAGCCCGGCCAGCAGCGCACCCAGGGCCAGCGCCAACGCCGGCAAGAGCCGCGGCGTGCGCGGAGCCAGCGTGCCCAGCAGCAGCGGGTAGACCGCCGCAGCGAACAGGGCGTGACCGGAAACGCCAGTGAAGTTCAGGCTCGGCCAGCCGAGGCCCCAACCGATGAAGGCCAGCTTGCTGGCGGTCGTCAGCAGGGCAGCGACCGCCAGCGCAGACAGCCAGCGGACGGCCATGGCACGGCTCTGCGGCTGGCGCAGCAGCGCCAGCACGGCCAGCGCAGCCGCCGGCAGCAGGATCTGGGCTTCCCCCAGGCGGGTCAGCAGCGGCCACCAGGGCAGCGCAGGGGCATCGATCGGCAACATGCGACGATGTTAGGGGCGCCGCATGGCGACCGTGAAGGGCTGGTGCAGCCGGCTGCGGCAGATGTCGCTGATGCCGCTGATGCCGCTGATGCGCTACCGTGGCAGCCATGCCCGAGCCTGCGCCACTGCCTTTGTCACCGAGCCCGCGTGCAGCCTGCCTGAACTGCGATGCAGACCTCGCCGGCCTGCGCCCGGCGCCCCGTTATTGCCCGGCCTGCGGCCAGGAAACCCGGGTCCTGCCGCCCACGCTGCGTGAATTCGCGCAGCAGTTCGGTGGCGCCTATTTCAGCACCGAAGGCGCGCTGTGGCGCACGCTCAAGCTGCTGCTGTTCAGGCCCGGTGAACTGACGCGGCTGTACCTGGCCGGACGGCGCAAGCACTATGTGCTGCCGCTGCGGCTGTATCTGACGATCAGCGTGCTGGTGCTGTTGCTGGTGCGCCTGCTGGCTGCGGCCAACATCGCCGAACCCGGCGCCGTGACGGTCGACCAGGGCGACCTGAAAAACGTCACCCTCAACATCGGTGTCGGGCGCGCCGGCCTGCGCGAGGGTGCGTTCTACTGCGAAAACCTGCCCGCCTGGCTGTGCACGCGCATCCAACGCCGCGTCGACATCAAGCCCGAAGCAGTCGCCAGCGTGGTGCAGCAGGTCGGTGAACGCAGCGTGGCCAACCTGGGCGGCGCGCTCTTCGTGCTGCTGCCCGCCTTCGCGCTGTGGCTGAAGCTGGTCTACGCCCGGCGCCGCATGCGCTACACCGAGCATCTGGTGTTCGCGCTGCATGTGCATGCGCTGTGGTTCATCCTGCTGGGTCTGGCGCTGCTGCCGCTGGACGCGGCCCGGTGGCTGCTGCTGGCCGTGCCGGTCTACACCCTCATGGCCATGCGCCGCGTCTACGGCGGCCGCCTGTGGCCCCGGCTGCTGCGCGCCGGCGTGGTCAGCACCCTGTACCTGTTCACCCTGGTTTTCGCGGCAGCCGGCGTGGTGCTGTGGTCGTTTCTGAGTTGATGCGCCGCTGACGGCCTTCAACCGCAGCGCCCGGGCTGGCATGCGGCCACGTTGCACCCCGGCTCAGCCGCGCCGCAGCGGGGTGAGCCGCCTAGAATCAGGGATGACATCTTCGCCCTTGTCCGCCCTCTCGCCGCTGGACGGCCGCTACGCCGGCAAGCTCCTTGCCCTGCGTCCCCTGATGTCCGAATACGGCCTGATGCGCCACCGCGTGCAGGTCGAGGTGGAATGGTTCATCGCGCTGTCCGACGCGGGCTTCGGCGAATTCGCAGCGCTCAGCGAAGCCGCCCGCGGCCTGCTGCGCTCGCTGGTCGTGCGCTTCAGTGAAGCCGACGCGCAGGCCATCAAGGACATCGAGAAGACGACCAACCACGACGTCAAGGCCGTCGAGATGTGGATCAAGTCGCGCTTCAAGGGCAACCCTGAGCTGGAGCACGCCGGCGAATTCGTGCATTTCGCCTGCACCAGTGAAGACATCAACAACACCAGCCACGCGCTGATGCTGCAGGCCGCGCGGCAGGCCGTGCTGGGGCCCGCACTGGACAAGCTGCAGGCCCAGTTGACGGGCATGGCGCACACTTTTGCCGCGCTGCCCATGCTCAGCCGCACCCACGGCCAGACCGCCAGTCCGACCACGGTGGGCAAGGAAGTGGCCAACGTGGCGGCGCGGCTGGCAACGGCGCAGGCGCGCATCGCGGCGGTGCCCTTGCTGGCGAAGATGAACGGCGCGGTGGGCAACTACAACGCCCACCTGGCGGCCTACCCCGACTTCGACTTGGAAACCTTCAGCCGCCAGGTTGTCGAAGAGCGGCTGGGCCTGACCTTCAACCCCTACACCATCCAGATCGAACCGCACGACTACATGGCCGAGCTGTTTGATGCGATAGCCCGAGCGAACACCCTGCTCATCGACTGGTCGCGCGACGTCTGGGGCTACATCTCGCTGGGCTACTTCAAGCAGCGCGTGAAGGCCGGCGAAGTCGGTTCGTCGACGATGCCGCACAAGGTCAACCCCATCGACTTCGAGAACGCCGAGGGCAACTTCGGGCTGGCCAATGCGCTGCTCGGCCACATGAGCCACAAGCTGCCCGTCAGCCGCTGGCAGCGCGACCTGACCGACAGCACCGTGCTGCGCAACATGGGCGTGGCGCTGGGCTACACGCTGCTGGCCTGCGACAGCCTGAGCCGCGGCCTGGACAAGCTGGAAGTCAACGCCGCAGCGCTGGCGGCTGACCTGGACAACGCCTGGGAAGTGCTGGCCGAACCGGTCCAGACGGTGATGCGCCGCCACGGTCTGCCCGACCCCTACAACCAGCTCAAGACCTTCACGCGCGGGCAGCCGATCACGCGGGATCTGATGCAGGGCTTCATCCGGGGCCTGGCGCTGCCCGATGAGGACAAGCAGCGCCTGCTGGCCCTGACGCCGGCCAGCTACACCGGCCTGGCCGAGGCTCTGGCGCAGCGCTGGAAGGCCTGAACGCCGTGGCCGCCGACTTCCGCACCCAGCTGGCGGCGGCGCAAGCCGCCCAGGCCTCGATGCTCTGCGTGGGCCTCGACCCCGAACCCGCCAAATTTCCCGGCGCCTGGGCCGGCGATCGGTCGAAGATCTTCGACTTCTGCGCGGCCATCGTCGCGGCCACAAAAGACACCGTCTGCGCCTACAAGCCGCAGATCGCCTATTTCGCCGCCCAGCGCGCCGAAGACCAGCTGGAAAGGCTGATCAGCCACATCCACGACGCCGCGCCGGGCGTGCCGGTGATCCTGGACGCCAAGCGCGGCGACATCGGCGCCACCGCCGAACAGTACGCCAGCGAAGCTTTCGAGCGCTACCGGGCCGACGCGGTGACGCTGTCGCCCTTCATGGGGCTGGACAGCATCGAGCCGTACATGCGCCACAGCGGCAAGGGCCTGATCCTGCTGTGCCGCACCAGCAACCCCGGCGGCAGCGACCTGCAGGCGCAGATGCTGCTGGACGGTGAATTGCTGTACGAACGCATCGCCCGCCTGGCCGCCGGCGAATGGAGCACCCGGCGTGGCGGCGGCCAGCTCGGCCTGGTCGTGGGCGCCACCTACCCCGCCGAAGTGGCGCGGGTGCGCGCCCTGGCGCCCACGTTGCCGCTGCTGATACCCGGCATCGGCGCGCAGGGCGGCGACGCCGTGGCCACCGTGCGGGCCGGCTGGCGCAGCAGCGGGCCGATCATCGTCAGTTCATCGCGCGCCGTGCTGTACGCCAGCGCGGGTGCGGACTACGCCAGCGCAGCGCGCCAGGTGGCCCTGGCCACGCGGGCTCAGCTGCAACAGGCCCAGCCCACGGGATGAAGCCCTGATGGACCGCGCCGACAGGGCCGACGAGGGCGCCACCCAGGGCCTGCATCGCCCGCGGGCCGCGGCAGCGCCGGATGCGGCTGAAGTCGGGGCCGGTGCCGGCCTGTGGGACGCGTCGTCGAGCACCGAAGCGGCGGCCGGCGCCACCCTGGCCCGTGATCTCCTGGACGGCACGGCGGCGTGCTGCGCCGGCGTGGCGCCGCTGCTCATCGAAACCCTGGGCCTGCAAACTGTGACGGTCACGCTGGCAGCCATCTTCGGCCTGCTGGCGCTGCTGGCGCTGCTGGCGCTGCTGGCCGTGGCGGCCGGCCTGGCCGGGGGCATCACGCTGTCGCGCAGGCTGAGCCGGGCGCGCGGGGCCACCAAAAGCCGCGAGCAGCGTTTCCGCACCTTGCTGGCGCTGGCGGTCGACGGCTACTGGGAAATCGACGCGGCCTACCGCCTCACGGCCGCAGCCGACCAGACCGGCCGGCCGCTTCCGCTGAACACGGCCAGAGGCCTGGGCGTGGTGCCCTGGCTGCTGCAGCGCTGGCACAGCGAAGCCGACGCACTGGACAGGCTGCTGGCTCAACTCGACGGCCGTCAGCCTTTCCGCGACATCGCCTTCTGCCGGACCGACCGCCGCGGCCGCGTGCGCCACTACCGCGCCAGTGGCGAGCCGCGCTTCAACCGGGCAGGCCTCTTCACCGGCTACTGGGGCATCTTGCGCGACATCACGCTGGAACTGGCCGCGCAGTCGGCGCTGGCCGCCACCGAGACGCGCTACCGCGAGCTGTTTTCGCACACCCCCACGCCGCTGGTGCTGCACCGCAACGCGGTGGTCATCGACGCCAATGCGGCGGCGCTGGCGCTGCTGGGCCAGCTCGATCTGCGCAGCCTGGTCGGCAGCGACCTGCTGGCCTTCTAAGAAAGCGGCGATTCCCGCGAACGCGCCCGGAGCCGCTTGGACTCGCTCCAGGTCCAGCCACCCGGAACAGCCCTGCCGCTGACCGATTTCAAGCTGCTGCCGCCCAACCGACAGGTGGCTGTGCGCGCCACCAGCGTGTGCGTCGAGGCCGAAGGCGGGCCGGCCACGCTGGCCCTCTACATCGATGACACCGAACGCCGGGCCGCCGAAGAGGCGGTGCGCCGATCGGAAACCATGTTGACGCACCTGGTGGCCACCAGCCCCGACCTGATCACCCTGACCGACGCCGCCACCGGGCGCTACGCGATGGTCAACCGCAGTTTCGAACTGCTACAGCGGCTGGACGGCTGCCGAGGCGATCGGCCGCACCGGCACCGAACTCGGCATCTGGCGCAGCGTGACCCAGCGCACGGAATTCGTCGACCGCGTGCGCCGCGAAGGCGCGGTGAGCGACCTGCCGGTGGACTTCGTGAACAAGGCTGGCGGCACCGCCTCGTTGCGGGTCTCGGCGGCATGCTTCGTCCTGGACCAGCGCGACTACCTGGTGATCAATACCCGTGATGTGACGGACAAGGAACGCGAGCGCCTGGAGCGCGAGGCCATCCTGCTGAACGCGTCGATCGGCATCGCGATGACCCGGCAGGGCCGTTACGCCCTGGTCAACCACCATTTCGAACAGATGTTCGGCTGCGGACCGGGCGAGCTGGACGGCCAGCCCATGGCGGCGCTGCCGGGTTCACTGCTGGGCAGCGTGGCGCCCGGCACAGCGGCGGCCGCCGCCCTGTGGCGCGGCGAGCCGGTGGAAATGGAAGCGGCGGCGCAGCGCAAGGACGGCAGCCCCTTCACCGTGCGCATCCGCGGGCGTGCCATCGACCCGCAGCGGCCGCAGCAAGGCGGCGCGATCTGGATCGTCGAGGACATCACCGAAAGGCGGCAGTTCGAACAGGCCCTGGCCCGGGCGCGCGACGATGCCGAGTCAGCCAACCGCGCCAAGAGTGCCTTTCTGGCCAACACCAGCCACGAGCTGCGCACGCCGCTGAATGCGCTGATCGGCCTGGCGCGGCTGGCCCGCGCCGACGATCTGGCACCGCTGCAGCGCCAGCGTTACCTGGAACAGATCGAGCAGAGCGCACAGTCGCTGGCCGCCATCATCAGCGACATCCTCGACCTGTCGCGCATCGAAGCCGGCAAGCTGCCCATCGAAGTGGCGCCCTTCGACCTGTCCGCCGAACTGCTGGGCCTGGAGCGCAGTGGCGCGGTGCTGACCCAAGGGCTGCCCCTGACGCTGAGCGTCGAGCTCGACGCCGATGTGCTGGGTCGGGTACAGGGCGACGCCTTGCGCGTGCGCCAGATCGTCAACAACTACCTCGTCAACGCCATCAAGTTCACGTCCGAAGGCAGCATCGCGATCCGGGCGCAGCGGCCGGGCGGCGCCGCCAGCCCGTGGGTGCGCATCGAGATCGAAGACACCGGCCCTGGCGTTCCAGCGGCCACCCTGGCGGGGCTGTTCAAGCCCTTCACCCAGGCCGATGTGTCGACCACGCGCCGCTTCGGCGGCACCGGCCTGGGGCTGTCGATCTGCCACGAGCTGGCCACCCTGATGGGCGGCCGGGTGGGCGCCGACAGCCACGAAGGACGGGGCAGCCTGTTCTGGGTCGAACTGCCGCTGCCGCCACTGCCGCACACACTGCCCGCCGCGGCCGGGCCAGACCCCGGCCTGCCGGCACCACGGCCGGCACCGGGGCGCACGCTGGCCGGCCTGCGGGTGCTGGTGGCTGAAGACAACGCGGTCAACATGATGATCGCCGTGGCCCTGCTGGAACACTGGGGCGTGGCCGTGACCCAGACCGAGGACGGCAGTGAAGCGGTGGCCGCGGCGCGGCGCGCGGCCGCTGCGGGCCAGCCCTTCGACGCCGTGCTGATGGACCTGCAGATGCCGGTGATGGGCGGGCATGGACGACTTCCTCACCAAATCCATCGATGCCGACAAGCTCCAGGCCACGCTGCACCGCTGGTGTCAGCGCCTGGCCTGATCGGCCCGCCACGCTTCAAACCGGTCACCCCATGGAAGGCAGACTCGACAAACGCTGATATGGCTTCTCTCTGTCAAGAGGCCGAATGCATTCCTCTGCAATTACAGATGTCATTGATCCCGTTGCCGGACGGGGAACGCGACGGAGCCTGTGGTTGCCACCCGTAATGGATGTGC
>Ga0136641_1000134_pt1 | contig 30401 bp, 33 predicted proteins | sample EliLak1302023Y_FD_115312 | JGI IMG/M metagenome (GOLD analysis project Ga0136641, IMG submission 115312) | Freshwater microbial communities from Elizabeth Lake, Yosemite National Park, California, USA - 13020-23Y | ecosystem: Environmental > Aquatic > Freshwater > Lake ...
AAAATGCACGGCAGAGAGAGCATCGAACGCTTCCACGAAACACTTGATATCGTTGCAGGATTTATCGAAGGTGATGAAATTCTGTTTGATGGATTTGAACAGTATATTGAAGAAGGTAATCTAGTAGAGAAACCAATCAATATCTGGCGTGAAAAAATTAAAACTTGTAAATTCGACTGCTGGGAATGTCAGTACTGCGATAAAGTTGTAAGCAAAAAACAAAGCGAACCAGTAAGTCCAAGAATACAACAGGCTATTGATGCGGTATTGAATAGTGCCATCGACATGATAAACATCGATGTTCCTGGGCTAACAAGCTGGAAAATGGAAAGTCTTATTAATAAATTAGCCAAGCATTCTACACGCTACTTAGAAGTTGGTAGTGCGCTGGGTGCAACCGCATGTGCCGCACTGAAAGACAACAGCATAGAAGTAATTTGTATTGATACATGGCAGGACACTTATCAACCAGCGAATGACATCTTTGAAATGCCACCTAATAATAAAGAAGATTTTATCACCAATGTGAAACGCTTCAAAGGCGACAACAAGGTCATAGTTTATGAATCAGATTTACTTGCTGTTAATCTAGATGAGATCGATCCTGTGGACTTTTTCTTCTATGATGGACCACACGATCCCAACACTACAGCAAAAGCTATCAAATACTTTTCTAAAATATTTGCCGATGAAGCATTTATTCTAGTAGATGATGCCAACTGGGAAGGTGTTGTTGATGGAACTGACGCCGGAATTAAAGCCGCAGGACTAGATGTTGTCTACTCTAAGGTAATTCTAAACAATCAGGAAGATTTAACCGCTTGGTGGAATGGATTCTACCTATTGGTAGTACGTAAATCAAGTTAAGATATCGATTACGGTATCTATCTTAGCTTTAATGATCTTATTATTAAGTGTAACGCGGACACCATTGTGTAATGGCTTTGGTGTGTGCTCTATATCACACCATGCATACCCTACGTGTTCTTCATTTAGTTTTGGTATGAATTCTTCTTTAGTTAACAGCAAATATGTGTGGTAGTAAAAACCTTCATCTTTGCTGGTAAACAGTTCAAGAGGAACATACTTGTCAATTGCTGGCAAGAATCCAACTTCCTCAGTGATTTCTCTGTTTAGTGTAGCAATAGGAGTACCATCTAATGGTTCATTTTTGCCACCAACGATACCCCAGGTGCCAGCAGTTTTACCTTGATTGCGCAACAGAAATAAAAATCTTTTAGTATCTGTTGCTAAAAATATACCACCACTACAAATTATATTGCTCATAGAAATAATCGCCAATTACCAGATCGGTATTCACCTTCATAACTCTTGCCCCACATGGAGCCATCCCAGACATATTGTATGCCTGTTCTAGTATTAGTTATATAAGTGAGATCGGTAACTGTGCGCGAATCGAAAACAACGGACCAGTGGGAACCGTTCCATGTTACGATATCGTTCGCGTATGCCACAAGATATGTTGCATCTGCATTTCGCCATGCCTTGGCCGCAGTATCGTTGGCAATAGCATAGTCTAATTTTGGATCTGTGTTGATATCTTCTAATATTAGATATCTTATACCTGCAATAGGATTAGCGGGATCAAAGGTAGTAGGATCAACGATAGCATCAATGTATGTTTTACCACTACCCAGGGGAACTTGCGTATTTGCTGGTATCGTGTCTGTGTCAATATCAAGATGCATGATAGACTCGTCGTTAGGATCTAGACTAATCCGTGCAACTATCTCTGACCCAGACGGTTTCTTTATTCTAATTTGACTTAGTCCTGCTGTAAATTTTCCAGGATATAGATCTAATATTCGTAACCAGCTGATGTTTGTTCCATATTTGAAAGGGACTTCATCATTTGTAACACCTTCAGCAGGCGCTAATAATTTTGCTGTGCTGTTTAGCACCAATATTCCCAAGTTACCTAGTGTCGTTCCTTGTACTGATACTGCTTGTCTACCAGCAAAGTAGTCGACTTCTCCACCATTATGATATCCGCCCGCGTTTAGCGTGCCTTCTGGTTCAACAAATATTGATGTAATAATATTCGTAATAATTCCCATCTGTTTGACTTTAGCAGGAGTAGTTAACCATATAGGTGTTTCAAACTGCATAGTACAAATGTCAATATCTTGTTCTGTACCCTGTGGAATTTGTCTACTGCTGAAAGTCATCTCGGTGAGTTCTAGGGTACTTAGGCTGGTCCAATCTAGATAATTATCAGTTGTTTGTAATTCTAAACTAGGTCGGAACAACACTAATAACTGTTCAATTAACTGTAATTTTTGATCTGTGTTAGTGGTCCATATGTCTGCTTGAAAAGTTAAATCATACGGAACAGGCATCAATCGTTCGACTGTGTAGTTTTCGCCTTCTACATTGATGTACTCGTCTTGCCCTGTAGCAGGATTATACCAAGAATCTCGCTCTTTGATATGTACCTTGCTGATATGTGTAGGTTCTTGTATTCTAGCCCTGGCTACTTTAAGATCTTTAATATAACAGGCAATAAAAGGAGCACTTGGAATAGTGTTCTCACTGTTCTTCTTTTGTATCTGCGCTACCTGTCTATTCATATCACCGTAGCGAACAGGAACTTGTACAATTTTTCCCTTGGCATCTTTATAACTAAAGTTGCTCATTAGACGCATAAACTGTGTTAGATAACGTCTTATCTGTCCATCATAAAAGAACTCCATCTTAATTGTCCGCCTTTGGTCTTAGTGCTTTACTTAATGACTGACGTTGCTGTACAATCTTGGTTCCGATAGTAGCAGTGGTAGTGTTATTGATAAAGCTGGTAACTTCTGTTTGTCTTGTTTGACTATTCGGTGTTTGTTGATTACCGTTTTTTGGAGTATTGGTTACGTCCATTCTAACATTATCTTCAAATTTAATCCAATGTGAACCATTGTATCTAAACAGTCTGTTTGGAAAATAGTCTGTGCGTAGGTGCATCTGTCCTAGTATAGGTCTTGCTGGCCATTCTATTCCAAATGTATACGGAGCACCATTTGCAGGTTTACCGTCATCGGTTATATATCCTACATAATAGTTGTGATCAGGAGTACGTAATACCATTGATGCATCAATTGCACCTTCAGCAGTAGCATCTACATTAGTATCACTAACATCTTCGACATCGGCAAGGCCTTGATTATTAGTTGGAACTACGTAAAACGGAGTTGTGTCATATCCGCTTCTTGGAAGATCTGCTTCTGCTTGGGCTAACACAGCATTATTTGTTGCGATAGCACTATTGTAGGTAGACAACAAATCACGTAGGGTTTGGTTTGTATCATTGCCTTGTGTATCAACTTGTTTCTCATCAAGTATTTCACTAAATTCTTGACTATCTATCAGTGGTACGCACTTCAATTTTAACAAGTGTGGATACCAAGTTGAGCTAAATCCTGTTGCCGGACGAGTAACATCCTGTACAACATAAAATCTTTTTAACGCAACCATTGCGTCATCTAATGCATATTCATCTTTTAAGTGAGGTAATTCAATAACATCACCTGACATAATTTTACGGCCTAAAGATTCTACACTTGAGCGTAAATGCACATGAAGCATGATAGCATCATTTTGTAAAAAAATACCAAACTGACTTAAATTAAAGTCTAAATCTTGTATTGTATATATTGATCGCATAACGTATACGTCAGGCGAATAATGACGGTCTCTATTCTCCATCAATAGCACATCTTGTATTCCTAGCTCGCCTATTGGGTTGGTATTGACAGGAACAGACGGGCTTGCTTCTCCGTCTTGCGGATTTATAGGACCTAGATATTTGTGTATATAGATATCGGTGCCCCCGACCTGAAATTGTTCATTAATTAATCGGTCTAGGAACTTGAAATCGTTGCCCTTTTCGGGACGGTATAAAGAGAGTCTTGGCATAGTAGTGTATTTAACTAAATATAAGCATGAGTGATACAAGTAACGCCCGTCAAGAAATTATAGATTACGTCAAAAACATGCTGGGCGACGGCATGGTTGACGTTGAACTTGAGCCTAAAAATTATAACACGGCCATAGATCGAGCCCTAGCTGTATATCGTCAACGTAGCGCAAATAGTGTGGAAGAAAGCTATGCTTTTTTAACACTAGATCAAGACGTTAACGAATACCAATTGGCGCCCGAAGTTATGAGTGTTCGTGAAGTATTTCGTAGAAGTATTGGTTCACGCACCGGCGGCGGCGATACTGGTACACTATTTGAACCATTTAACTTGGCCTACACCAACACATATTTGTTAAGTAGCAGTAACATGGGCGGATTGGCAACTTATTTTGCCTTTGCAAGTTATCAAAATCTAGTAGGTAAAATGTTTGGTAGTTTTATTAACTTCCGTTTCAATCCTGCTAACAAGAAATTAACACTTATGCAACGTCCCAGAGGACAAGAGACTCTGTTACTATGGGTTAATAATCATAGACCGGACTTTGATCTTGTAAGAGATCCCTACGCAGGCATATGGATTAAAGACTATACACTGGCTAATTGTAAAATTATCCTAGGTGAAGCTCGCAGTAAATTTAGTCAAATTGCAGGACCTCAAGGTGGTACTACACTAAATGGTGATGCGTTAAAAGCAGAAGGCCAGCAAGAGATCGAAAAGTTAGAAACTGCTATTAGAAATAGTGAAACAGGCGAAACACCAATGTGGTTCGTAAGAGGTTAATATGAAAATACGTGAATTAATGGAAGCCCGCGGTAACGGCCAAATGCCACAAGACTTAGAACATAAAAGTCAAGGTTCTATTCTTATGCGAGATGTTGGGGGTTACGACCGTACCTATCACCTAAATCGTATCATGATGGCTACAGCAATGGCCGACGGAGCTAACAAAAAGCCAGTAGACATGGACGGCGCCAGCTTTATAGAAAAGTTTAACATAGCATTTCCCTATACAGATCTAGAGCATCTCATGATGATGCAGGCAATGGCTACAATTCCCACAGACGGTAAAGAACTCGCCAAGCGAAGTAAGAGTGTAGAACCATCCGACACCAACATCCAAAGTCCAATATCAAATTGGAACGCAAAAAAGACAACCAAAAGATCCAAAAAGGATTGACCTTTACATCATATTGTAATAAAATATAGTATCGACTAAGGGGATACTATGATTATTGGCGTGTGTGGATTTATTGGGTCTGGCAAAGATACTATTGCAGACTATCTCACTAACTTTCATGGCTTCCGCCGAGAATCATTTGCAAATTCCCTTAAAGACGCAGTAGCCCGAGTATTTGGTTGGGACAGGACTATGCTAGAAGGCCGCACTAAGCAGGCCCGCGAATGGCGTGAACAAGTAGATCCGTGGTGGTCAGAACGTCTAAACATGCCTACCCTTACTCCACGATGGGTTCTACAATACTGGGGCACTGAAGTTTGTCGTAAAGCATTTCATGACGATATCTGGATTGCTTCTCTGGAAAATAAACTTCGTAACTCAACAGACGATATCGTCATTAGCGACTGTCGTTTTCCCAATGAAATTAAGTCAATCAAAGATGCCGGTGGCATCGTAATACGTGTTGTTCGGGGCCCGGAGCCAGAATGGTATAATGATGCTGCCGATATGAATGCAGGGGACCGTTGTATAAATTATATGATGGCAAAAACACGTATGCAAAAGTTAGGGATTCATGCCAGTGAGACAGCATGGGTTGGCACTAAGTTTGATGCTGTCATGGATAATAACGACACTATAGACGACCTATTTGCCCAGGTTAAAAGTCTGCTCGAAGATCCCCTCGTTTCCAAGGTAGCTTGAGTTGGTGCAATAATCGTTGACAGTTCGCACAGACTGTTTTAAGATTAGCATGCCGACAATTTTCTAAATTACCATCTACAAAAAAAACATCAAATTGATCAGGATATTTGCTGGTAAAGTTACATCTATCACAAGTATCTCTTTTCTTGTATCCTGCTAACTGCCACTTGGCTATGCCTGGTTCTCGACCTCTTGCACAGTGGTCGCACATCTTCCTATAGAAAGTTCTTTCGCCTTTGCGATAGTTAATAGCAACTGGTCGCTTGCCGCATGTTTTACATAATGATCTAATCATACCCGCCCTTTTTGTGCCCTTTTCATAGGTATTTAACCAAGAGAAATTTGGTGCAACCGCTAAATACTGATGAACAAACCATTACATGGGAGATGCATAGAATGGCAACATTAAATTCACCAGGCGTATCAGTAAGCATAGTAAACGAGAGTTTTTATACTCCGGCGGCTCCAGGGACCGTACCTCTAATCTTTATAGCTACTGCCGCAAATAAACAAAATTCTTCAGGAACTGGCACCGCGGCCGGTACTACAAGTAAGTATAAAAATCAAGTTTGGACTATTACCAGTCAGAGAGATCTTACAGATACATTCGGTACTCCAATCTTTGAAGTTGATTCGGGTAATAATCCGGTAAACGGCGGAGAGCGTAACGAGTACGGCCTACAAGCCGCATATTCAGTATTGGGTGTAAGCTCAAGAGTATTCGTTGCCCGTGCAGACGTTGACCTTGGCCAATTAGTTGGAAAGAGCTCAGCACCAGTAGGCGCACCAGCAGGCGGAACATATTGGTTAGATACCACAAACACTAAATTTGGTGTATTTGAATGGGACGCAACAGCAGGCTCATTCAGTGTGCAATCTTTAGCAGTTATCGATTCTACTAACTCTGCAATTTCAACAGTCGGCAACGATGGTGTAACAATTAGTCCAGGATTCGGTGCATTGGGTTCTTATGCAATCTGTACAGATCATGGAAACACCAACGAAGCTCAATATAAAAACCAAGACGGTAATTGGGTCAAGATTGGTAGCTCAGGCGAAACAGCATTTGCTACAAATGCCAACGTTAGTACATTTAAATCAACAGTCTGGGTAACAAGTTATCCAACAGTTACCAGCACAACATCAACAGTCAATGCAAGTTTTGCTTCTGCATCTGGTTCGTTGATCATTAATGGTACTACAGTAGCAGTAAGCACAGCTTCTACAGTTGCATCTATTGCACAAAGTATCAACAGCACACTACACACAAGTGGAATTGGCGCCAAAGCTGAAGCTGGTAAGCTAAACATCTATGCTGATGCGAATCCCGGAACAGTTACCATCGGCGGCACCAACAGCACCTTGGCTACGCTAGGCTACAAAGCCAAGACATACTACGGTCCACAGCTATTCATTGGACCACATACTCAGTATCCAGACTTTGGTTCAAGACCAAGTGGCTCTGTTTATGTTAAAACAACAAGTCCCGATAAAGGCGCCAGTTGGATCGTAAAACAATACAATGCAACTACCCAGGCATTTACACAATTTGCCGCACCTATCTATCCAGATGCACAGACAGCAAATTACAACCTAGATAAAACATCAGGTGGTGCAAAGATTGCTGTAGGCACCTTGTTTGTTGAAAGTAATTTTAACCACGGTAATGGTACAGCTACTACAGCAAGTAACTTTGCTTCATATGTAGATTTCCGTATTTGGAGACGCTCAGCGGTTGCTCCCACAACAATTACCAGCACTTCATTGTCACCTGCACCCACACTGCCTAATGGTGCAGTTCTAACAATCAAAGAAAGTGGTACAAGTTCGTCAGAACTAGAACACGAAACAGCAATCACCCTAGTGGGTACAACATTATCTGCACTGGTAACTGCTATCAATGCCGGTGGGTTTGAATATACTTCCGCTTTGTTAAATGCAGACGGAACTGTGTCTATCATACACTCAGCAGGTGGCGAGATTAAATTTAAAGATCCAAGTGGTATTTTATCTACCGCAGGATTTACACCGTACACATATAGCACAATCGCTGATACATGGACAGGTACCACAAACTTCTATGCCGCTGGTACAAAAGAAGTTGACGGTTACACATCTAAAGCAAGCAATTGGGCACCTTTGGTGTTTAGTCCGCAAAAAACAGCTCCTACATCTAGACCAGCAGACGGTACACTATGGTACAGCAACGTATTCAATACAGTTGACATCATGTATCACAACGGTACTAAATGGACAGGTTACAAAAATGCTTTCCCAGCAACAGATCCAGCAGGTCCTATTATTTCAGTAACACAGCCCATTACACAGAGTACTGGCGCCGCATTAGCCAACGGAGACATTTGGATCCAAACAGGTGACATGGACATGTATGGCAAAGATTTTTATGTTTACAACGGTAATACATTGAAGTGGGAAACACAAGATCCTACAGATCAAACAAGTCCAAACGGTTGGGTATTCCACGATGCACGTTGGGCCGCAAACGGTTATGCAACAACAGCAGGCACACTTCCACAGTTGTTAGCCAGTGACTTTGTTGACCCAGATGCTCCAGATCCAGGTTTATATCCACGTGGTACACGCCTATGGAATCTACGCCGTTCTGGTTATAATGTAAAACAATACATTTCAAACTACATCGACGTAAACGATAACAATGGTGTAAATATTCGTACAGGCGATCCAATGGACGGATCAAACGCAACAACAATATATAATACAGCACGTTGGGTTTCAGTAAGTCCTAACAACGCTGACGGTTCAGGCGCATTTGGTCGTCATGCACAGCGTGGCTTTGTTGTTAAAGCGTTCAAAGCATTAATAGACACTAATGATAGATTGAAAGATACAGATACATTAGTATTCAACTTAATGGCTTGCCCAGGATATCCTGAAGCAATTACAAACATGGTTGCACTAAATGGTGATCGCGCACAGACAGCGTTTATCATTGGTGATACTCCATTCCGATTGAAAGCAACTGGTACAGAGATCCAGGCATACGGTAATAACTCTGCAAAAGCAGTAGACAACGGTGAGGCTGGCGCGGTAACACGCGATGACTACACAGCATTGTTCTATCCAAGTGGCTATGCTAACGATAATGCAGGTAACTATATTGTTGTTCCACCAAGCCACATGATGCTACGCACATTCATCAACAGCGACAGTAAATCGTATCAGTGGTTTGCTCCAGCGGGTGTACGCCGCGGCGGTGTGGACAATGCCACATCAGTTGGTTATATCAATCCAGAAGGCGACTTTGTTCCATCAGCATTGCCACAAGGTATACGTGATGTAATGGCCCTGCCGACGGTTAGAATCAACCCAATTGCCACACTAAATGGCTCGGGCATTTTAAACTTTGGTAACTACAGCAGAAGCAACAGCACAAGTGCGCTAGATCGTATTAACGTATCTCGTCTAGTAGCATACACTCGTCGTCAGTTAGATCTGATTGTTCGTCCATACTTGTTCGAACCAAATGATCAGTTGACACGTAACGAAGTTAAGAACGCAGTCGAAAGTTTCTTATTAGAGTTGGTTGGACAACGTGCGCTATATGACTTTATCGTTGTATGCGACACAAGCAATAACACCACAGCACGTATTGATCGTTCTGAGTTATGGGTTGATATTGCGATAGAACCAGTTAAAGCAGTTGAATTTATCTACATTCCAGTTCGCTTGCTCAATACCGGCGCAATTAAATCAGGAAACTTTGGCCAGGTATCAAAGGGCTAATGGGAATGGTAAATAACATAGAACAAGGAGCATATTAAATGGCTATTGCAAGTTTAAGTAAATTATCTGTACCGCTACCACCAGGTCAAAGTTCAACAAGCCAAGGCCTGTTGATGCCAAAGCTAAAGTACAGATTTCGCGTAACATTAGAAAACTTTGGAGTATCAAAACCTACTTCAGAAATGACTAAACAGGTCGTAACTGTTGGTCGTCCTAACTTGAGTTTTGACGAAGTCGAACTACATGTTTATAACAGCCGTGTAAAATACGCTGGTAAGCACAAGTGGGAAGACATCCAATTGGTTGTACGTGATGATGTTACAGGTGCTGTCAGCAGATTAGTTGGTGAGCAATTACAGAAACAATTTGACTTCTTTGAACAGGCAGTTGCGGCTTCTGGTATTGACTACAAATTTACTACAAAGATTGAAATTCTTGACGGTGGTAATGGTGCATATACTCCTAACGTATTAGAAACATTTGAATTGTTAGGTTGCTATGTGAAACAAGCACAATACCAACAAGGCGATTACAGTTCTTCAGATGCAATGGATATCACACTATCTATTGCCTACGATAACGCAATACAGACAGATGTCACTGGCAACCCAATCGGTATTGGCGTAGCAGTCGGCCGCACACTAGGTACATTGGCTACAGGCTAATCTATCAGTAGGATATAAAACCTGGATTAACCTCCAGGTTTTTTTACGACTAAATATCTATATGCCATCCATAGTTGATTATCTCTCAGGTTACACCAATCAAGGTACCATGCATGATTATGCTCATGCCAGTCGCCTTTATCTTGACGACACGTTCGCCCTTGCTCCAAAAACCAGCTGGATCTACTACGTAGTATTTTCAATCAATCCTGCCGCTATATCAGAAGTGCAGTGGAATGAACAAAAGAGGGGATACGAAGCGGGTATGTTAGTCAAAGCTGTTGACCTACCAAAGTTTAAAATTGCAGTTGAAACACTAAATCAGTATAACAGAAAAACACGTATTCAACAAAAAATTACCTACGAACCTATATCTATGACGTTCCATGATGACATGAGTAACGTTACAAACAGCTTGTGGGTAAACTATTTTAGATACTACTATAGAGACACATGGCACGGACAAACAGTTAGGACCGCAAATCAACTTGCTGCCAGTGATAGAGTAAGGGCGGATTATGGAAATACAAAGTATTCTACAGGGCCCACTACTAAGTTACCAGATGGCCGCCCAGGTGGACACGGTAAATTCGGATTAAACAACAATCAAAGCGTTCCGTTCTTCAATGCTGTGACAATCTATCAACTGAATGCAAAACGTTTTACCAGTTATATTCTAGTAAATCCCTTGTTCGAAAGTTGGGAACATGATCAACTTGATCAATCATCGGGCAATAAATTTGCACAGAGCAGATGCAGTCTAGGATACGAGACTGTATTCTATGGCGAGGGACGAACGTCTCGAGACAATCCGTCAGGATTCGCCACATTCCATTATGATCTAAAACCTAGTCCGCTGAGTCTTTCTGGTGGCGGCAATTCATCTCTATTCGGTCCAGGGGGCATACTACAGGGCACACAAGATCTATTTGGTAGTACTGATAAACTATTAAGCGGTAATTCAATGAGCTCTCTAGGATCTTTATTAAACGTAGGTATCCAAGGATCTAATCTAGCAAGAAATTTTAATAATATAACAAGTGCATCATTAAAAGCAGAAGGACAGAGTATTTTAAACAGCGCAATCAAGGGTGCAATAGCAGGCGGTGGGCCAAATAGTGGTATATTGGGCGGTATCATCGGTGGTGGGCTAGGGTCGTTAGGTAAATCGTTGGGGTTTGGCCCACAGGTAGGAACACTGTTAGATGGAGCACAATTTGTACCAAACAAAACAGGAGCAGTTGCAGGAGCGATAGGAGAGCCATCACCGGGTGCGCCAGCAAATATAAGTGCAGGACCTGCTCTTGCCGCAAACGAACTTGTTCTCAGCGGTGCCGATCTTGAGCAACTTAATACTCCTACGGCAGCGGCAAACGCCTTAAGGCAACAAATATACCAAGAAAATGAGTTACAAAAGAAAGTCGCGGAGGCTAGATATCAACAAAACGATGTAGAGGCCGCAGTAGCAAAGGCAACAGCGGCCGATGGTCCGCAGGCAGGAAATCTTTTAAGAGAACAATATGCCGCTCAGGGATATATTTCTCCTGATATGTATGACAAACAACTGCAAACAGTTCGAGATAACAAGGCCAACATTCAAAAAATTGTAGATACTGATACAGCCAGTTTAGCCGCGTATGATTATGATTCAAGGACATCTATTGGACAGGTAAAACAAGAGGCTAAAACAGAAGAAGCTAGGACTCCTACATTTATAGAAAGGCAAATAACAGAAGTTCGTACAGCCTACGACAAATTTGTTGAAGCGGCTAATCGCCCTGGAATTGATTTGACTGTGGGAATGACTCCGGACGAAAAAGAACAGTATCTGAAAGAAAAAGCAAATAGACCGTGGTACTCGAAGTTCATTGGAGTAGATCTTAACCCACCAGTTGATCTGACTTTAGGAATGACTCCGGACGAAAAAACGAAATATCTGCAAGATCTTGCAAATATACCTTACTACCAAAAGTTTCCCTTTAGCATAATCACTGGTGGGGTTCCTCTTAAGAAGATAAACTAACATGCCAATATATACCAATATTCCTTCAAATAACAAAAATGGTGATAGTGCAAACTCCACTAAAAATCTCATTGACAATTTTTATAAAACAAATATTCCCATCGATGCAGGAACTTATGATGCACTGAAAGGTTTTTTTGGTAGCAACGGTTTTAGTGATATTGCATCAGACACTATTGCCTATGCAATACTATATCAAGCCTATATTGATCAATATAATCCCATGCAGGTTATAGAAAATATAAAAGGTCTCGACGGTGCCCAATTAAATGCACTGGTTACTGAGATTTTAAACTTCAACAGATTCAAAACCAGTTTCTTAGGAAGAAGCGCGGCCTATGGAACTACTCCATCGGTTACTAGAGAGATTCTATCTTGAGTTTAAAATTTGCCAAGGGTCAATACAATTTAAAGAACCCCGAAAAATACATAGGGTCAACTGTTCCCATCTATCGTAGCAGTTGGGAAATAGCAGTCATGCGCATGTGTGATAATAATCCAGCTATTCAACAATGGGCCAGCGAACCTGTGAGAATTCCATATAGAGATCCTCTTACCGGCAAGCAGACTGTATATGTTCCTGACTTTCTAGTGATGTTTGAAGATAAGAAAGAAAAGAAGCATATCGAGCTGTGGGAAATAAAACCAGCGAATCAACAGATACTTGAAAAAGTTGGAAAAAATCCCTATAACCAAGCACAGTTTGTAAAGAATCAAGCCAAGTGGCAGGTAGCAACACAATGGGCTAAATCCAGAGGCATGAAATTCAGAGTCTTAAACGAGAACGATATTTTCCATACTGGGAAGAAATAAAATAAGTAATGTTATGACTAAGAAACTTGAAGAACTTTTAAACATCAATTCTGCAGATGAAAAACCTGTGGAATTACCACCGGTAGCAAGCCCTCCTGCACATGTGAATCTACAAGCCACTCTCGACGAATTTGATAAAATCAGCTCAGCACTTCCGCAGGTTAAAGGTCTGGGCGATATCAGCGATAGTGAGCTAGATGCACTGGCCAAGAAAGCAGAAGAAGCATTTGATGACATATATGATTTAGGTATGAATGTAGAAGCACGATATAGTACCCGAATGTTTGAAGTTGCAGGTAACATGCTCAATGCCGCTATAACAGCCAAGTCAGCTAAGATTGATAAGAAGCTAAAAATGGTGGAATTACAGCTTAAAAAGCTGGCAATTGACAAGAAAGACAACCCTAATGACGGAAATAGCGTAGTTGCAGGTGAAGGTTATGTAATAGCAGATCGTAACAGTCTCATAGCAAAACTTAAAAACATGGATAAATAAAGGGTAGGAATAAACTATGAAAACATTTAAAGAATACCTTAGCGAAAGCAAAAAATTCTACGATTTTAAGATTAAGATCGCTGGAGAGTTTGCTGGCGAGGAAAAGCTAAAACAAATGCTGGAACGCTTTGTTGTATCAAGTTTCAAAAAATCAGGTACATCACCAATTCAGTCACTGCCATTAGATTTTCCAAAGATTCGCAATTGTCAAGTTACGGTATACGAAGTTGCACTCGAGTACCCAACTACATCTTATGAACTACACGAATATATTTCAGCTGGAATTGAAAAAGGACCCGACTATGTCGTAGTCCGCAAGCCGGGTGAACCAACTGAAGCTTACCAAGCACAACAAGACAAGCGCGAAGGCGCATTACTACAAGATCCAAATTACACAGAAGTGGAAAAAATAGACACCAAGTCGTATTATGGGACCGAATACAACAGCAGTCTTGTAAAGACCTTAAACGATGACCTAAAGGCCATGCGTAAAGAAAGAGGAGAAGTTATTCCAAGTTCCGCTGACGGAAAAACAACTAACGAAGTTCCTCAAAATAACACAAGTCCAATTCAAGAAACGGACTATGATCCAAGGAAGAAATAACATGCAAATGATCGACGTAATAAAGAAATTAGCCGAATTAGATGAGGCTAATGTACCAAAGCCAATGGTTCAAATGGCCAATGATCCAACCGTTGCGGTCATTACAGAATCTATCACAGGTGAAGCTGGAATGCCAATGGCATCACCAACAGCATCTCCTTCTGTTCCTGCAAGTTTCAGTATCAATGCTTCAGCCGCTAACGGAAACGAAGTCAGCACAATGTTGCGTGATATCCTAAACCTAGCAGGTATGAAAGAAGTTGGCCAAGCAGATATTAATCCTAAAGATGCTGGTGCTACACTGACTGCTGAACCAAGTCAAGGCGCTGACGGCGATATGAGATCTGCTATCGATGCCATTGCTGGCATGGACGACGAAAGCATGGGCATGATGGACGACGAAAGCATGGGCATGGACATGGGCGATACTGGTGCAGAACTAGGCACAGCAGGTCCAGGCGGCACACAAGACGTTGGCCAAATGGCCGATGAAGTAGCTGACATGACTGACCAAATATCAGGCACGAGTAAAGATGAACTGGGCCTAGAAAGCCTACGTCAATTTGACAACAGCCCACAAGAACAAACTAGAGATTATAATCCAAACGATTTTGCAAATATCATCAACAAAGTACGTAAATTTGATTACACATCTACTCCAGCTAATAACAATTTACCAGAAAGCCTGGAACAACAATATGTTCCAGCAGAACAAGAAGATAATTTATTAGACATGACACAGAAACTATTCCAAGAATATCAAGGTTTTATCAAGAATATCTAAAATAGCAAATTACCAAATAGGCTCTTAGGAGCCTATTTTTTTCAGTAAATAAACGTATGAGTTTATCCAATAGCAACAACCTAATCAAAACAGCAAATAAGACTTTGAAATATTCAGAGCAGGATATTGTTGATTTACGGTTGTGTTCAGACCTTGATACCGGTCATAAATATTTTCTTAAAAAATTCTTCTACATACAGCATCCAACTCGCGGACAAATACAGTACCAAGCATACGAGTATCAGGATCGTCTTGTAGATAGTTTACACGAATACAGATTTAACGTAAACATGTTACCGCGACAAAGTGGTAAAACAACCACAGCAGTTGGTTATCTGCTTTGGTATGCTATGTTTAATCCAAACGTTACTATTCTAATTGCCGCGCACAAATATACAGGCGCACAGGAAATTATGCAACGCCTACGTTATGCATATGAAACTTGCCCTAATCATATTCGTTGTGGAGTTAAGAGCTACAATAAACAGTCAATTGAGTTTGATAATGATTCACGTATTGTAGCGCAGACAACGACAGAAAACACAGGTCGTGGCATGTCTATATCACTACTCTACTGTGACGAGTTCGCTTTCGTTCCTGACAACATTGGCAAGGAATTTTGGACTTCGATATCACCTACACTGGCTACTGGTGGTAAGGCCATTATTACATCAACTCCTAACAGTGACGAAGATCAATTTGCTGAAATATGGTTTGGTGCTATTAAAACTGAAGACGAGTTTGGAAATCAGAAAGAGAATAATCTAGGTATCAACGGATTCCACGCATACACGAGTCATTGGTCAGATCATCCAGATCGAGATGACGCTTGGGCGGCTGTGGAAAAAGGCCGCATCGGTGAAGAACGTTTCCGTCGTGAGTATGGTTGCGAATTCTTAGTTTATGATGAAACGCTTATCAACAGTATTCATCTGGCGTCTATGACAGGAAATGAACCAACTACAAAAATGGGGCAGGCACGATGGTATAAAAAGATTGACCCTAAATCTACCTACATCCTCAGTTTAGATCCTGCGCTGGGTACAGGCGGTAACTATGCGGCCATCGAAGTTACAGAATTACCTAGCCTGATACAGGTAGGAGAATGGCATCATAATCTTACTCCGGTACAGAGTCAAGTTAAAATACTACGGGACATGTGTAGATACATTGATGATGCCTGCATAGAAAAAGGTGTGCAAAGTACCATTTATTATTCAGTAGAAAATAATACACTAGGCGAGGGCGCTCTGGTTGCTATTAACGAGCTAGGCGAAGAAACATTTCCGGGCATGTTCATGAGCGAGCCTATTAAAAAGGGCAATACTCGAAGATATCGCAAGGGCTACAACACCACAGAAAAAGCTAAAATCGCAACATGCGCCAAGTTGAAACACCTAATTGAAACCAAAAAGATGACTATAAACTCACAGGCATTTATCAGTCAACTTAAAACATACGTAGCCACAGGCACCAGTTTTGCGGGTAAAAATGAAGAATCAGACGACCTAGTGGCATCTATGTTGGTAAATCTACGCATGATCATGCAGTTACAGGACTGGGATCCTGCGGTCTACGATACCATGCACGACTATGTAAACAACGAAATGGAGCTTCCGTTGCCGATATACGTAAGTACCAGTTTTTAATAAATACACACATGAATGCTATAGAACTAATTTCACAGGATTTATTTGACAAAGTACGCAGTCGATTTTCTAACCTACAAATGGGCGATGATAGCGGCGCAGTGACAGTCGATCCTACAGAAGCAAGATTTTTTGACTTTGACTTTGTTGTAGAAGGAAATAACCTAGGACGTATAAGCGTTAGTATCAACGACTTAGGTAATTTAAAATTATTCTACAGCCAAGGAATCGTAGAAGAACGCGATCCTGTTACCCAACAATTTTGGTTTGATTTCTTAAAAGAAATGAGACAATTCGCAATGCGTAGACTACTACGTTTTGACCCAAGAGACATCACAAAGGGCAATTTAGAAAAAAACGATTTTCAATATCTTGCTCAAAACGGACCCAAGGAAGACAACATGACAGAATCAACAATGTACGGTAGCTCAAAGAGCAGTTATCGCCCACTAGACAAGACCTTACTAATTATTCGCCATAATAACAAGGTCGGCGAAGACCGTGGCGCTCGTAGCCGTAGTAACAACATTCAATCGATCTTCATTCAAAACGAAGCAGGCGAACGGTTCAAGTACCCTATGATCCATATGGCAGGCGCAAAAGCCATGCAACGTCACGTATCAAACGGTGGAGCCACATATGATGAAGCTGGTCAATCAATTATCAAAATGAGCGAACAGATTCGTGCTTTGAGTACATTCAAGCGCCAAGTCGGCCACTCCGAACAACTTACGCAAGAAGCATTAGGAATCGTTGACCGCGCCGGTTCAAAATTATCTGAATTAAGATCAACTATCGAAAACTTATCCAAGCAGACTTACTATGCAGAGTGGAGAGAAAGTCTAGCAACACTAGATATTGCGGAACAAACAGAATTAGATTCAACAACATTTGAAGATTATAAATCTAAATTTACAATAAGCAGTTTTAAAGAAGACCTAACACAATACTTTCCGTTATTGTACAGTATCATGCAGGAAGCAGGCGATCTAGACTTGGCAGAATATGTAGGTGAAGATAAAGAAGAAACATGTGACGACTGCGGCGAACCAGTCGACGATTGTGACTGCGATGATCACGATCATCCTAAAGAAGGACTTGAAGCATTTGAAGACTGGGCAAATGAAATTGTAGAAGGCCCAAACAAGAGCGACATTCCTGCGTCCCAACGCAAAGCCAAGGGCGGCGATTGGAAAGTATCCACAAAAGATTTAGAAGATGAAAAAGAAAAGAGCCCCACAGGTTCAGCAGGTCTTGCTAAACGCAAGAAAGAGTTAGGCATGAACGAAGGTGCATATCAAGATTTGGGCCCGAATGGTAGAGAAATCTATACCAAGGTACAAGCACTACGTGACAAGATCAGAAACGGTGAAGTCAAGCCAGACGAAAAAATGCAACAAGATTTTGATAATCTATTAGTTGGGCACGGCATGGATCCGGAGTTTGCAGAAACAGAGTGGATGCGTATAACTGGTCAGTCGTCAAAGCCAACTATCGATCCTAGCCTAAGAAAAGAAGCTCCTCCAATGACTGCTCCTAAAGACAGTGATGACGAGGATGATGATGCAAGTTTCTTGCAAAAGTTACGTATGCAAGCCAAAGGCGGTTCGATTAAACCAGGTGTTGACACGGGCGGTATGGATGAAGAAAATGAAATGCCAAGCGGCCAAAGTAATGCTTTGCCGATCAAAGAAATTGCTGAAAAAGTATTAAGTCACATTGATCGCGAGACCGGTGGATGCCCACTAGGTGCTACAGCAGTTGGTATCCAAGTTGCCAAAGAACACGGCGATGCGGCAGGTGCTCTTGCTGAGAAATTAGTACATCACCTACAAGCCAAGATCGAAGCCAAGAAGCAAATGGAAACCATGCGCAGATTAGCAGGCCTTCCTCCGTTAATCGAAGCTGACAAGAAAACAATGAGTAAAGCCGCCAAAGGCATGATGAAGTACGGCAAGGATGGCATGAAAGCTCTAGCCAAAGCTGGAAAAGAAGGCAAGAACTTGGACAAGGTTCGTGACAAGTATAACAAGTACGATGAATCAACCGGAAAGACCATGAGTCGTGCGGCCAAGGGCAATGAGAAGTACGGCAAGGACGGAATGAAAGAGTTAGCCAAAGCTGGTCGTGAAGGCGCAAGCGAAAAGAAGTTAGATACTATTCGCAAAAAGCACGACAACTACAAAGACTAATAGGTTAAACCACTCTTTAAAAGAGATCAAGAAAGGCAGAAATATTCTGCCTTTTCTCTTGACTTGATAAATAAAAGTGCGTACAATATAACGTATGCAGATTCTTAAATGTAGTTGCATTTAGGAAACAGGCAAAACAAAGGCATAACATTAAGGAGAAATATATTATGGCATCTTTGGCAGAAATCCGCGCAAAGCTTCAAGCGGCGCAATTAAAATCAAGTGGTCAATCGACCGGTGGTGGCGACAACGCAATTTACCCACATTGGAATATCCCAGAAAATTCAGAAGCAGTTATCCGTTTCTTACCAGACGCTGATGGCGACAACACCTTCTTCTGGATCGAACGTGCAATGATCAAATTGCCGTTCGCAGGTGTAAAGGGAGAAACAAATTCTAAACCCGTAACAGTTCAAGTACCTTGCATGGAAATGTGGGGCGAGACCTGTCCAATACTTACTGAGGTTCGTCCTTGGTTTAAGGACAAGAGTTTGGAAGATATGGGTCGTAAGTATTGGAAGAAGCGTAGTTACTTGTTCCAAGGTTATGTGGTTGATAGCCCACTGAAGGAAGACAAGACTCCAGAGAATCCAATCCGTAGATTCATTATTGGTAGCCAGATCTTTAACATCGTTAAAGCGGCACTAATGGATCCAGATATGGAAGACTTGCCAACAGACATCCTACGCGGTGTTGACTTTAAAATCACCAAAACATCAAAAGGTGGTTACGCTGACTACAGCACATCTAAGTACGCTCGTCGTGAACGTGCATTGGATGATGCCGAACAAGCGGCTATTAAAGAGCATGGCTTGTTCAATCTCAAAGACTTCCTGCCTAAAAAGCCAGGCGAAGTTGAGCTCAAGGTTATGAAAGAAATGTTTGAAGCGTCAGTAGACGGTGAAGCATTTGACATGGAACGTTGGGGACAGTACTTCAAACCAGCAGGCATGGGCGGTAGTGGTCAGGCAACTGGTTCAGCACCACGTGCAACACCAGCGGCAGCTAAACCGGTGGACGAAGATGAAGTCCCTTTTGAGAGTGCGGCATCAGCACCCGCAGTTAAAGTTGCTGAAGAAGCTCCTGTGGCAGAGAAAGCTACACCAGCGTCGAATGGCAGTGAAGCAAGTGCAAGAGCCCAAGACATTCTTGCAATGATCCGTAACCGTCAAAAAGCATAAGGAGATAGACTATGGGAAAAGCCTTCGATATTTCGAAGTTCCGCAAGTCTATCACTAAAAGTATTGATGGCTTGGGAATTGGGTTTAACGACCCGTCCGATTGGATTTCAACCGGAAATTACGCCCTTAACTATCTTATCTCAGGGGACTTCTTCAAAGGAGTCCCTTTGGGAAAAGTAACAGTTTTTGCTGGCGAATCAGGTGCAGGTAAGAGTTACATCTGTTCTGGCAACATTATCCGTGCCGCTCAAGAACAAGGTATCTTTGTAGTCTTAGTTGACTCAGAGAATGCCCTGGACAAGCAGTGGTTGTTGGATCTTGGTGTTGATATTTCAGAAGATAAACTTTTGAAACTTAACATGGCCATGATCGATGACGTGGCTAAAACCATTTCAGAGTTCATGAAAGAGTACAAGGTAATGCCTTTGGAAGAACGTCCAAAAGTATTGTTTGTAATTGACAGTTTAGGTATGTTGTTGACTCCAACTGACGTAAATCAGTTTGAAGCAGGCGAGATGAAAGGTGATATGGGCCGTAAGCCTAAAGCACTTACAAGTCTTGTTCGTAACTGTGTAAACATGTTTGGTAGTTACAATGTAGGTATGGTATGTACAAATCACACATACGCAAGTCAGGACATGTTTGATCCAGATGACAAAATCAGTGGCGGTCAAGGTTTCGTCTATGCAAGTTCAATCGTTGTTGCTATGAAGAAGCTGAAACTCAAAGTTGACGCAGATGGTAATAAGGTTGCTGAAGTATTGGGTATCCGCGCCGCATGTAAGATCATGAAAACACGTTATGCTAAACCTTTTGAAAGTGTACAAGTTGAGATTCCATATTCAACTGGTATGGCTCCAACAAGTGGATTAGTTGACATGTTCGAAAAGATGGGTGTGTTATCTAAGGTCGGGAATAAATTAGCATACACCAGCAAAGAAACTGGTGAGATTGTTGCAGAGTTCCGTAAGAATTGGACTGAAGAAAAACTACACGTTATCATGAACGAGTGGGATGCCAAGGCGGCAGAGTCTTTAACTACAACAGAAATTACTACTGAGGAAGAAGAAGCATAATGGATGAAAATCTAATTATTACCCTTTGGGATATATTCCGAGAATACATTCCAGAAAAAAATCGTGAAATGGCCGCAAATCAATACGTTGATTTCTTGCTAGGTAACGACATTAGTGCTGACACATTATCAGGTTTCAGTGGCTACGATCCCCACTTAGATGACGCTATTAAATTAGTAGTCGAAGAAGAAGGTGTGGATGATGATGAGCCATATGACGAAGATAATATGGGCTACGAAGACGAGGAATATTAATGTGGTACAATAAGGTCAGTCGAGATATTTCTCACTTGCCGGATTGTATTGAGTATTTTTATTCTCAATTAGACGAGGCTAGGAAGGAAGTTAAGGTATATGGAAATCTTGAGAAATCCAGCGCCGCACTTCCTGGCATCGTTGAACAACGTTTCAACCAGCTTCAAGAAATTGAAGCTGTGTTGGAATACCTTAACATAGAACTTAGACGTACTCGTAGCAAGGCGTTTAAGAAGTATCTTGAAAATTATCAACGAGCTTTAAGTAGCAGAGACTGCGAAAAGTATGTTGACGGTGAGGCCGACGTAGTTGACCTAGAAAAGATTATCAACGAATTTGCATTGTTGCGTAATCAATGGTTAGGAATTATTAAGGGCCTTGATATTAAACAATGGCAAGTTTCTAACATTATCAAACTTAGAACAGCCGGAATGGAAGATGTGCATATCTAATGTTTGTCGAAACACTAATACAACGTCTAGCGTGTGGCGACACGTTTATATTCGAACCTGAGATTGTATCTCATGGTTGGGAAAAGAATTTCATTGAGTCACTGTCTACTCAGCTATCTACTGGTAATACTCTCACTGAAAAACAAGCGGCACTATCTATTAGACTGCTAAAGAAGTATCAAATTCCTTTAGAAGTATTTTTTAAAACTAAGATCGATCTAGACAATCCTGTTTTCGCCCATCCGTTTAGAAAACTTCATATTGAAAAGACTATTGCTGTGCGCAATGGTACCATACAGGTAAGGTTTCCTTATGACGAAGAACTGATAAAGGACATACAAAAGTTTGTATCTGAAGCGGCAGTTCAACCTGAGAATGTCTACGTATCGTCAACTGCAAAGTCTTATATTGGTGCATGGAATCACGAAGATAAAGTTTGGGCATTCAGCCTGAGAGAAGAAACTGTATTATGGCTAGGCTCAAACTTGCTGCCTAAAAATTTTACAGCAGATGCAACATTTCTTGAGTGGTACAATATCATTAACAGAATAATTGCCGATGCTAACGAATATGCAATTACCGCAGTCAAAGCTGACTCTATTTTTTCATTCAAAAATGCATCTAATAAAATTCCAGTACCAGACACTGACAATGTAGTGGAATTCTTATATCATGCAAAAAACTACGGCGTAAGTATTTGGGACGAATCGATTGATGCTGATCTTAGAAAAACATCCTGTTCGCCGGTTACTACCACAATGTTAAATGCAACCGGAATAGTATATATTGATAATAGATCATACGGGTTGGAAAACTTTAAAGATCTGTTGATGTTTGGCGGACCTACGTTAATAGTGATCCCGGGCGGAAGTGAAATTAAACACACCGAAGCATGGCATAGATGTGCGGCATCTATCGGAATTGAAAACAAAGATATTGCTGTTATGTTTAGAACTCCAAATCAAGATAACGGCGGATTCAATGCCTATGTTAAAGAAAATGAATTAAACAACAATATCCACGAAAATACTAAAATCGTATTTGTCAGTACTAAAATCCCCAAACCGTTGGTCAAATCCGGTGTCGTATTCAATACCGTAATCAACTTGGGTTACTACAGTAATATGCATTTTAGTATGAACATTCTCTTGACATCACCGGCCAATATAGTGTATTATAATGATAAGAAGCCGCAAGGAGCAACTATTTGTCTACCGCCAAATTGACCATCAGAGATGAAGTCAACGTAAAATTTGAGAATTTAGATTTAGATACTAGAAAAGAATTAGTAAAAAAATTCAAGTATTTTAATCAAGCCGCTCGATATCAGCCTGCATACAAACTAGGTCGATGGGATGGGTGTACGTCTTTCTTTGGGCTCGGCGGAACTTCATATGTTAGTATGCTCGATCAAATATTACCTTACTTAGAAAGCCAAGGATATTATATTGAGGTAGAAGATGAACGAGTTAGTCCTGTACTAGAATTTGAAAAGATCAAAGAAGACTTTTGGGGCGACTTGTGCTGGCCAGAGGGGCACAGATTTGCTGGCGAGCCGATTAGACTACGTGACGACCAAGTTGAAGTTGTTAATACATTCTTAGAAAATCCCCAAGCATTGCAGTCAGTAGCAACGGGCGCAGGTAAGACTATTATGACTGCTACACTAAGTAAAATTTGTGAAAAGTATGGACGAAGCCTAGTCATCGTACCTAATAAAAGTCTTGTAGAACAGACTGAAGAAGACTATGTCAACGTTGGGTTAGATGTTGGAGTTTACTACGGTGATCGTAAGGATCTAGGCAAGACACATACCATCTGTACTTGGCAAAGTCTAAACATACTCGATAAAAAAACTAAAAACGGTCAAGCAGATCTTATCACATTGGCCGAGTTCCTTGAAGGTGTTAGTTGCATTATCGTCGACGAAGTACACCAAGCCAAGGCAGAAGTCTTGAAGAATTTGCTGACGCAGAACTTGCGTAATGCTCCTATTCGTTGGGGACTTACTGGTACTGTACCTAAAGATCCGCTCGAGTTTGAAAGTATTAAGTGTAGTCTTGGACAGGTTGTTGGCTATGTTACTGCACACGAGCTACAAGAAAAAGGTATCTTGAGTACCTGTCACGTGAACGTAATTCAAACTCAAGAATGGAGAGACTTTCAAACTTATCCCGAAGAATTAAAGTATCTTGTGACAGATAGTACAAGAATGGAGTGGGTTAGTAAGTTAGTCAAAGGCATCGCAGACACCGGCAACACTCTTGTATTGGTAGATAGAATCGAAACAGGTGAATTCATGATTAATGAAATTCCTGAAGCAGTTTTTATCAGCGGTAAGATAAAATCAACAAAACGCAAGGAACAATATCGTGAAGTGGCAACTAATGATGACAAGATTATTGTGGCGACTTATGGTGTGGCCGCTGTGGGTATTAATATCCCTCGTATTTTTAATTTGGTTCTTTTGGAAGCCGGAAAGAGCTTTGTTAGAGTTATACAAAGTATTGGACGAGGTATTCGCAAAGCAGAAGATAAAGACTTTGTCCAAATATGGGACATCACAGCCAACACGAAGTACGCCAAGAGACATTTAACAGAACGTAAGAAATTTTATAAGGAAGCCAAATATCCTTTTACAATTGAAAAGGTAAAAACATAACATGCAAATATTAACATTAGACAACAAGACATTCTACTTGAATGATCTACCAGAGGAGATCGATGAGGATTTTAGATACTCAGTTTTAGATAACAGCGATTCCCAAAATCCTGATTATTTTTTCCTTCCTTTGATCTTTTTAGAATCATTTACCGGTCCTGCCGCAGTATTGCAAGTCGGCCCATATCAAGTAACCATGCCGTTGGACTGGTGTACGATTGTAGGCGATCCAGAAGGCCCAGAAATGGAAGTGTTACCGTTAACGAGTCTTAATGATAGAGGATTTAGGACATTTTGTTTCAATCCATTAACCAGCTTCCGTCCTGAATTTCATGATGTTGATATTGTTAATGTCTACCAAGATGTAAAATGGTACTTTCCAAAGATGAAACCCGGCCAACTACTAACAACACCACTTACTGGTGGCGATGAACCAATGTGTGCGTTCTTTGTTAAAGAAGTCAGTCGCCAAAGTGAAATCGTAGACTATACTAGATGTTGGTAACATGGGAAATCTTAAATCTGGAGCAACGCTCATTCATGAACGTGTAGGCAAAGTGGTATACGCTAGAGATTTTGGTGCAGATCCTAGCACTAGACAAGTAGTTGGATGGGACTACGATAAAACTGATCCAAACTTTGATCCAAGAACAAACGATGGCCGCCCATTGCACGATCACATAATGGAAGATAAGATGTGGGCTGAAATTCGTCGCATGGCTAAGTCCAATCCCACTTTACACGAAGCCCTTGAACGTGTTAAAATAATATATCACCTAAGCAAGGACAAAGATGCTTGACATTAAACGAGAATTAAATGCTATAGACATGAGAGATTATGATTTCTACAGTAAACTTACGCCTGAAGAAAAGAAAGAATTCAGTCCATTTATCCTAATGCGCTACAGTTCTAATGTACAGGGAGATACAGAATTACAAGAATGGTTCTTAGAAAGAACTAATGAACTTGTAAACAAGCATCACTGGTTGTTAAGCAAGAATCATAAAGAATTGCTGTGGAAACTGTTTGCAGGGTGCGGTGCAGGTGTTAAGACATACCATCCCTATCTCAAAGCAGGCACAAAAGAAAAAGCAGTTAAAATTGAAAAGCTGTTAGCAGAATTAAATCCTGCGATGAAGCTCAGTGACATCAAGGCATGGGCTAAGATGATGACCAAAGCTGATAGAGAAGAACTTTTTGATAAGATGGGCTTTGACAAGAAGCAACGCAAGGAGTACGAATGAAATTTAGAAAGAAACCAGTAGTAATCGAAGCAATTCAATTTGAGTATAGCGAACGTGGCATCCATTACCTTCAACAGTTCTGCGGTAATGCGTTAGGCAAGTTCAGTAAGCAACGCCATCCCACTGCCAAAGGTGAAGTAGAGCTAGGAACATTGGAAGATGGCATCCACTTAACAGTTAAACACATCGCCACAGAAGGTGACTGGATAATAAAAGGTGTACAAGGCGAATTTTACGCCTGTAAACCAGATATTTTTGAAGCAACATATGAACCCGCAGAATGATTCAATTGTCTGAACAACCTTTTAATTGCGCTCATTGTGGCAAGGCCTTCATGAAAGAAAAGACCTTATTTGCCCACATGTGTGAGCCAAAGCGTAGGGCAATGCAAAAGGATGAGAAGCGTGTTCAGAGTGGATTTTATGCGTTTAATCAGTTTTATAAAATTAGACAAGGGGCAAAGAAACAAAAGACCTATGATGAATTTTGCAAGAGTTCATACTATAATGCCTTTGTAAAATTTGGTAGTTTCCTTAATAATGTAGGTCCTTTGTATCCAGAAAAGTTTATAGAATTTGTGATCAAAAGCGACATTAAACTTGATCACTGGTGTAGAGACGAACTGTATGACACATATCTTTATGAAATGTTAAAGATAGAACCAGTGGAAGCCGCATGCCAACGAACTATTACCACTATGATTGAATGGAGCGACTCTAGCGGAGCTCAATGGAATCACTATTTCAATTATGTCAACTTCAATCGTGCAGTACATGATATCAAGAACGGAAAGATTTCAGCATGGGTCATGTTAAACTGTAAGAGCGGCAAGGAGATGCTTGAAAACTTCAACGATGAACAGTTGGAATTGATTGACAAGGCACTAGACATTCCGTATTGGGTCAAGCACTTTAAATCAAACAAGGAAGATGTTGCTGTAGTGAGAGAAATATGTGAGGGGAGCGGAATTGAGTAAACCAATGCCATATTCAGGCGCACTAAGAAGATTCTGTGAAGCATTTGAAGCTGTTCCGTCACCGAGTGACAAAAAATTCTATAGACGTACTAAGGTTAACTGGTCTGACTGTAATGACCCGCAGGTTGACTACAAGACTGAAACTGTTGATGCTGTTGCTATCCACATTCCCATCCACAAATTAGACGATTTTGTCAGCGCGATTGATGAACAGAAATATAAAGAGATGGAAATACGTGATAATGTTCCTGCTGTGAAGTTAGCATACGAACGTTATCAACTAATGTTAAAAATGTGTGGAGGCGACTATGCCGGATATTGACATTGACTTTGCCGATAGAACAAAAATACTGGATATTGTCAAAAATATCACGGCAACCAACGGAGATAAGAAACATAACACAGGTGTTTATTGTCATTCTATTCCCTACAATCCTTTAACAGGATTATCTACTATAGATTATAAGGAAGCAGAAGAGCGGGGGTATTTTAAAATAGATTTTTTGAATGCCAGTGTGTACAATTCAATAAAAAGCGAAAAACACATCACAGAACTGCTGGCTGTTGAGCCATTGTGGGATCTATTGGAACAAAAAGATTTTTGTGATTTGATATTTCATGTCAACGGCTATCATAGTTTAATAGCACAGTTGAAACCTAGAAGTATTGAAGAACTGGCGATGTTTTTAGCCTTGCTGAGACCGGGGAAAAAGCATCTTGTGGCAATTGTCATTGAAAAGGGCTTCCAAGCAGTGGAAAATGAAATCTGGATTAAAACAGAAGAAGCCTACTACTTTAAGAAAAGTCATGCTGTTGCCTATGCTCATGCTATTGTGGTGCAGATGAATCAAATCTGCGAATCAATTAGCTATCCCTACGCCTAGGTGCTCTAACTAACTGTATACTCTTACGTTTGACGCGTTTTTCTGCAATTTCGCTCAAATTCACTGAGGGGCCAAATAGTATAACAAGATCTTTACTGTTAAATGTTTTAATATATGGTCTAAAAATTGTCATTTCTTGTTTTAAGAAAATATTAATAGGTATTTTACGATTGCTTTCCCACCACCAGGTCTCTCCAAGCTCTAAAAAGATGGATTTTTCATATTCTGTGCGAATTACGCTAAAATCGTAGATGCTTGTAACGTTGGCGTCATTGTTAATAACAATGCCAACGTACTCGTTATCATTAACCTTTACACAACTTATGAAAGGAAACTTATTTTGGAATTCTTGATCTTTGTTTGACTTCATTTAACCTATAAATATGCTGTATGCAGAAATTACCAATCTATTTATATACCAACTCTTACGCTATAACGTTAGATCTGGATAACTCACGGGGTGTCAACAACGTCATGTACCAACGCAATCTTATTTTTCAGAAGGGACTTAAAAACAAGGTCCAAATACAGTTTAAAAATTCGGACCAAAAACCAGTCCCAATCTCAAGCGGCACATTTTTCTTCAGAATGTTCGACCACGATAACATCATGCCGTTTCAACCAAAAGAATTAGTCATCTTAGACGACGGTGTTACCACAGGCACACGAGGTCTAGCTGTTCTAACATTGAATGAAAGCGATACCATGGATCTTGCACCAAAGACATATACCTTTAGTGTCACTGCCCTTGGTACTGACGGAAGCTACGTCCCAACATATTCCAATACTTATTACGGGGTCAATGGCACGGCCGAGATTCGCGAAGACGTTGAACCATTTTTGACCGAAAGTTTTTCAACTGACGCATTCAACTGGTATCGAGACTCACCGCTTGACCGTCAAGGTATCCCACAATTTAACTGGTGGACATTTAGTAGCGGTACTGTGCAAGCTAATCCTGCTTTCAACTCAAATAATGGCCTACAAACTTTCGCATTTTATCTAACTAACTTCAAGGGACATATAGACATCTATGGAACATTGGAAGATACACCTAGTGGACAGGGCAATGCAAATGAATCATATGCTCTACTGCAATCAATACCTTATAATCGCAATTTTACCGGGGTTGACTACTTCAATCTAAGTGGTAATTATACCAATTTCAAAGTCAAGTACATTCCGGACGGTGATGCACTCGGGGCGAATTGGTACGGGGCCAGCGTACCTGGTAACCCACTGCCTGGGCAACCATACTGGCCTAACGGAAAACTTGACAAAGTCCTATTTAGAAGTTAAAATAGTTGCATGAACCTGATTCAAGCGACCTTTATAAACTTCTTACCTCCGAAAAGAAAGGCAACTCCCAGTGGATGGATCAGCTTCAACGCACCCTGTTGTGTACACAACGGAGACTCACCAGACAAGAGACAACGTGGTGGTGTAAAAACCTCAGGTGATGACGGTTTTCAGTATCATTGCTTTAACTGTGGGTTCAAAGCTGGATGGATGCCTGGTAAACTATTAAGTAAAAATACTAAAAATCTCATGAGGTGGATGGGAGTACCCGACAGCGACATCAGCAAACTGTCACTGGAAGCACTGAAGAATAAAGAAGAATTAGACAAAACACCTATACCCCTAAATTTTGGGCTGGAACCACGAAATTTACCAGAAAATTGCAAAACTATAGATCAGTGGATAGACGAAGGTTATGAGGATGAGGATTTTCTAAATGTAGTTGCCTATGTACTCGACCGTGGCATGGAGCTCAACTGGTATGAATGGATGTGGACTCCCGAGGCTGGTTACAAGGATCGCGTGATTTTGCCATTTTTCCATAAAAATATGGTCGTAGGCTGGACAGCCCGAAAAATCAAGGAAGGCAAGCCAAAGTACTTGACCACAGCACAACCGGGATACGTTTTTAATCTAGACAGACAGGACGAAAATAGGAAATTTGTGATTGTTGTTGAAGGTCAGTTTGACGCCATTGCAGTAGATGGTGTTGCTATCATGCACAATGAGCCAAATTCCACTCAAATTTCACGAATTTCTTCACTTGGTCGTGAAGTCATTATTGTCCCGGACAATGACAAGGCCGGGGCTAAATTAATATCCGCGGCCATAGACAATCACTGGTCGGTCAGTTTGCCAGACTGGGGGCCAGACGTAAAAGACGTGGCAGATGCGGTGAAGAAATTTGGCAGAATTTACACACTTTTCACAATCTTGCAATACCGTGAGACAGGTGAGACAAAAATTAAACTATTGAAAAAACAACTTGAAAACAAACATGACGACTAATCAAATACCTAACTACAGTTCAGATGTTCAGAAGCTCTACATTGAAATGTTCATGAGCGATGCTGAGACATTTTTTCGGTGTAACAACATATTTGACCCAGAAAACTTCGACAGAAAATTGCAGGACGTAGCGACATTTATCAAGAACTATGTCGACGAATACAAAGTCATGCCAGAGGCTTCGATTGTTAATGCATCGTGTGACACTAACTTAAATCCGGCGGCATTGCCCAAGGAAAACTATGATTGGTTGATGGCAGAATTTGAGCAATTTTCACGTCACAAAGCACTGGAACGAGCAATTTTAAAATCAGCAGATCTGTTGGATAAAGGCGACTATGGTCCAGTAGAAAAGATGATCAAGGATGCTGTGCAGATCAGTTTACAAAAAGACATGGGCACAGACTACTTTGAGGATCCTCGCAAACGCCTTGAAGGACTGAAGAACTCAAACGGTCAAGTTAGCACAGGATGGCCAAGTGTAGACAAGAAATTGTATGGTGGCTTTAACAGAGGTGAACTTAACATTTGGTGTGCGGCATCAGGTGGCGGTAAGAGTTTGTTC
>Ga0136641_1000135_pt1 | contig 30384 bp, 31 predicted proteins | sample EliLak1302023Y_FD_115312 | JGI IMG/M metagenome (GOLD analysis project Ga0136641, IMG submission 115312) | Freshwater microbial communities from Elizabeth Lake, Yosemite National Park, California, USA - 13020-23Y | ecosystem: Environmental > Aquatic > Freshwater > Lake ...
AAGAATGATGGAAAGAATGATGAAGAATAGAATTCTCCGGGTCTGGGCATGAAAAAAAACTTGCGTGCTGGTCTAGTTGGTCTTGGAATGATGGGTCGACATCATGCCCGGGTTTTAGGTTCGCTCGAGGGTGTTGACCTGGTTGCCGTATGTGACCCAATGGGAGATTCACACGGTGTCGCGGGAACTAGACCGTTAGTTAACAGTATAGAAGAGCTCATTGACCTAGGTATCGACTATGCCATGGTCGCTGCGCCTACCGCATTCCATGAAGAACTCGCACTAGCGCTTGCCGCTGCCGGGATTCATGCCCTGATCGAGAAACCTTTAGCGGTTGATACTCCGGCAGCAGAGCGAATCACCGATGCTTTTAACGCCATGGGGCTCGTTGGCGCTGTCGGGCATATCGAACGGTACAACCCAGCATTACAACAATTACGAGCAAAACTTGATGCCGGAGATTTGGGCAATGTCTATCAAATTGCAACTCGCCGTCAGGGACCATTCCCCGCTCGTATCGCAGATGTTGGAGTCATAAAAGACTTGGCAACTCATGACATCGACCTCACGGCATGGATTGCTCGATCGTCTTTTGCCTCAGTTTCAGCAAAAACTGCACTCAAATCTGGACGCCCACACGAAGATATGGTTGCCGCAGTCGGTGAATTAGACAACGGTATTATTACCAATCATCTGGTCAACTGGCTCACGCCTTTTAAAGAGCGCATCACTATAGTTACCGGCGAACGCGGCTCCTTGGTCGCGGATACGTTATCTGCGGATCTCACTTTCTATGCGAACGCTTCAGTCCAAACCGAATGGGATGCCGTTGCTTCATTTCGCGGCGTGAGCGAAGGAGATGTCATCAGATATGCCTTTGCTAAACCAGAGCCACTCAAAGTTGAACATGAATCATTTCGTGATGCAGTGTTGGGTCTACCCGGTGCAAACGAAAATATAGTCACGATGGAACAAGGCTTAGCTACCGTACGGGTTGCAAGCGCCATGATCGAAAGCTCTCACACTGGCTCAGTAATAACGATTGCGAAGGGTCGCTAGGTATGAAAATTGCTGTTGTCGCATTGGGAAAAATTGGCCTGCCACTTGCCGTGCAATTTGCAAAAAAAGGCCATCATGTTATTGGTTGTGATGTTAATCAAAAAACCGTTGATCTGATCAATTCTGGAACAGAACCTTTTCCGGGTGAAGCCTTTTTGGGAGAATATCTGAAGGAAACAGTATCTTCGGGCCACCTGGTTGCCACCACCGACACCACGGAAGCGGTTAGTCAATCCGATGTTGTCGTGATCGTCGTTCCACTCTTTGTCAACGAGGAAGGTGTCCCAGATTTTGGGTGGATGGATGCCGCGACCAAAAATATTGCCGCGGGGCTAAAGCCAGGAACACTGGTCTCCTATGAAACAACCTTGCCAGTGGGCACAACGCGGAATCGATTTGCCCCGGCACTTGAGTCAGGCTCAGGCCTTACGGCCGGGAAAGATTTTCACCTTATCTTCTCCCCAGAACGAGTATTAACTGGACGGGTTTTTGCAGACCTTCGCAAATATCCAAAACTTGTTGGTGGCATCAATGAGGCGAGCACCCTCGCTGGAATTTCATTCTATGAAGCAGTCCTAGACTTTGATGATCGCCCAGACCTCAACACAAAGAATGGTGTTTGGGACCTAGGGACTGCAGAAGCCAGCGAAATGGCAAAGTTGGCAGAAACGACCTACCGTGATGTCAACATCGCGCTCGCCAATCAATTTGCCATCTTTGCAGAGAGCGCAAACATAGATATCGCAAAGGTTATTGCCGCATCAAATTCTCAGCCTTACAGCCATATCCATCAACCAGGAATAGCGGTTGGTGGGCATTGCATCCCTATCTATCCCCGTTTCTACCTGTGGAACGATCCGGAAGCCACTGTGGTTCGCTCTGCCAGAGAAGCGAACGCTGCCATGCCGGAACATGCAGTCAAACTATTGGTCGGTGCTGCGGGAGATCTGAATAAAAAGAACGTAGCCGTCCTGGGAATTTCTTATCGTGGCGGCGTTAAAGAATCTGCATTCTCTGGTGTTTTTGGAACTGTAACCGCCTTGAAAGCCAGAGGTGCGCAGGTTTTCGTTAATGACCCGATGTATACGGATGAAGAGATCCGCTCGCTGGGATTTGAACCATACAGAATCGGCTCCCCAATTGAAGCTGTGGTCCTACAGGCTGATCATCACGAATATAAAAGGCTAGGGAAAGTGGATTTTCCTGGGGTAAAAGCTGTTGTTGATGGACGTAGAACCATGGACCCGAAAAATTTTGCAAACGTCACTTTTAGAGTAATAGGTGCCGGCGCAGATTTGCACCATTCGTAAGAAAGTGCCCAGCTTAAGAAACTATCTCCTCTGGTTCTGATATCAAGAATGGTGTGTGGGTTCTAGCCTCTGGGGCAGCACCTGCAATATCGTTATAAAGATCTACTAAAACCTCTGCCTGACGCTCCCATGATCGTTCCGCCAGAACCTCTGGGGTGTATGTCGCACGGTATTTTGCTGGATCACTCAAAATTAACCGTGCAGCCCGAACAAAATCGTCAACATCTTCAGCAATAAAGACTTCGCCATTCTTTAGTCGATTCACTTCTTCTGACATCGTCTTGACATCACTCACCAAAATTGGAAGTCGAGCTTGCATATATTCACCAAATTTAGTGATGAGGGAGATTTCGTGATTGAGTCGATGAACAATTGGAATCAAGCCGATATCTGCAGTTGATAAGTAAGAAACTAGTTCAGAGTTTGGCACGTATGGCACAACATGAAAACGTTCCTTCAACTCCTTAGCCTTTTCCACCAAACCTTGAACTGTCGCGTTTTGGGGATTGGCGATAAGCACTAGATGTACCCCTGGTAATTGGTGCAACGCAGCTAATGCCGTCTGGATTCCCCGTTGTGGCGCTACAGCACCGGAGTACACCATCAATGGGATGTCAGGGTCGATCTTGATATCTTGACGTAAATTTCGTTGTGCTGGTTCTTGTCCATCTACTAATGGATCATTGGCAACAACTATGGGGCGATTCTTGATCTGGAGATGATCTACCAATAAATCATTCATGGGATCGCTGACCGACAGGATCGCGGCGGATTGCTTCGAATACTTGCGTTCATTTTTTGTGTAGAGCGCTGCTAGCGGTGGAGTCAAATGTGCAACTCCTGGAACGTACTCGTGCGCATCATAAATTAACTTTGATTTATGTCCGTTAAGGCGCAACATTTCGACAATTGCCCCTGCGATTGGTAACGCGGTGTAGTCATGTGCATGAATCAGATCAGGCTTAAACTCTAAGGCAATCGGTGTGATAGCTTTTACCGCTCGCTTTAAATTTGGAACACCAGCTTCACTTTTTGCCTTACTTTTTGCCTTACTTTTGAACTTAATTTTGAACTTAATTTTGGTGGCAAACTTCCTGCGATATCTCCGTAGTCGGCGCAGGATTCCAACAATCAACCAGATTGCATCATCTCTCATCACGTATCGTTGCAAAAAACTTGGAAATTGCTCTCGAGTGATCACTACTTTGAGTGGAAGTCGAACAATCCTGGCATGGCCAATCGTGAACTGATCTTTATGCGCAAACGGAGAAGCACCAGCAACGACAACATCCCATCCGGCATTACCCAAGGACCACGCACATTTAAGAACTCGAGAATCTTCCGTCACTGCATTGAGTACGATGTGAAGTGTTTTGGGGTTCTGATTCACTCGAGCTCTATTCGGCATTTGGCGATTCCTCGTTCACTGTCACTTTGAGCACGCCAATGACAAAGCTCATCCGTGACGAATTGGCAAGAAGAAAATAACACCGGCAAAAAGAATGGAAATCACAGTTGACTGAAAGAGAAGGGTGATAGCAGTATTACGGTCCGTAGCACGATCAGCTGGGGAAATAACTTTTTGGACTTTACCATTTGTTCCGAAATTAAATAGTCCCGTCAGACCATAGGCCAAACAAAATCTCTTGCGTGCTTGAAGGAAGCCAATTGATGTCATGATCATTGGGAAAAATATCGCAAGTCGATCTAGTCGGGTCACGTTATAGTGATAAAAACTGAAAAGCGTGAATGCTGTCACCAAAGCTCCAAGAGCTGCGACAGTCTGACGGCGTCGAATTTCTCGTTTTCCGATATTGCACGAACCAGCAATGTAATCGTTGGACTCTTCGGGCGGGAGATTAGGCGCGGTTAGATCTGTCATTGTGCTTTTACTCCATCACACGAACGGAAATTCTAGAATTGGTGTTCGTTCTCTTCTTCATCAACAAAAACTTCGTGATTATCATTTTCCGAATTAGCTAACCAATCGAAAGCCGTCTTTAAGGCACCAAAGATTACGAGCAGGAAGGCAAAGAGCCCCACAAGCCTACGGATCGCCTTTAGCATGTACCTATTCTACATCAAGGTTGTGATCCTTGCTGGTAATAACCCGTCGACTAGCCCTGAGACGCGGTCAGTGCCTGGTCAATATCTGACCAAAGGTCTTCAAGAGCCTCAATTCCCACGGATAGCCGGATCAAATTCTTTGGAATGGTGGGGCTTTCTGCGCTCCAGCGATGGCGGCGTTCCCACAGGGATTCGACTCCACCCAAAGACGTCGCGAAAGTAATTAGTCGGGAAGCCGCACAAGCTCGATCAGCGGCATCTGGCCCGCCCATTACATCAAAGGAGATTATTGCGCCAAACCCCTGCATGAAGCTTTTAGCCCGTTCATGAAATGGGTCCGTGGCCAGACCTGGATACCTAACTTTTTCGACGGCAGCATTAGCGCTCAATCTGATTGCGATTTCCATTGCATTAGCCTGCGCACGCTCTAGTCGCACTCCTAAAGTCCGCAACCCACGGAGAGCAAGCCAGCACTCAAATGGGCCAGGAATGGCACCAGAAAATTTGCGGACATCTGAGAGTCGCAGAAGAAGTGATGGGTCCGTAGTAGAAACTGAACCAAGAATCACATCGCTGTGCCCAGCAATATATTTGGTGAGCGAATGGACCACCATATCCGCTCCCATGATCAGAGGCCGCTGGAGTAATGGGGTAGCAAATGTATTGTCCACGCCAACTCCCACATTCATAGATTTTGACGTACGGATAAGAAACGGCATCTCCGCAATTTCTAGTCCTGGATTTGTCGGTGTTTCTAACCATAAGAGAGTAGCTCCAGGTAAAGCCGCTATTACTTCCTCAGTATCAGAAATATCTACGTATCTGACTTCCGCAGCGCCAGCTTCTTCAAGTTTCCGTAGAGTGACCATCGTGCCCGTGTAGCCATTTCGCGATGCAACAATGATTGCACCTCTGGGTAATAACGAAAACACCGAAGCGATTGCTGCTTGACCTGATGAAAAAATTAAGGTTGATCCACCTTCAAGTAGCTCCATCGCGCTCTCCAAGGCGCTCCACGTTTCGTTTCCATAACGACCGTAACCGAGCGCACCTGGCGCAACATATGTGGAGTTGAGATTGATGCTGGTATTGACGCCAGCATCAATCAATCGAACAGGTCGCCCTGCAGCTACCACTTGACTTTGGGGATCCAAGTGAACAAATTCTTGGTCATGGGAATCTTGAGTTGACATGTCATCAGCGTATCAGCGCTGGCTATCCCCCATCGGAATCATGATACAAACATACAACTGCGATCAAGCGGGGTAAGCAATTCCGGTAGTCGAATGACAATCGTAACCATTGGGATCTTTGAGTAAATATTTCTGATGGTATTCCTCTGCTGGCCAATAGGTGATCCCATGCGAATCTGCTATTTCTGTGCAGATGTCATCTAGCCCATATTTTTTTAGTTCACTGTTATAGAGATCTCTGGTCTGGTTAGCAGTGTGTAATTGATCGACTGTGGTGGTGAAAATCGCGCTCCGGTATTGGGTACCAATATCCCCTCCCTGTCGATTGAGTGATGTTGGATCATGCATTACCCAAAATTCCTGCAATAACCGTTGATAGGAGATCACGGTTGGATCAAAGACCACTTGAACAGCCTCTGCGTGCCCAGTTCTACCCGTACAGACCTGCTGGTAGGAAGGTTTTGCGGTGGAACCGCCCATGTAGCCAACAGAGGTCTGATAAACACCAGCAAGGCCCCAAAATCGACGTTCTGCCCCCCAAAAACACCCAGAGGCAAAGTAGGCGATTTCGGTGGCTTCTGTGGCTTCTGTGGCTTCTGTGGCTTCTGTTCCACGGTGATCAAGATCGTTCATACCTCCAATTCTTTCACTGATACGCTTAACCTGCTAGTCCAGCCCCCGTAGCTCAGTGGATAGAGCACCGCCCTCCGGAGGCGGGTGCGCAGGTTCAACTCCTGTCGGGGGCACGTACACTGGAGCTTGTACAGCTAACCCTTCACCAATTATTTTCGTTCTACCAACTGACTGGTCAGGGACTAGACTTGGCCAACATCACACTTCATTCAGGGAATCTCACGTACTTTGTTCTTGTTATCTCCTAATGCCTGCGAGAGAATTAGGGTGTATTCAGCAAACTCGACAATGGAATCCGGTACCACTCGACTTATTGTTTGGTTTGTTGCAATGAACGACTCCTGACCGGTTCTGTGGCGGGCGCTGGGCATACAAACTTGCACGTTAACGGGAACAATCCCAAGATTGAAGGAGAGAGACCATGGATTGGCGACACAAGTCAGCCTGCCGCGATGAGGATCCGGAGCTTTTCTTTCCTATCGGAAATACTGGACCAGCCTTAGCGCAAATCGAAGAAGCGAAAAAAGTCTGCAATCGCTGTGATGTCAAAGAAGCGTGCTTGGCCTGGGCACTAGAAAGTGGACAAGATGCCGGCGTTTGGGGTGGACTTTCAGAAGATGAAAGGCGCGCCTTGAAGCGGCGTGCAGCTCGAAATCGCGCTCGGATGCTGGAAAGCCAGAATCAATTCTGAAATTTGATAACAGCAACTGTTTCTGTTCCTTCACGATGTAAATCTATAGTTCCCTTCAATTCGTTTTCCGTTAACGTTCTGACGATTTGAAGTCCTAGATGCGAAGACTTTTCCCAATCAAAACCATCTGGTAACCCAGTGCCGTTATCAATAATCTTGATCTCATAATCCCGCTCCTTGCCAGATTCAGAACTATCGTCTGTGATCTTCACTTCTACCCGGACACTATCCCCTCCTTCTGCCAAGCCGTGTTCCAAGGCGTTATGAATCAATTCAGTGATCACCAGCGCCAACGGAGTTGCTAATTGAGCGTCCAAAATTCCAAAATCGCCGATCTTCTCCGGAGTAATTGGCCTGGGGCTAAGCTCAATGGCATTGTGCACGATTCGATCATAAACCTCGTCGAAGAGAACGGATTCGGCAGAGCTAGTCGAAAGAGTATCGTGAACGATTGCAATGGATGCTACTCGACGAACAGCTTCTGCCAATGCTGCACTTGCAATCGGATCCTCTACACGTCTTGATTGCAACCGCAAAAGCGCAGACACAGTCTGAAGATTATTTTTCACTCGATGGTGGATTTCTCGGATCGTCGCATCCTTAGTAACTAAAGCCCTATCTCTGCGACGCAATTCTGTAACATCATGAACCAGGACAATGGAACCAATTCCAACAGAATCTGCTAGCAAGGGAATCACTAAAATATCAATGATCCCATTTCCATTATCAAAATCTTCACGACGTAAGGTTTTACCACTTAATACATTGCTCCAACTTTCCTCTGATGGCTGTGACTGCTTGCGATTCAAGGTTTCAAAAATCAACCCCAAGAGCACTCCTTGGACTTCGTTATCCCAACCCAATCGACTAATCGCCGAGCGAGCATTGGGGCTGGCGTATGTAACCGCTCCATTTTGGTCCAGCCGAATTAGTCCATCTCCTGCGCGGGGCGCAGATTCGGCACGATAAATGCTGTCTTGTATTGGGAACGTTCCTTCCGAAACCATTCGAAAAACTTTATGTGCAAGTTCACGGTAGTTCAGTTCGAGTGGTGATGCAGAGCGCATAGAGACTGCATTTCTATGACGGGAAATGACACCGATAGTACGACCCTCAAAGTGAATCGGAATAGTCTCTTCTTTTATCAAGAGCTCTCCGACCGTCTCTGGTTCGGTATCCCTAATGATCGCTCCTTGTGAAAGTGTCTGATCAATTCGTGCATTCTTCCCCCACGGCAATTCTTCACCTATTACATCATTCGCAAATACAGTCGGAGCTGTTGTTGGACGAATATGAGCAATCGCGATGTGACCGTCGGGCCAGCTCTGATAATCTTTTCGTTTAGGAACCCACAGAATTAAATCTGCAAAGGATAGATCAGAGAGCAGCTGCCATTCAGTTATGAGATCGGATAAGTGTTCTCGATCCGCCACGGTCAATGCAGTCTGAGAGTAAGCAACTTCTATCCGGGATGACATCCTTGCGCACCTTTTCTCTCCACAACAGTGACCGCACTGAGAACAGTGACCTCAGAGTTATCTGAGCAGGTTCGCGATCTTAGCAATCTCTCTTCGCTTCCCGCTCCCAGGCCTAAAAAATGGGAATAGGGTGGTTTCGCCGTGAGGCTTGAGTTGATCCTCCCGGATAATCTGTCGATTTTCTCCTTCTGTGAGGGTAAGGAACCGGCTCTCCCATTGTCGCAATTCGCGCGAATGCCCGGTAAGTATGCAGATATAGGTGATGGGGACTCGCTTGAGAAGGATTGGGTATTCTCGGAGAAACTGCGAAAGCTCGCTCATACTGACTTGGGTAGATTTGCTCAAATACACCACATGTGTTGCAGAGTTGAGAACGTTGTTGATCAAGGTGCCATGCCATCGTCTATCTGTGACAGCCTCTGCCATGACCGGCATAGGCCCCATGTCGACGATCATCACAGGAGCTTGCTCTAAAATCGCGGTTGGCCGGTTTTCGACATCTAACGAGAGTAAATCTATCTCTGGTCGGCGAATCTGATCACGTTGCCTAGTTAATCCTTGAGACTTTATATCAGCATCGACAATTAACACTCGCTGAGACTTTGCACATTCTTCGGCCAATAGCAAGGAAAAACGTGTTCTACCCGGAGAGCCAGCGGTCCCTGTAATGGCGACCATCCTCTTGCCCTGACTGTTTCTCCCTGGACTTAGCTCTGATCTTCGCTCTGTATCGTGAACTATGTTTTCCATATTCTCTGTCTTGCCCGCACGCCCACCTGTTCGGGCTTCGTATTGATGATCTTCCCGACCAACGAACTGATTAGAGCTCATCAATGGCGCTCTCTCTTCGTTCACTAACGGATCGCGAATCATGGGGCTTCTTAATGAGCTTCTGATGTGGGTCATGAGAAGATGAGAATTGATGGGAATGTTATCGATAGAAATTGTCGTAACGGTTGGTGCTGTTAATTTCTCTAGCTCTCCAGGAAGAAGTCCTGGAAAATTACTGAGGTAGATGATGACGGTTCTAAGCTCAATCGATCGGGTTGTCATAAAGTGGCGCAATGAATCAGCATCAAGGGCTCGAAAAATTATATTCCAGCCTTGTGAAAAAAGTAATTGCGCCAAAAAGTCTTCACTTTCTGCATCAGCAATTGCAGTAATAACTTCTAATTGTGGAATTTCAGAACGGAGCACGGGCTAAGACCAACCTTCCTTGGGATTCGGCATCGATGATTAAGTTTGCGACGGAACTGTTCGTTGCCAGCGATAGCGCGACAGTTCCTCCTAGATTTCGAGATTTAGAGTCAATGCTCTGAACCGAAATATGCATGGCGATCAGTGCTGGGACGGTTCCCTGATCTCTGGGAATCACATATATATTCACAAGGTCCGATACGGCTAGGTCATTTGGTAGATCATTAGTTGCGATTCCAACCGGCAAATATTGCAGAGTGGTATCTATAGGTACAGGAGATAAATTTCCTTGTGCGATTAGCTCACCTGCCGTCACTGAACGACGAAGGAAGCGACCCACAGCAACATCAGAACCAGTTAGGTAGTGCCCAGAATCAGTAGTTAAGTTCACCTTAAGTAAAGCGATATCCGCATTTGTCACCTTTGCACCCACCGGAATTGCCTTAATAGCAACCCAAGCATCACCTGTTGGGCCTGAACCAGAAACTATGAGCATTGTCATTACTGCTGCAAACAGAATGAAGATAGCGAGAATGCGTCGGGAATTTCTCTGAATAAACTTTTGAATTTCTTCCATGGGAGATGAATACCGAATATCTGCAGATGATGTATTTAGTTATCCACAAGGGGTTCCGATCCAAAGATCATCCTTTTGGATGATCCCTCCGTGCATTCCGCATGGCAGTTTTCGGTCATGACAATCACATCCATACAATCTCGTTCAATTTTTACACCCCGACCCGGTCAAATCGCGCCAAAGGTCAATGCTCTCAACGCCCCGATGTTGGCTTTGCATCCAGAAATTCAACTCGAAGTACAGAGTCTTAGAGAAGGCCTATACCTATTTCCAGTTTCTCAGGAATCACCAGAGTCGACGACATCTATTGAAGGCGCGGGACTAGCTACCCCAGCACTAGCACTCCCACCACTGGAAGAAAGTATTTCGCGCTATGTCTTAGGTTTGGTAGAAATATTCGGTGGCCGACGGCAACCGATGCAGCTGGCACGACTTTCTCATCGGATCGTTTACGCAAAAATTGTTGCACTGGCTGGTACGCAACGAGAAATACCCAAAATTCGCAGGGTCTATATTTCCGAACCAGCACAAGGCGTTTCAGAAACCACCGTTACGCTCCGAATAAAAGATCGAGTTCGATCGCTGGCATTGCGGTTCGAAGGCTCCGATAAACGGTGGCTTTGTACAGAACTTGTCCTGCTATAGCAGCATAAAAGATCAGACACTAGCAACCTAGCTATTAAATTCTTGCTGTGCGCTCTCTAGTCCTTTTTCAATGAGATGTTCGACTGCAAGTGCACCTCTAGCAACAAAATCTGCCATCTCCTTCTTTTCGTTCGCTGCAAAAGGTTTCAGAACAAAATCCGCTGAGTCCTGTTGACCAATGGGACGTCCAATCCCCATCCGGAGACGAAAATAGTTTGGACCCGAAAAATGAGCAGTTATATCCTTTAAACCATTATGTCCGTTATCTCCACCGCCTTGTTTCATGCGAATCGTGCCGAACGGTATATCAAGTTCATCATGAATCACTATCATTTTTTCAGCATCAACTTTATAAAAATCGGCCAAGGCTTTGCAGGAAATTCCTGATTCATTCATATAAAGCTTTGACTTCGCTACGGTCACACCAATGCCAGCGAGCCGAATGTCTACCACATCAGTTTTGGATTTATGGGAGGAAAATGATGCTCCTGACCCCAAATAATTGATAACCATTTGGCCAATATTGTGACGAGTCTGAGAGTACTGATCGCCGGGGTTTCCAAGACCGAAAACCAACCAGCGATCAGCCATCGTAAGTGGGAACTTCTAGAGTTATTCTTTTGCGGTTTCAGCAGCAGGTGCAGCAGCGTCGTCAGCGGCGGCAACAGGAACCTCTTCAACCGTAGTTGAGCGCTCAGAAAGGTGCACTACGACGAGCGCAGCATCAGAAACCAACACAACACCAGCCGGTAGGGTGACTTCGCCAGCAGTCTTACTCGTACCGGCAGGCATGCCAGTGAGATCTAGGACCAGGAAGCTTGGAATGGATGTCGCTTCAACTTCTACCTGGATTGTGTTGTTAACGTGCTCAAGGATTCCATCCTTGTCATATGCGCCTTCAGTGTGAACTGGAATTTCGACGGTAACTTTTTCACCTTTTTGTACAACGAGAAGATCGATATGTTCAAAAATCCCAGAAATCGGATTTTTTGAGACAGCTTTAGGAAGAACTAATTCGGATTTTCCATCGAAGGAAACATTGAGAAGCACGTTTGATGTTTTCAGAGCGTTACCGAGTTCGCGGGCAGGTAGCGAAATATGTTGTGGCTCAGCATTGTGACCATAGATCACGGCTGGAACCAGTCCCGCACGACGATCGCGACGCGATGCACCCTTGCCAAATTCAGTGCGCTTTGCGCCGTTAATTAAGATCTCAGCCATTGACCTGCTCCTCTTGTTAAGAAAACGGAATAAACTCGTTCCAAGAGGGACCGTCGATAACGGATATTGCTATCCCTCGCCAGAACGAACTAGAAGGCTATCGAACTTAGAGGGCAATCACCAAATCAGGATAGGCCGTCAAAGAGGCTCGTCACAGAGCCGTCTTCGAACACTTCCCGGATCGCGCGTCCCAAAAGTGGGGCAATCGACAAAACCGTCAACTTGTCGAATCTGGATTCTTCGGCAATGGGAAGCGTGTTCGTAACAACCACTTCACTTACGCGCGAATTCTTGAGGCGTTCGACAGCCGGGCCGGAAAGTACCGCATGAGTGGCGGCAACAATCACTTCAGATGCGCCACCTTCGAAGAGCGCGTCCACCGCTTTCGTTATGGTTCCCGCCGTATCAATCATGTCATCAATCACTACGCATGTTTTACCCGCTACATCACCCACGACGCGTCCGGTAACCGATTCATTGGGAATGCGCGGATCGCGGGTTTTATGGATAAAGGCAATTGGAGCTCCACCCAACATATCTGACCAACGTTCGGCCACCCGAACTCTTCCCGAATCTGGCGAAACAATGGTCAACCTAGATCGATCAACTTTGCTTCCCACATAATTAGTCAGGAGCGGTAGTGCAAAGAGATGATCCACAGGACCATCAAAGAAGCCCTGAATTTGCGATGTATGAAGGTCAACCACCATTAACCGATCTGCACCTGCAGTTTTAAAGAGATCCGCCATCAACCTGGCAGAGATTGGTTCACGACCACGATGCTTTTTATCTTGCCGGGCATATCCATAGAACGGCGCAACAACAGTAATTCGCTTTGCGGAAGCGCGCTTGAGGGCATCGACCATGATGAGTTGTTCCATGATCTGGTTGTTAACCGGCGCGACATGACTTTGGATAACGAATGCGTCAGAGCCCCGGACGGATTCTTCAAATCGAACAAATATTTCACCATTGGCGAAGTCATAAGCGGAGGTAGGAGTAATTGCAATACCTAGCTCGGCTGCGACATCTTCGGCCAAATCTGGATAGCCACGTCCCGTAAAGAGTCGTAATCGCTTTTCAGAGTTGAGTCGAAGTTCGCTCATTCTTCCCCCTCGGGTTGTAACGGGCCTTGACCGGCTCCGGCCTTGAGTGCAGATTCCGCCGACCGCGTGCCGGCACGTTTACGTAGGACCCACCCTAGAACATTTCGCTGTTTTGCTCTAGCCACCCCAATAGATCCGGCAGGAACATTTTCAGTGATGACAGAGCCAGCGGCCGTGTAAGCGCCATCCCCTACGGTTACCGGTGCCACGAGCATGGTGTCACTGCCAATCCGAACATCGTTTCCGATTGTCGTGGCATGTTTTTCCACACCGTCATAGTTCACGAAGATTGTCGCCGCTCCAATATTCGTCCCGCTCCCGATCGTGGCGTCACCGACATAGGAAAGATGCGGGACTTTAGAACCTTCGCCAACGGAGGCATTTTTCATCTCTACATATGCCCCAACTTTTGTGTTTGCCGCCAGCGTAGTTCCCGGTCGAATGTAGGAAAAAGGACCCACTTTTGCATGTGACCCGATTATCGAATCTGCCACCCAAGATTCTAGGATGCCAGCGTCGCTCCCGACAGTCACGTTATGAAGCGTGGTTCTAGGACCGATGATGGCACCAGATTCGATTGTTGTTCGACCAGAAATTGCACAACCTGGAAAAATCGTGACATCTCCAGAAATGTTTACCTCAGCATCAATCCACGTTGTCGTGGGATCCACAATGCTCACACCTGCTCGCATGTACGAGTCATTGATGCGGTCTCGCATGATCGCGGCACATTCTGCCAACTGTGAACGATCATTGATTCCCAAAGTTTCTGAATAATCGTTTGATTGAATTCCAACTACAGTTTTTCCAGCTTCCTTAAATAAGCCAATGACATCAGTTAAATACAGTTCCCCTTGGGCATTTCCAGATTGAAGACCAGCTATTGCAGTACGCAATCCAGCAATGTCAAAGAGATAAACGCCAGTATTAATTTCATCGATCTCTTTTTCAATTGGATCGGCATCTCTCTCTTCAACAATCTTTTCTAACTCTTCTTTACGATCGCGAACAATCCGACCATAACCGAATGGATCAGGGACGATAGAAGTCAGTACCGATGCATCTGCAGCCAAATTATTATGGGTCTCTAAAAAGTCTTGCAAAGTATGGGAAGTTAACAACGGAGTATCTCCGGCTAATATCAAGACAGTTCCTTCATTGATCGCTCCATCCAAGGCGATCTGTACGGCATGTCCAGTGCCATTTCTCTCTGACTGAAAGACGGACAGAGCAGCGGGGGCAGAGACCTTCAGATGTTCTTCCACTTTTTCCCGCGACGCACCTACAACGACCCGTAACTCCTGGGCAGATAAGGGAAGTGTGGCGGCTATGACGTGATCGACGATGGCTCTACCGGCAATGGTATGAAGCACTTTTGGGGTAGAAGACTTCATCCGAGTGCCTTCGCCCGCGGCCAGAACTATGATCAGATCGAGCTGCTTCATTGCTCATCTCCTCCATAAGTAGGTGGCTTTGCTCCGCCACCAGGTATCGATCCTGGACCCTGGGCTTCAAAGGCCCATGTGCTAGCCACTACACAATGGCGGAACCTTAATTCTGTCTCATATCTGGCTGACTCACAAATAAGGCGATCAAAATCACCTAAGAATTTCTGGCGTGCTAAATCGTTTCGATTACTCGAGCACCGTGCGTTGGTCCACTTGCTCGCACAACCCCAGCCACTACCCCACTCGCACTTAAAGCGACCGTCAAATCAAGGGCCTTTTCGTCATCTTCCACCAGAAAAGCAACGGTTGGTCCACTTCCAGAAATAATTCCGCCCAACGCCCCATAGTCCTGCCCAACATCAAGCGCTAGGCGTAGAGCCGGCCGCAATGAGCACGCAGCCGGTTGCAAATCGTTATGGAGCGATGATCCAACGGCAACCGCATCACCAGCACGAAGTGCCTGCAACATCGAATCGCTCACCTGAGGTCGGGAAATATCTAATCCAATCCGAAGTCGGTCACACTCCTGATAGACCGCTTGCGTGGAAAGTCCTTGCGGGGCTAACGCTAGAACCCAGTGATAATTTCCTCGTGCTAGAACCGGCGTAATCTGATCGCCACGTCCCCGACCAATCGCAATTCCACCAGTTATCGAAAACGGAACATCGCTTCCTAGTTCCGCCGCGATTTTCTCCATTCCATCACGACTGAGTCCAAGTTCAAAGAGGGCATCGAACGCGACAATTGTTCCCGCAGCATCCGCGCTTCCTCCCGCCATGCCTCCCGCCACTGGTATCTCTTTTTTAATAAGAATGCTGATATCAGAATCCAGATCATGTTTATCAATCATCAACTGAGCCGCTCGATATGCCAGGTTCGTTGAATCCAACGGAACCCCAGCACTTGTTGGACCAGTCGTAGCAATTGCGATTCCGGTCCCTGGATCTGCAAATTTCACGGTCACGTCGTCATAAATAGAAATGGCCTGAAACACCGTCGTTACTTCATGGAAGCCATCAGGTGAGAGTGGACCGACAGATAACTGCAGATTTACCTTTCCTGGAACCCTGACGATTACTCCGGTGCGCTTCATGGCGTTAGCGTATTGGCAATCTTCATAAAATCGCCCAGCAAGAGTGCTTCTCCCCTTACCGTTGGATCAATTCCAGCGGCTGCGATCAAGGTTTCTGGACTCCAACCTTCTGGGCCATTCTCTTCATTTCGATGAGCATGAGCGTGAATAAGTTCTGCGAGCGCGCTCCGCAACATTTTTCGTCGTTGCGCGAATGCAGCATCGATGACCGAAAATGTCAGAAGTCGATCAGTTTCAGTACCTGCTGGATCATGTCGCACAAAACGAACTAAGGATGAATCAACATTCGGAACTGGCCAAAAAATCGAACGGCCCACTGATCCAGCTCCGGTCAGATCTGCCCACCAGGTCGCCTTTACGGATGGAGAACCGTAGCTTTTGGTTCCGGGTTTTGCCACGAGTCGGTCTGCTACTTCGCTCTGGACCATAACAACACCGCTACGAATTGTTGGAAATTTCTCTAAAAATCGAAGTAACACCGGAACGGAAATGTTGTACGGAAGATTTGCAATCAGAACAGTCGGCTGTAGCGGTAGGGCCACAGTTGTCATGGCATCTTCGCAGATCACCATCAACTTTGTACTATCAAAACCATGCACTTCTGCGGTCAGCGGTAATTGCTGAGACAACCGATCATCGATCTCAATCGCAATGACACTACAGGCGATTTCTAACATCGCCAGCGTAAGTGAACCCAGTCCAGGTCCGATTTCTACTGCGACATCATCGCTCTGCAGATCAGCAATCTTTACAATTCGCCTGCAGGTGTTCGCATCGACAACAAAGTTTTGACCAAGTTTTTTTGTGGGATTGACTCCGATACGTGCGGCAATGTCACGGATTTCGGCTGCACCCAATAGCGATGTCACTTAATCAAAACTTCCAAAAATACGTAGCGCGTTTTCCGTGAGACGATCGCACAAATAATCCACGGATTCGTCTCTTACATCTGCCACAAACCGCACAATGTTGGCGATCTGTGCCGGGGTGTTAAGGGTGCCACGATGAGGAGCTGGTGCTAAGAATGGTGAGTCAGTCTCCACAAGTAGTTGTTCAATCGGCATCAACTTTGCTGCTTCCCGCAGAGCTGGGGCGTTTTTAAAAGTGACTGTTCCAGCGAATGATAAGTAATAGCCAGCAGCAACACATTCGCGGGCCATCTCTTCGTCACCAGAAAAACAATGGAAAATAGTGATTTTCGGAGCACCAACTTCAAGCAAGGTATCCAAAACTTCCCGATGAGCGTCACGATCATGGATAACCAAAGCTTTTTCAACGTTCTTTGCTATCGCTATGTGGCGTTTAAAGGAATAGGTCTGTCGATCCCTTAGGTGAGGTTCTGTCCTAAAAAAATCCAACCCTGTTTCACCGATCGCTCGGACACGTTCGTGGGTTGCCAGCTCTTCAATGACCTTTAAATCTGCTTCCAAATCGTCAACGATCGGGGCTTCATTAGGGTGCAATGCAACGGCGGCCAATACCCGCCCTGGGAAGGTTTCTGCACATTTAACCCCCCATCTGGATTGTTCGGCCGAATATCCAACTTGTACAACTCGATCTACACCTACATCGAGGGCATCATCCAAGATTTTTCGCACTTCTGGCGAATCCGCCGCAGTTTCGGAGACTAGCTCCAAATGTGCATGCACATCGATGCATGGTCGCGCCAACTTATCTGGAAGTGGAGCAGCCGGGCGAGGTTCTTTGAGCGAATGACGATCTGACATAAATTATGCTTTTTCTTCCAACCGAGGAAAAAGAACGGCCCCTTTTGTGATTCTAGATCCTGGTGGCAATTGGCCCCACTTTGCTACATCACCTATGCGCTGGTTTCCGATAGCTCCCATGGTTTCCTGCGCACCAATGCTTTCCCACAAGAGCGTTGTGGTCGCAGGCATCACCGGATGAAGCAATACTGCCAAGGCCCGGACTGCCTCAATCGTGTTATACAAAACTTTGTCCAGCTCTTCCCTCTTTGAAGGATCTTTTGCAAGTACCCATGGTGCTTCTTCAGTGACATAACCATTGACGCGCTTACAGAAATCCATAATTGCATTGATTCCACCCTGAAAATCTAGAGCCGTGATGGCGGAATCTGCCGTGCTAACCGCTTCCTGTAATGAGCTCGCCAAAGCTTCGTCAACCGCGACTTCAGGAATAATGGATTCGCAGTATTTTTCAATCATGGCAATCACCCGAGAAGCCAGATTACCGAAATCGTTTGCCAGCTCTGATGTATATCGCGCCGACATGTCTTCCCAAGAAAATGATCCGTCAGTGCCAAATGGAATCGCTCTCAGGAAGTAATATCTGAAGGCATCGACACCAAAGTGATCAGTGATTTCAGATGGAGATATTCCGGTTAACTTTGATTTACTCATTTTTTCGCCAGCAACTAACAACCAGCCATGAGCAAAGACCTTACCCGGGAGGGGCAGGCCAGCGGCCATAAGCATTGCCGGCCAAATAACTGCATGGAATCGGAGAATATCTTTGCCAACCAGGTGGACATCGGCTGGCCAGGTCTGTTCAAATTGAACCGCGCCTGGCGTTCCTGGCTCATCCTCTAATCCGACGGCAGTGGCATAGTTAAGCAAGGCATCGAACCAGACATAAATTACTTGCTTGGTATCCCAGGGAACCGGAATTCCCCAATCAAATGTAGATCTAGATATCGACAGATCAGAAACCCCGCCCTCCAAAAACGCAATAACTTCGTTGCGCGCAGAGGCAGGTTCGCATGCTTCTGGATGATCTTTGTAGCGCTGGAGAAGCTGGGGAACAAATGCACTTAAACGGAAAAACCAGTTCTCTTCACTCACTGTTTCTACCGGACGACCATGAATCCGGCATTTTCCTTCATCTAGATCACCGGGTAACTTAAATTCTTCGCACCCGATGCAATAAAGGCCTTCGTATTTGCCCGAATAAATATGGCCATCAGCTTTAAGGCCAGAAAGGAATCGTTGGACACGTTCCATGTGTCGCGGTTCGGTTGTTCGGATAAAGTCGTCATAAGCAATATTGAGGTGCTGCCAATTAGGCTTCCAGGCTGACTCAACAAGACGATCGCACCATTCTTGCGGAGAAACGCCATTGGAATTTGCCGTGTTGAGCACTTTCTGACCGTGCTCGTCCGTCCCCGTCAAAAACCAGACTGATTCTCCTTTTTGGCGGTGCCAGCGGGTTAAAACATCGCCAGCGACCGTTGTGTACGCGTGACCAATATGTGGAGCATCATTGACGTAGTAAATAGGCGTCGAGAGATAAAAAGATTTTTCACGCGAAGTCATGGGGTGATCTTATCTACATCAGATCTGCTTCCGGTTTCTAACGACTTGAACCTCACGACCGCGTCAAAAACGGTACGTTTTGGCAGATTAAGCGATTTAGCTACTGAAGCAATCGCCTCTTTTCTGCCTTCACCGGCGCTTTCTTGCACCAGGACAAGGCGCATCAATTCTTTCTCACCGTAGATATTATTGCTGGCATTAAATCCGGAGAGGACGACCGTCAGCTCACCCAAAATTTCTTTGCCAGCGCTCCATGCGATCAACTCTGACAGCGATCCCCGGACAGTTTCTTCATATGTCTTGGTCATTTCACGACAGATTGCGCCTTGCCGATCCGCACCAAAAACCTGTACCGCATCGTGAAGAGATTCTTGAAGTCTGTGCGGTGCTTCAAAAAAAATGATGGTTCGACTTTCTTCCAACAAGCCCTGGTACCAACCCACACGAGTCCCAGAGGTTCGTGGCGAAAATCCTTCGAAGCAATACCGATCAGTTGGCAACCCAGAAAGAAGGAGTGCCGTGGTTACCGCGCTGGGGCCGGGCAGCACACTGATTCCGATATTTTGCTCAATCGCGGCCCGGATCAACCGATAGCCCGGATCACTAATGCCTGGTGCGCCAGCATCGGTAATCACGAGCAAGTCCTGTCCAGAAACCAGGATCTGAGTTAATTGTTCAATTCGCTCAACTTCGTTTCCCTCAAAATAGGAGATCACCTTGCCCGTGTACACAACCCCCAAATCGTGAGCCAGCCTGGATAGTTTTCTGGAATCCTCTGCCGCAATGTAAGGGGCAGAGAGCAATGCGCGCTTGAGGCGGTCTGTAGCATCCCCAGGATTTCCCAAGGGTCCACAGGCAAGGATCAGCATGTTCCAATTCTGACAGGCTTTAGGCTATACCCGTGACCATCGCCACCAGTCTCAGAAAATTAGATCAACGCACCCGCGATGCATTTACTGCTTCTGCCTTGGGACTATTTGCCTTAATTTTTCGATTATGGCACCTACAGTTTCCCACGGGTTTAGTCTTTGATGAAGTTTATTATGCGCGGAACGGATACTCCTTGTTGCATCATGGGGTCGAGCTGGATGGTGTTAAAAACTCTGCAGAATTTATCGTTCACCCACCTATCGGCAAGTGGCTGATTGCTGCCGGTATTAAAATTTTTGGATATGACGAATTTGGTTGGCGATTTTCTGCCGCAATCATTGGAACGGTATCAATTGTTTTAGTTTTCTATGTGGCCAGAGAATTATTTAATAATTATTTTCTCAGTGTAGCTGCAGGGATTTTAATGAGCCTTGATGGGCTACATCTGGTCATGTCTAGAACAGCCCTTCTAGATATATTTCTCATGTTTTTTATTTTTCTTGGCTTCTATTTTTTGCTGAAATCTCGCCATTATTTAGCTGGAATTTCCTTGGGGTTAGCGGCCGCCACTAAATGGAATGGGCTCTATTTTTTACTTGCCTATCTAGTTTTCACCCTCTATGTCGATTATCGCCAAAACCGGGCGCTAGAAATTGACCATCCAGTTCGTCAAACCTTAGTCACGACATCACTCAAGAGAATCATTCAGTATGCATTAATTCCCGTCGGGGTTTATGTAACCTCTTGGGCTGGGTGGTTCTTGACATCATCAGGCTACGATCGTCAGTGGGCAAAGACGCAAACAGGTGGCAGTTTTAATTTCATTCCAGGAATTCTTCGATCATGGTGGCACTACCATGCAGAAATCCTTAATTTTCATACACATCTGACCACGTCACACCCCTATGCCGCAAACCCCTGGAATTGGCTGATCATGGGTCGACCTACCTCCTTTTTCTACGAAACGCCCAAGGGTGCACATGCGTGCGGAGCCACCGACTGCGCCCAAGAAGTTCTGGCCCTGGGAACTCCAATCCTGTGGTGGTCTGGCGTGATCGCGATTGCGATAATTTTTGGTTATTGGATTTCTAGGCGCGAGTGGCAGAGCGGGTTATTACTTTTGAGCCTAGCTGCAGGTTATCTGCCTTGGTTTTTGCAGAAGCGAACTGTCTTTACTTTTTACGTGATTGCGTTTGAGCCATTTTTTATTTTGATTATCGTCTACTGCCTGAAATTATTTTTGGAACCCAGATCAGATGGTCCAGATCAAGAGCCACAGATCCCGAAGTCTCGCCAATGGATCAGCTATGCCTATTTAGGGCTAGTTGCTGCGAACTTCTTCTATTTCTTGCCACTATTTATAGGCGGAGCCGTGACATACGACCATTGGTCCCAATTAATGTGGCTGCCGAGCTGGATCTAACTACTCGTTAACCACCCGGGTATGTTCTACAGCTGCCTCTTCTAGCAATTCTTGATCAAAGAGGTCATCTCTGCGTGGCAGAGCGAGCGCTTCTTCTCTTTCCAGTTCTGCGCTCCACTGGCCAGAGTCCGTCAGGTCTACGACGCGTTTTGATCTTACTGCTTTAGGAGCGGTTGCATACGTTGGTCGGGGTACCGCGATTGGTGACCAAGCCCGATCTTCTTTCGGAATAATGGTGACCGTAGAGCTTTCTGTTCGATCACGCAGCGGGATCCAGTGTTCGGTGTCTTCAACGCCAGTCTCTGCGCTCTGGCTCTCTTCCGCTTGTAATCTGACCGCACGTTGCTGAGTCTGCTCCGCTTTGGCTTCACGGATGGATGCTTCACGGATAGAAAGATCGATTCTTACCGAAGGATCTAATTTTATCTCTGCTGTCGTAATAATGGCTAAGGCCTTCAACCGACGCTTCTTGAGTTGAGCTGCAACAACCTGACGTCTTACATGTACGACGCCAATAGCAAACCCTGTCATGGGAATCAGTAGCGTTGACACGGGTAGATACCCAGCAACGATCACAGAGAGAGTAGCTACCAGTGCAAAGGTCAAAGAACCAATCAAAGCGCGACGCTGGCGCAAGGATTTCGATTTCATTTCTGGGTCAACTTTATCCGGAGTGTTGGGAGTTGAAGCCACAATCTTCATTGCACTTTTATATCGTTTGATAGCTCGACCCGAATGCGTGTCATGCTCACTGATCCATCGAGGCAGAAAGTATGTCGCCCACATCGCCAAGATGATGACGTAAATAAAACCGGAAGCCATGGAATGAAACCCTAATCCTAATTAGCATCAAATGTTGGTATTTGAGTGCTTTTCCTCATTGAAATTTTCCGGATTTTCCTGAATAAATGTGAGGTGATTTCGCCAGTCTCCGTCGATATGTAGGTAACGCTCTCGAATTCCCTCGAAGTAATAGCCGGCCTTCTCTGCAACTTTCGTGGATGCGTGATTTTCTGGCCGAAGATTGATTTCGATCCGGTGAAGCCTTAGCTCCTTGAAGGCGAAATGTGTAACTGCTTTGACAGCCCTGGTCGTATAACCCAGGTTTGCATGTCCTTGGTCGATCCAATACCCAATGTGAGCACCCCGATAGGCTCCCAACACGATCCCACCCAGGGTAATTTGACCGATAAATCGATCTACTCCATCCTGTTTCAGCCAGATTGCGAAGGCCATTTGACGCCCGGCCCTACCTTCGCGATTGTAATGACGAACCATTTGGTAATAGGTAGGCAATGGTTCGATCTGATCAATAGCCGGACGAGTTGCTTCCCAGGGTTCTAACCATTCCCGATTGGCTCTTCGTACCTTCTCCCACGTGTTTCTGTCCCGGTAACGCAACGGTTGAATTCGCAGTTCGTGATCGTCGATTATTACCGGCCAGCGCGCCTCCATGGTTAGCTGATTCGTTCCAAAACTATGGCATCAACAATTTCTCCGGACAGTGCTCCTGATTGAGCAGCTGGAATCGTGAGCAACGCTTGGGCATCAGATAATGAACACATCTCCGTTTGATCAGCCAATGGCGTGATCAGAGTCATCCCAGCATCTGTCCGTTGTAAGGTAGACAAAATTAATGAGGTAGCGCCCACTGGTGATTGAATATCCGTTGTAACCGCGGCTTCGACAGTCGCTCGAAATACATTTTCAACCCCAAGCATTGTTCTGATCATTGGACGAATAAATAGTTCAGATGAAAGAAAGGCTGCGATCGGATCGCCAGGCAAGGCGACTACGGGAACGCTGTCTTCACCGATAGTTCCAAAACAGTGTCTGGAAGTACCCTCCAAGTTTGGAGTCACAGAGGCTATCTCTCCCAGTTCATCGAGAACCTCTTTGATTAATTCAAAAGACCCGTCGTGGGTTTCCCCGCTCAGGACAATCAAGTCAGCTCGCACTAATTGATCTTCAACTACTCGTCGTAATTGATCGTGGTTTTCAGGAATCGCATGAACACGATAAGCAACTGCGCCTGCTTCCTTCATGGCTGTTGCCAGCATCCAAGAATTAGTCTCAAACTCTTCCGCTTCAGACATCAAGAATTGACCAGGCTCAACTAGGTCATCTCCCGCAGATATCACGACAACCCTTGGGTGGGGTTGGGTTGGAAGCTGCGCCAGCCCGATTGATGCAGCCAATCCAATCTGGGTCGACCTAATCCTTGAACCTTTGCGAAGCACTAACCGTTCACCAGCAAAGATATTTTCTGCCAGGGTAGCGCCATGCGCATCCAGCAAGGGCATCTCAAATGGGGCAAGCGGATGGGATATCGCCAGCAGACGAGCCAATAAATCTTTGACGGTAATCTGGGAATCCATAGCTAAACCCTACTTCTTTCGTAAGGTAATACCATGGATTCAATCACAGAGATGAAGCGCACATTGCGGCGACAAGTTCGAGCGGATCGGCAACGTAAATTTACGCCAGAGAGTTGGCAGCACATCCTGGAATGTAAAGAAATCAAAGAGGCAATAATAGTGGCGACATATATTTCCTATGAGCACGAGCCAGAAACTGGGGATATAAATATGGCGCTTATCGCCGCCGGTAAAAAATTACTGCTTCCAAAGCTTCTGCCAGATAAAGATCTTGACTGGGCCCTTTGGGATGGTCATCAAAAATCCCTGAAACGTAATGGAAAAATTCTTGAACCAATAGGTGAGAAATTTATCCACGAATCTGAGATCGATGCAGTTATTGTTCCGGCTTTATGTATTGATCGTCACGGTGGTCGGCTGGGCCAAGGAGGTGGTTCGTATGATCGGGCCCTGGCGCGATTAGCCTCGCAAAGATGTTGGAAAGTAGGACTAGTGAGAAACGATGAACTAATCAGCGAAAAAATCCCCACAGATCTGCATGATCAAAAACTGAGCGCTGCGGCGACTCCGGACTTTATCGTTCGTTTTGTACCCAATTAGCAATTCTTATTCAGAATTTTTCTTCCGCTCACCTTCCGCCAATTTTGCTAAGTATTTGTTGTATCTTGCGAGTTCATCCTCTTCACCGGTTGCTGCGGCGCGATCTGCGGCGCGATCGATCCGACGAGCTTCACGCGAATCTTCGCGCATCCATTGAATGAAGGTGGCAATTAATGCGAGCAGGATCGGTATCTCTCCCATCGCCCAACCAATCGCACCACCGGTGTGTTGATCAGTTAATACGTTGATATCCCATGGCCGATGGAGCGAAGCAAAATATCCGCCATCAATTTCCGTCGATGTAGATAAAAGCGCGATAGAAAAGAAGGCATGGATACTCATCGCCGCAAATAGAACGATGATCCGAACGATATGTGGAATCTTTTTGGGATTTGGATCGATTCCAACAATCATATAAAAGAAGAGATATCCGGCGAGTAAAAAGTGAAGATCCATCACCAGATGCCCATTGTGCGAACGCATCAGATTTCCAAAGAGTGGGGTCAGGTACAGCGCGAAGAGTGAACCATCAAAGAGCACTAACGCTATTACTGGATTAGTCATAATCACTGAATATTTGGAGTGAATAATTCTTATCAACGTTCCTCTAATTCCACGTTCATCACCGCCCCGTCCTTGTGGCAGCGTTCTCAACGCCAGCGTTATTGGTGCACTTAAGACAAAGCCAATAGGGGCAATCATGCCTAGCACCATATGAGCGATCATGTGATAGGAAAATGCAAAATGTGCATACACACCTAAACCACCACTAGTTGCAAAATCAACGGCAGAAATGGCAAGTGCGAATGCGATAGTGCGACCAACTGGCCAAGAGTCACCGCGTCTACTCAGAACTAGAACTCCCGTGACATATAAGGCAACGAGCAGGATCAGAATTCCCAGAATGGTTCCATCTGGCACATAGGCAGTGAGAATTCGCCACAGTGTGGGGCGTGGCGGCATAGCGATTCCGGTGATAGCTACTACTGGGTCAGCAGCCGCTTTGATGGCAGCTGAAGATTTTGGGGGTTCGGTCGTCGACAACCAGCCCCCAATCCCGACTGCTGCTAACAGGATCACGACTTCGTTGATTAGTAGCCTAAAAACTTGAGGAGCCCCAGATAGGCCGCGTGCAATAAAGCGACGATGTCGAGCACCAATTCCCACCACAATGACAAAGAGCGCAATTTTTAAAACCGTGAACAATCCGTATTGAGAAAACCATCCCTGCAAAAAGTTGAGCTGTGTCCAAGCGATCGCGCCACCACTGACCCCCACGATAATTGCGCACCATATTGCCATCCTGCTAAATCTGGTGATTGATAGAACCCGCTCCTGTGGCGTGATTGCCATCAAGCCGATCACTCCCCCAAGCCAAAGCGAAACCGCGCCCACATGGAACAGCAGGGAACCGATGGCAAGCGCATGGCTCCCAGCGCTTGCTTCATGACTTGAAAATAATGGGAGAAGGATTGCCGCCATGGTGAAAGCGAGCGCAAAATAAATACTTCCAACCTTCTTCGCCCTGGCAATTAATACGATCGTCATAATTCCGAATATCAGTTGGAATAATTGATTTCTACCAAGACCGGTCTCAGAAAGATAATCCCGAATCACGTTGGTATTAAATGCATCCAACAATCCTGCACCCAAGAGATTCGCTACTTCTGTAAAAATTCCACCAATCACGGTAACTACCCAAACCATGGAAGCCAACAAGGCGAGCGCCTTGATTCGATGAGATTCTGTCGATAAAACTCCCCGGGATTCGGTCAGCAGAAAACCAACCGCATAAAGCAATCCAATTGCCGTAATCATCGCAATCAGGTTCAGATCCTTAACAATCGGCACAAGCACGGAAACTAAGGAATTAGGGCTTGATATGTGGCTTGTGATATTCAGTCCGGTCAAGAGGTGGGATTCACTAGCAATAATTATTTTGCGCCCCGCTTTTTAGCTGAAGCCCGTCGTGACTTTCTGGACTGAACCCAAATCATTCGTGCGTACCAGAGCAAAAACAATGCAACCAGAGAAGCCAAACCAACAAAAACCCAGACGGTTACCGTTGCCGTAGAGTCAACGGCGGTGGCTGGTGCCGGAGTTGCCAAGATCTCGCTGACACTAGTTTGCGGAATCGGAGAAGCACTTGGTGCGGTGATGGTGACTGGGGCCGTGTATATAAAAGTGTAAGAGCCGATAAGGGGATCATCGGTAAGGCTTAACAAGGTATAGGAAACGGTATAAATTCCGCTTACCGTTAATGGTTTTACCCCGACCACCGCAGTGGTGTCATTGATCGTCAGCGAACCGTCATCCATTTGCCGTCCGTTTGGGTCCGTAAGCGTCAAACTGTTGCCTTGATCCAATAGCGAGACCGCGGCTGTCACAGAAATTGCATTCGGGGCGGTAATCAACTGCGATCCGACAGAAGGTGATGCTTCGGTTAGGGCATTGGCCCACGCGCCAGAGCTCAAGACCACTGAGCTCAAGACCACTGAGCTCAACATGAGCATGGTCGCAGCGAAACCGCGTATGCCAGCCCAAGAAGGCTTATTCACTCTTTTCACCACTCTCTCTGTTCGAACCAGCCTCACGGGTCTTGACCAGCAATCTAGTTGGATTAGATCCTATTGTCTCATCTCTTTAGACTTACCTCTATGCCGACCTACCAATATGCCTGTTCTACTTGCGGCCATGATTTCGAGGCGTTCCAGTCGTTCTCAGAAGCAGCCATCACTTCGTGTCCCGAATGCAAGGGAGAGGTCCGCAAGGTCTATTCAAACGTGGGAGTTGTTTTCAAAGGGTCGGGCTTTTACAAAAACGATTCACGCCCGGAACCAAGTTCGACTAGCGAATAGTTTTTAGCCGTGATGCGGTGGTTTATCCGCTGCGATTTCCGCATCCCTGGCTGTTTCCGCTGCGATCTCTGACGAATCCCTGGTCTCGTCCTCACTGGCCTTGTTAGGAATAATTTTTTCCACTTAATCCACCACCTTTCCAGAACTCTTAAGTGCGATAAAGAGTGAATCGACCACACTTTCCACTGCATCCTCTGGGAGCAAACCATCTAACACCAGATTCGCAACGCCATGGATAGCTGACCAAGTAAGTATCGCTGCATATGGTCGAATTTTTGGGTGGATTTCTCCGCTGAGCTCAAGTTCATTCAAGCCGGTGACCAACATTTTCCACGGCCGCGACTCTTCTCGGGCCATTTCATCCCCGCCACAGTAAGGGCCAAAACAGAGTCTAAATACATTGGGATTCTTCTTTGCAAAAGTAACGTAAGACATTCCTAGCGCCCGGAAACGTCTGCGTGCAGCCAGCACAGAGGATCCACCAGAATTCATTAAAGCCTTCTCTTGAAAATCAGCTAGATCTTCAAAGGCAGATCGAGCTGCTGCTTTAAGCAAAGCTTCTTTATCCGGAAAGTGATGATAGGCCGCAGAGGGGCTGACACCCACGGTTGCGGCTACCTGCCGCAGAGATAGCCTTTCAACACCATATTTTGCTACCAACTTCTTCGACGCTTCTATCAACGCAACATCCAAATCGCCATGATGGTAAGCGGTCTTTGATCTAGTAACCACCAACTTTGTTAACGTCATGTTCATATTATGCCCCTAAACTTGACAGTGTTCAAATGAAACTACGATAATCTGAACATCATTAAGATAAGACAGATGGGATATTTACATGTTTGAGAAAATTGGTCGACTCGCATTTCGTCGTCGTAAATCAGTGCTCGCTCTCTTTGTCGTTGCGCTGATCGCTTTTGGTGCAATGGCGGGCCTAGCGATACCCCGACTATCAGATGGTGGGTACTCAAATCCGAATAGTGATTCGGCTAAGGCTTTCACTTACCTGTCTCAAACCTTTAAAGTAAAAGATCCTGCGCTTATCCTGGAAGTGAAATCAACCTCTTTAATCACCGATCCCGAAGTTGCTGCATCGGCAACATTGCTTGAGAAAACTATCGGTAAAGAAAAAGGAGTGCTCAAGACTCTTTCATACTGGAGCTCAGGAAATGTACCAAGTTTAGCGAGCAAAGATGGTCATGCCGCCTTTCTCTTTATATATTCCACGAAAGACGATGTCTTCAAAGATACACCGCTCGGTAAATTAATTGCAGCTAAGTACAGTGGTAAATTCCAAAACTTGCAGATTTTCGTTAATGGAATTGCCGCTACTAATGCCGCGATTTCTGAAAAAATATCAAAAGACCTTGCGCTGGCAGAAGGAATATCTATTCCGTTAATTTTCATATTACTTCTCTTTGTTTTCGGTGGCTTGATCTCTAGCGCTACCCCACTCATTGTCGGGGTTGGCTCGATCATCGGATCAATGGGGATCATTTATCTGATTTCACTTGCCACGGGGGTCAGTATTTTTGCACTTAATTTAATCACCGGCATGGGGCTGGGATTGGGGATTGATTACGCGCTCCTGATAGTTAATCGATTCCGTGAAGAAATGCACCATGGCAAATCGGTAGAAGAGGCAATCGTAAACACTATTAAAACTGCGGGTAAAACAGTTTTCTACTCTGGGCTTACGGTCTTTATTACGATTGGTTCGCTAACACTATTCCCGCTCATGTTCCTCAAATCCTTCGGCTACGCCGGAATGAGTGTTGTAGCCGTTGCAGTCTTGGTTGCCCTTCTGCCATTTCCGGCGATCCTGGCTCTAATAGGTACGCGGATAGATAAATTTGTTCTCCGCAAGAGTGCTATTACTCCAAAATCAGATGGCCGCTGGGCACAAACTGCCCGATTTGTTATGCGCAGACCCATCGCTGTCGTCGTACTTTCCCTCACGGTTCTGGCAATTATTGCCGCTCCTGTTCGCGACATCGCATTCTCTCAGGCGGATGTTCAGGTCATGCCAGCTTCTTCGCCCATTGCTATCGCAGCATCCATGGCCACCAGGGATTTCCCTGGCCAAGAAGGTAATCCAGTCGAATTTGTTATTCCCAATGGGGCAGCAAAGAAATCAGAGCTGGCTGCATATGAAGCGAAGATTGCTGCGGTACCAGGAATTGTCCGTGTAGGGCCAGAACAAGTTGTCGGTACAACCGTTCGATTCTCTGCAATTCATTCGATGGCTCCCCGAAACAATAAAGCAGAATCAATGATCAAAGTCATCCGCGGTATCGAATCACCAGAAGGAACCTTAATCGGCGGATTAGCGGCTGATTATGCAGATACTCAAAGTGGAATCGCAAAGACCCTCCCTTGGGCTTTGGGCTGGATTGCGCTAGGAGTCCTGATCCTTCTCTTCCTCTTCACCGGATCTATCATCTTGCCAATCAAGGCAGTTCTTCTCAATGTCATCTCACTCGGTGCCATGATGGGTGCTTTGACATGGGTCTTTATCGGCGGACATTTGAGCTGGTTGGTTGGATCCTTTACCAATACTCACACGCTCGATACATCGATGGTTATTTTGATATCGATCGTGACATTTGGACTTTCTATGGATTACGAAGTCTTCCTACTATCCCGAATTAAAGAAGAACATGAATCGGGAATGCATAATGTTGATGCCGTAGCAACTGGTCTACAACGCTCGGCAAGAATTATTACCGCCGCCGCTCTTTTGCTAGCTATCGCCTTTGCCGCCTTCCTAACAAGCGGCGTGACCAATATCAAGATCCTAGGATTTGGAGTTGCGCTAGCCGTGCTCCTAGATGCCACGATCGTACGGGCACTCTTGGTTCCTGCACTTATGAGATTGTTTGGTGAGCGAAATTGGTGGGCTCCACGCTGGATGAAACGTTTCTCAATCAACCATTGATTTTTTCATGATCCCGATTGCCGTTTGTAGCGGATTAAGCAGTGCGGGGGTTACTCCCCCATCTGATAAAACTTCGTACACAGAGTTGTAGTACCAAAGGATTTGTTCTTGATTGGTATCAGCATTAAAACGCTTCCAGACCAAGTTTCCAATGGACTGAATGTCCGTTGCAATTGCCCTGGCATGGGCTTCTGACGCATATTCCATCACCTTGAAAAATCTATCAGTGAGTTAAACATGTGGCTTCTTTACTTCAGTCATATTCTCCTTTTTTGGGTGTTCCTACTCTTTGAAAGATATCAGAGA
>Ga0136641_1000136_pt1 | contig 30368 bp, 30 predicted proteins | sample EliLak1302023Y_FD_115312 | JGI IMG/M metagenome (GOLD analysis project Ga0136641, IMG submission 115312) | Freshwater microbial communities from Elizabeth Lake, Yosemite National Park, California, USA - 13020-23Y | ecosystem: Environmental > Aquatic > Freshwater > Lake ...
AGAAACAGGCGGCGCGCGGGTCGGCGTGGGCGTGGGTTTCGGCCTGGCGCGCGGCTTCGAAGACGGCGGGGAACTCGGGCTGCAGGAAGGTGAAGTTGCTCATGTGCGCGGCCCACTGCGTACCGCGCGTCGGCTGTTGACCCACGCGCGCAACATTCGACGACCGACTGACATTTCGCCTGCCCGCATCAGCGTCATGATTTCGTCGAAGCGTTCGCGGGCGAAGGCCGGGTCATGGCGCAGGCGCTCTGTGACGGTCAAGCTGAAGACCTTCGAGCAGGGCAAGGCAGCAGCTTGCTTGTCCAGCGCACGGGCGATCGCCTTGCTGTTGAACGAATGTGCTGTCAGTGCGGGACTTTTCGCGAAGTCTGCCGACGTGATCTTCTGCTTCGTCATGGTTGTCCTTTGCTGACGAACCTGGTGGCAATGGACCGCCGTTCGCAATCGAAACTACCGCAAGTCTCAACCCGCTCGGTCGAGCTTGTCCAGCAAGCTCAGTCCACGCTTGGCATCGCCGCGAGCCGCTCGTGTTTCAAAGCGAACACGCGCGTCGAAATTGGCTAACGCCACGGTGGCGAGTTCGTCGATCAGCTTGTTCACACTGACGGCATTGGCGCGGGCCAGCGCTTTCAGGCGCTCGTGCTTGTCATCGGGCAGGCGGATTGTCAAGGTGGACATGGGTACTCCTGCAAGCATTGCTCGGGTGTCACCACCCGCAGCATAGGGAACTTGAGCTCGCCGCGCGAGACGTCGCGCAGGTTGCGGGTGACGACCGCGTCAGCCTGGGCGGCAACGGCCAATTCGATCAGGTGGTTGTCGCCTTCGTCGGGCAGGTTCGGGCGCCAGGCATAGAAGACTTCCACCCAGCGGCAGACGCTCAAGAAGTCATCCAGGAGGGCATCTCGTTCTTGTGCAGACAAGGCGCTGGTGGCCAAAAGTTCGGAGCGGCCCAGAACGTCTTCGTATTCAGCCAGCAATGCGGGGCCCAGCACGGGTTTGTAGTGACCTTGCAGGCAGGCTCGCAGAACAGCCCGTGCGCTGCCACCACTGCGCAGGAACGCAGCCACCAGGATGTTGGTGTCGAGCAAGATCGTCGGCATGCGGAAAATGATAGCGTATGTGCTGTCATTTGCTGTGGGCTTTGCTCGGTCTTGCTGGGTCCTGCACGAACGCGGCAGGCGGTGCCCGACGGGGGCGCTGGCTGTGGCGGTCGGCGCTTGGCGCCGACTGCGCTGTGCTCCTCGGCTTGGTGGCGTGCCGCAGAACTCGCTTCGTTCGCTGCGCTCACTGCGCTCAGACAGCTGCGGCAAGTCAGTTTTTGATGCGCCCTGCGGGCGCCGCCACCAAGCCTGCGGTACTCGCCGCCCCAGGCAGCGCCCCCGCCGGGCACCGCCTGCCGCTCACCACCAGATCGGCATGCCTAAAAGCAAAACACTGCAAACCACGACTGTTTCTGCAAAGCGCCGGCCGGGCAGCCTGCAGCGGGCGTGGGCAGCGCCGAGGAACGCAGGGGCCGGGGCCGCGCGCGACAGCGCGCTTCGTCAACTGACTTGCCGCAGCTGTTTGAGCGCAGCGGTCGCAGACCGCGTAGCGAGTTCTGCGGCAGGGCCCGGGCCCGAGTACCGCAGGGCAGTCGGCCACCGGCCGACCGCTGCCGTCGCCCGCTGCGGGCTGCCCGGCCGGCGCTGTGCCGCGCCACTCTGCACGGGTCAGAGTTCGCCGCGGAAGGCGCGGTGTTGGAGGGAGGCGAAGAGGGCGTTGAATTCGGCGAGCGACTTTGCCTGACTGGCGCTCAACACATCCAAACCATCCATCGAGGCTACAAATCGCTGTTGCAGCGAAATCGGCGGAACGGGAACGGTCATGGCCGCCAACTTCTCGCCGGTTAAGTGGGCAATAGTTGCTGATGTGATGTGGTCAGCCAGCGCGCCGCGCTTGGCCAAGCACCAAAGTAGCCACGCCAGGAATTCAACGCATGCAATGCCGGGATGAGGACGCGCACGATGCAGCGCCTTCTGGAAATAGCACTCTTCCAATTCGCCTCGCCATATGGCAGCCCGCCCAGGTTCGCCGCCCTCGCAAATCAGCAGGTCGCCGGGCTTCAAGCTGTACTGCAAGCGATCCTTCTCACTGAAGTCCATCTCGAGCAAATCATCCAGTTCCAAACGAAACCATTGCACATTCGCATTACGTAGGTACGGCCTCGCACTCTGGCCGGTCTGGCGCTTTGCATCAAGCATTTTTCCGAGCCGCGTTTCGCAGACTTCGCCGAAGGGAATAGTCGGCCAAGCCATCGGATTGGCTTGTGGGTCGCCAAACATCTCAAGAAAGATCGCCTCCCCCAATGCATCCAACTGCGCCAGCGCCTGCCGCCGCTGGGCACGCAGGGTCTCGGCGCGGTCCAGGATTTCGGCGATGCGGCGTTGTTCGGGCAGAGGCGGGACTGGAACTTGAATTAGCGACGCCCCCGCCTTCGTCAACTTTCCGCGCGTGGTGCCAGTGACAAATGGACGAATGTCGTAATTCTCCAGCACACGGCACAGGAATCCGAGGTCAACGGCTGGTCTTGGGCGCAAGACATGCGCGTGGTTGTTGACCCAGGTCTTGCCAGCAATTCGATAAGCAATACCGCGATCCGGCTCATCAAAGTGGCCACCATCTTCAGCCAAAAGAAGCAGCGGTTCATCAAAGATGTAGCCGTCGACCTCCCCTTGCTTCCCATTTGCACCGTAATACGGAAACGGGCCTGGACGACGATCAGACTCGGTAATCGGCCGCCGGAGGTTATCCAAAAATTCGACAACTTCGCCCAAGGGCCGAATCGGCCAATCGCCCGTCACCGACTCGCGATTGATCACGCCACCATCCCCGCCAACTCCCGCATCCCCCGCTGAATCTCAGCCTCCAACTTCTCCAATTCAGCCAAGATCTCCGAGGGCGCCCGGTGCATCACCACCTCATGCACCACCGCCTTATAGCGGTTCAAGCTCAAGTCATACCCATTGCCTTCGATCTCCGCCCGCGGCACGCAAAAGCTCTGCGCCGTTCGCGGCCGTTCACGTTCAGCACCCGAACGCAAAGCCCACCGCGCCAACACATCCGGCAGGTTGTTCTTCGCAAGCTCGGCCTCCGTCAACGCCCGTTCCGGCGTCGGCCCCAGCAATTCAGCTGACAACAAAGGCGAACGCTTGTCATCCAGGCTCCACCCATCCGCCTGCAAGTCGTAGAACCACACGTCATCCGTGCCGCCACTGTCCGTCCTCGTGAAAAATAGTATTGCTGTGCTCACCCCCGCATAAGGCTTGAACACGCCGCCGGGCAAGGACACCACGGCGTCCAGCTTGTGCCCGTCCACCAGCAGCCGCCGCAATGACTGGTGCGCCTTGCTGCTGCCGAACAGCACGCCGTCGGGCACCACCACCGCCGCCCGGCCGCCGGGTTTCAGCAGCCGCAGGAACAGCGCCATGAACAGCAGTTCCGTCTTCTTGGTCTTGACGATGGCCTGCAAGTCCTTGGCCGTGGCCTCAAAGTCCAGGCTGCCCGCAAAAGGCGGGTTGGCCAGGATCAGCGTGTAGGCCTCGGCGTCGGCCAGGTTGTCTTGCGACAGGCTGTCGCGGTAGCGCACCTGCGGCCCTTCCACCCCATGCAGCGCCATGTTCATGCTGCCGATGCGCAGCATGGTGTGGTCGAAGTCGTAGCCGTGGAACATGCCGTGGTGGAAGTGCTGGCGGCTGGTGGCGTCCCGCAGGATTTCGGGGTGGCGTTCCCGCAGGTATTCACCTGCCGCCACCAGGAAACCGCAGGTGCCGGCGGCCGGGTCGCAGATGACATCGCGCGCGGTGGGCTGCGTCAGTTCGACCATCAGGCGGATGATGTGGCGCGGCGTGCGGAACTGGCCGTTCTGGCCGGCGCTGGCGATCTTGCCCAGCATGTATTCGTAGAGGTCGCCCTTGGTGTCGCGGTCTTCCATGGGCACCGCGTCCAGCAGGTCCACCACCTTGGCCAGCAGGGCCGGCGTGGGGATGGTGAAACGCGCGTTGGCCATGTGCACGGCGTAACTGCTGCCCTGCCCGTCGGCCCCGGCTTCCCCGCCCAGGCTGCGCAGGAAGGGGAAGACGCGGTCGGCGACGCGGGCGTACATCTCGCGCGGCTCCAGGCTCTTGAAGCGGGCCCAGCGCAGGTCGTCGAAGCTGCGGCCCTGCTCGTCCACGCCGGGCGGGAAGACGCGGTCCTCGATGGACTTGCCGACGCGGATGGCCTTGTTCTCGGCCAGCGTGTGCAGGTCGTCCAGACGGCGCATGAACAGCAGGTAGGTGATCTGTTCCAGCACCTCCATGGGATTGCTGATGCCGCCGGACCAGAAACTGTTCCAGATGGCGTCGATCTGGCTGCGAAGTTCACCGGTGAGCATGGATGTTGGGGTTCCGTATGAGGGTGCGCGCTGCGCGGTTGAAGGTGCAATGTAGCCGTGCTGTAATCGCCGCCCGCTTGCCCTGCTGGCAAGCAGCCATCAACCACCCAGGAGCTCCACCATGTCTCTGCGCATCAACGACATCGCCCCCGATTTCACGGCCCAGACCACCCAGGGTGGGATCCGCTTCCACGAATGGATAGCCGACAGCTACGCCATCCTGTTCAGCCACCCGAAAGACTTCACCCCGGTGTGCACCACCGAACTGGGCGAAGTGGCCCGCATGGCGCCGGAATTCGCCCAGCGCAACACCAAGGTCATCGGCCTGAGCGTGGACCCGGTGGCCAACCACGACAAGTGGGCGCAGGACATCGCCGAAACGCAGGGCCACATGCCGCACTTCCCGATGATCGGCGACGAAGACCTCAAGGTCGCCAAGCTCTACAACATGCTGCCGGCCGGTGACGTGGCCAGCGACGGCCGCACCGCCGCCACCAACGCCACGGTGCGCAGCGTGTTCATCATCGGGCCGGACAAGAAGATCAAGATGTCGATGACCTACCCGATGACCTCGGGCCGCAACTTCGCCGAGATCCTGCGCGTGCTGGAAAGCATCCAGCTGACCGCCAAGTACAAGGTGGCCACGCCGGTGAACTGGAAGAACGGCGACGACGTGATCATCGTCACCAGCGTGTCGGACGAAGACGCCAAGACGATGTTCCCGGCTGGCTTCAAGACGCTGAAGCCCTATCTGCGGACGACCAAGCAGCCGGGCTGAAAGGCAGCGGGGCCGGGTGGCTGGCCGACGGACCGCTTCGAGGCCGCGCGCGGCCACGAAGCGGTGGTCGGCACGATCTGACTGGTTCAGTGCAGCGCTGCGCCTGGCGCAGTGCCCGACGGCCAAGGCCTTTGCACCGTCGCGCCAGCGCGGGGCCAGCTAGACACAGCTTCTGACCGACCTTTTGATCGGCGCCCACGCGGCCTTCGCCGGCTGGCCGCTGCCCACGTGCAATGCGGCGCGATCAGCGATGTTCATCGGCTCCCGCAGCCGGGGCCGTCATCCAGGTTGTGGACGACATCCTGCTTTCCATGCCTAGACTTTCGTATCTAGACGACGGTATACTCCGCGGGTCAGCGAATTCACCGTCGCGGGCACGTGACTTGCCCATCTGCGGCGGTGAATGGCGCTGCGTTAGCCTGACCGCTTCAACTCTCATCCATGCGACAGGCCTTCGCGGGTGCAGCCAATTGGGGTGAACAAAACCCAATCCAACTGAACCGCAAAGTCATCCTTTCTATTCCATTCACTGCAAGCAGTTTCAGAAAGCCATCCTATGCCATTCACTTTTGACCGCATGACATCGTCAAAGCGCTCTGCGACCCTGGCTCTATTGGCCTCGGCGACCTTGATGTCAGCCGGCCTGTCCGCCCATGCCAAGGACGACGTCGAAGGCATGCTGCACGTCGAATGCTGGAAGGACGGCAAGGTTCAGCTGACCATGGATCGCGAAAAGGCAACCAACCATTGGACTGAGACCAATCAGAACGGTGCTGTTGACAAGAATTGGCGCACCGCCAAACGGGACCAATGGTCGTTCTATCTCACCAAGCCCGGCGTGAAGCTGCAATTGGATATGCACCTGAACAAATGCACCTGGGACAGTGGCGGCAGCCCGCTGGTCTACAACGTGCGTAACGCGAAGTAGAGCGGCAGCGCCGCTGCGCCGGCCCGGCCTGACGTCGGCCCGGCGCTGGGGCGCCCAAGGCAAGGTCCCGGGTATTCAACGAAGGGCTCGGGTATCAGGGTTTCGTTGGCAGGCCAGCGCAACGATAGACGGCGAAGCCCCTGATCTGGCGCTTCAATTTGGACCTGCATGAAATCGCCAAAAATAGCGCCCGTGCTGTTGCTTGGGGCTGCATGGATCGTTGCGGCCCCCGCACACGCCCAATTCAGCACGGTACCGGCCCCGAAATGCCAGAAACCCAAGCCCTCGGCGCAGCCGGAGGCGGGCGCCTACCGTATTGAAGCTGCAAAGCACCTTTATGCCTGCTTTCCGGCCCAGGTTTACCCCGGCAAGTTACCACCGCTGCTTTACGGTGTGATGGTCGTCGAGTTGGAGATCGGCCCGGCTGGCCGGGTGAAGAATATCAACGTGGTGCGCAAGCCCGCCGCTACCGAAGTGGCACCGTGGGTCATGGCGCTGATCCAACGAGCGGTGCCTTTTCCCGCACCGGCTGGAATTGCAGGCAAGGGTGTCAAGTTCACCGAGACCTTTTTGGTGGACAAGACCGGGCTGTTTCAGACTTTGTCTCTGTCTGAAGGGCAGCAGTGACAACAAACACGGTGTCACAGCGCCAATAAGAATCTCTCGCGCACTTTGTTCGTGCCACTTTGAAGTATAAACGCATCGAAGACTATTTCTACGCGTCAGGCGCAAGATCACCATATATTTTTAATAATAATCCATTCACCCCGGTGCGGCGCATCGGCTTACCAAATTTCAACCCAACCTAGAGCTGGTAATAATGAACCTTATTGGTGTTCCGTCGTCAAAACCCAGCGGGAAGGGCTCATGGCCGTCCGTATGGCTGAGGAAATCCTGGCTGATCGCCGCCGCCGTATTGGCCAGCGCGACCGCCAGCGCCCAATTCCTGCTCCCTCAAAGTATTGCGGATCAGATGGCCGCCGCCCAGCGGGCTTTACAAACGCAAACCCAGACCGTCAGCCTGCAAAGCAATTCGGGCAAGTTCGTCTCGGCCCAGAACGATCAGGTGAAGGTGACCGCCGACCGAAACGCCGTTGGCGACTGGGAAAAATGGCAAGCCAACATCAATGGCAACACCGTGGTGTTCAAGAGTTCCTGGGGCAAGCTGCTGTCGGCTCAAGCCGATGGCAGCGTTGTAGCCAATCGCACGGAAGCGGGCCCATGGGAACGTTTCAGTATGGAGGACACGCGTGGCGGGTTTGTCGCTTTCAAGACGGCGCACGGCACGTACCTGACGGCAGAGCCCGGCGGCGCGCTCATGGCCAACCGGAAACAAGCCGGCGATTGGGAGCGGTTCAAGATGACCGGCATTGGCAGCGTCGCTGGAGCCAATCCGCCAACGCAGTCGAATCCACCACCCGCTACAGCCTATCCGCCAACAGCGAGCAACCCTGGGGCGTCGAATAACAGCGATTTCTATTGGTCGGACTCATACGGCAGAGGCGCTGGCACGGTCGGCTACCAGTACTGTGGTGCGAACGGCAGCCTGGAGAGCGGGCTGTGCTACAACAAATGCGATGCGGGATTTCATGGTGATGGCCCTTTGTGCACAAACAACCAACCGACCAGCTATGGAAGAGGCGCAGGCCAAACCCCAATCACTGACACTTGGTTCTGGGGTGCAAGGATCAGGTGCCCTGGCAGCTCAGAACTGAGCGGTGCGGTGTGCTACGACAAATGCCGAAGCGGATATCATGGCGCGGGGCCGGTGTGCTGGATCAACAGCGGATCTTATGGTCGAAATGCGGGCGCCGTCCCCATGCTTCGCTGCCCGGAATCGATGGATACCGATGCGTCCCTGTGCTACGCCAAATGCCGTGATGGATTCCATGGCGTCGGGCCTGTGTGCTGGGCTAACGTCCCCGTCAACTATGTGAGTTGCGGCTTCGGCGTTGCCAAAGATGACGTCACGTGCGGGTTTGTCATTGCAGACCAAGTCCTGGCAGTACAAAACATTGCCGAGGACATATGCAAACTATTCCCTCAATTCAAATTAGGCTGCACTGTTCTTCAAGATGGGCAAGGCGTCGTGAAGGTTGCACAAAAATTCAAGCTCAAGCCCTCCGAGGTGATGTCCTTCCTCGCCAAGAAATTTTCTGGGAGCAAAGGCGAAGCGGTGATCAAAGCGCTGGATGCAGTCAATCCCGAGATTGCTGAATTGGTGAATTTGGTTAAAGTCACGAAGGTCGTTCCGCAGGTCAAGACGCTGGAAGATGTTGGCCGAGTGATGAAGGACCTCACATCGAAATCAGTGGAAGCTGTCAGGCCCTTGATGACAGGTGATAATCTCAAAAAGATAGCCACGCTTGGGAACAAAATTCGCAAGGAAATCGAACTGCCTCCTTTTCAAGCCCAAGGGGGCACAGAAACCGAGCAAGCGTTCTCAATCATCCGGGATACGGCGGACATCTATAGCATCCTGGTGACTATAGAGGCCACCAAGAAGGACGGGGGTCTCAGCGCACGGAGTCAGGCACTCAAAGCTTCAGCGGATGCACTCAGTCTCGTGACCGCCTATCTTTACACGGTACGAGGCCAGTAACTGCGGCAGCACTTCCGCCGGTTGCAACCCGGAACGGCCCCGAAAGGACTGGGCCGGATCGGGTGAAAACGGATCAAAGAACTTTTTACGCACAAAATCATGAAGCTGATCAACCTGTATCCTCTCGCCGGCATTCTGCTGTTCAGCAGTCATGCTTTTTCTCAAACACCCCTGTCGAACTTTCACAGCAGTGTCGATGCGCAAATGACAAAGATTTTGGCGCATGGCAAGAATTGCCTCGACGGGCTCGAGAGCAACGACCTGAAGGCGCTTCTCAAGCCCTCCGAATCTGTCAAGGCGGTCCTCATGATGGAGCGCGGCGAAAAGCTGCAGAACTCCGAGGAACTCAAGAGACTCACGGGCCAGGAACGCATGCTTATCGCCCGACTGAGGCTTGTCAGCAGGGCTTGTCGCGACCATGACGACCATCTCACCGATCTCTCGAGATTGGGCGAAGGCAACCCGGCGCCGCAGGTCACCCCGCCAAAGGACCTGGTGGACAAGATGGTGCAGATGACGAAAAGTCATGAAGACATGGTGAAGGCCATCAAGCGGGTGTCCGATGCCTCACCGGAGATTGCCCACTTCCTGGTGGTCCACGGCGCGCTCGACGCTGAGCCCTCATCGAACGTGGTCAGGGCGGCGGACCCTGGGTTGACGGCGCCACCCGCAGGGGAAAGCATGAAGCCACCGGCAGGCAGCGGCCCGGTGGCCACGGTCGGCACACCCCAACAACAAAAGCGTTTCAACGCCGCCAATACGACCCAAGACGGGCGTCTGACCTTGGAACAGGCCAAGGCCGCAAAGCTCGGAAAGATGGTGCAGAACTGGAAGGACGTCGCCGGCGCGGACGGGACGGCGACCTTGGGGAACGTGGTGAAGTTCTGGGACAGCAATTAAGGGCCTTGGTGCCCTTGCAGGCCAGGGATGATGGATCGTCATCTCTTGGCTTGCGTCTGCGGGGGGCGTTGTGTTGAGGGTGACAATCGGGTGTTTGCTGGCGGCCGTTTCTTGTAGCCAGTTCTCGGCTTGCGCGTCGCCGCCAGAACGGCAGAGCCCCCCAGCGCAGAACGCGTCCTTCGTCGCCGTGGCCCAGCGCAACCTGGTACGGCTCGACAGTGACCATGACGGCACGCTGACCCTCGACGAGCTGGAGCTGGCGCTGCAGGACCCCCAATACCGGGACGAGGACGCAGCGGCAGTGGCGGCGCTGTTTTGGGGTGCGCAGCCCGCAAAGGGCAGTCAGGTGCCCGGCAGTTACCGCATCAAAGGTCCGAACCCTGATTTCGACAAGTCGCGGCTCGCCCGGGCTGATGGCGGCGTCGCGGTCGCTACCGTGGGCGCCCGGTATTACCGGGCCGGGCTGACCAAACTGCGCAACGCGAACCGTAGCCTGTTCGCAAGCACTGGTCCGCAGATCACCGCCATCCGCCAGACCTGGGATTCGGATTGCTACTTCAATTCGGCGGTCGGTGCGGTCGCACTCGCCACCCCCGAGCGGATCTTGCAAATGATCCAGAAGGAAGGCCGCAGCTACCGCGTGACCTTTCCTGCCAGGGCGTCCCAACTCGTTGCTGAGCCGACCGACGCGGAACTGGCGGCGTTCACCAGCGCGTCGGACGGCATCTGGTTCAACCTGCTGGAAAAAGCCTACTCGCCGCACAAACGCGTCCGTCCGGAAACACCGAACGCAGATTCACTCTACAACGTGGCGCTTGTCGGCGGGGATGGCGGCGAGGTACTGCAATGGCTCACCGGGCACAGCACCCAGCGCGTGCCTCTGCCCACGAAGAGCGGCAAGTCAGCCAGCCCGCAATTCGACGACGAAGTCCGTCAAACGATGATCGCGGCGCAGCGGGATCACCGCGCGATGATTGCCGGCATGCACAGTCACAGCTACGCGGTCGTGGGCTTCGATGCGGCCTTGGACCGGGTTCGCATCCACAACCCCTACGACAACGCGGGTGTCGAACGACTCAGCGGTGGGCAACAAGTGCAGCGCGACGCCGAGGGCTACTTCACGGTGACGCTGCGCCAGTTCGTTGACAGCTTCGGCGTCATGGCTGTCGAACAAACCAGGGACCTCGGGCGATGAACACCTTCGCGAGGGAAGCTTTGCCGGTTTTGGCCATGATCGTTGCGCTGCTGTTCCTGCTGGCCTTCATCGTGAAGATGCAAGCAGTCACCAGGCAACTCACGGGTCGATCGCCTGAGCCCTTGTTGCACGCCGGCAATGTGGCCCTTTCGAGCACGACCTTCGATGAGATCACGCCATCGGAAGATCCGATGACGCTGGGCGGAACGATCAACAAGGCGGCACTGCTGCTGGCCCTGGTGTTCGCAGGCGCCGCCTGGGTCTGGCATGTGGGCCATGCGGCCGCGCCCGACCTCGATGGGGTCCACCTCTATTTTGCGATTGGCACTGCTGGCGGCTTTGCTTTGGCGCTGCTGACGATCTACAGACGCACCCATTCCCCGTACACCTCGCCGTTCTACGCGATTCTGGAAGGGTTTTCGCTGGGTGCGGTGGCGACCATGACCGAGCTGGAGTGGCCGGGCGTGGTGCTGCAGGCGGTCGGTCTGACGTTTGCCATCTTCGCGTGCATGCTCGCGCTGTACCGCTCCGGAATCATCAAGCCGACGGCGCGTTTCACGCTGGCGGTGACGGGGGCGACCAGTGCAATTGCATTGATTTACCTGTGCGACCTGATGCTGTCGGGCGCCGGTTACGGCGTCAAGATGATCCACCAGAGCGGTGCACTCGGCATCGCCGTGTCACTGTTCGTCCTCGTGATCGCTGCATTCAATCTGGTGATGGATTTCAAGTTCATCGAGACCGGCGTGGCGCAGCGCAGCCCGAAATACATGGAGTGGTATGCCGCATTTGGCCTGGTGGTGACCCTGGTCTGGGTCTACCTCGAAATGCTGCGCCTGCTCTCGAAGATAAAGCGGAGATAGGCCGCAAAAGCCTGTCGCAAGACATGACTGTTCAGCGCTTCGCGGCCAGCGCCTGGACATCCGCCAGGCAGTCGGCCTCGTGCAGCGGCTTGTCGTGCCGGATGCGCAGCATGCGCGGGAAGCGCACGGCGATGCCGCTCTTGTGGCGCGGGCTGGCGTTCAGGCCTTCGAAGGCGATCTCGAAAACCAGGCTGGGTATCACGCTGCGCACCGGGCCGAACTTCTCCAGCGTGGTGGCGCGGATGACCTTGTCGACAGCGGCGAACTCGGCGTCGCTCAGGCCGGAATAGGCCTTCGCGAAAGGCAGCAGCTGCAAGCTGCCGCTGTCACGCGGTGGCGCGGGTTCCTTGCGCGCGATGGCCTCGATGACGGCCTGCGCCTCGGCGGCGTCGGCCGGCGCGCGGCTCCACACGGCGAAGGTGTAGTCGGTGTAGACGCTGGCGCGGCGGCCGTGGCCGGCCTGGGCGTAGACCAGCACGGCGTCGGCGGTGTAGGGCTCGACCTTCCACTTCCACCAGATGCCATCGGCCTTGGTGCGGCCGCTGCCGTAGCGGGCCGCGCGCTGCTTCAGCATGAAGCCCTCGACGCCGCGTTCGCGCGACTGCCGGCGCAGCGCGGCCAGGGCCGGCCAGTCGGCGGCCAGCACCTCGGGCGACAGGCGCAGGGCGTAGGCCGCGGCCAGGTTTTCGAGGGCCGCGCGCCGCTGCCACTGCGGCTGTTCGCGCAGGTCGTGCCCGCCTTGCTCCAGCAGGTCATAGGCCAGCAAGCGCACGGGCGCCTCGGCCAGCAGCTTTCGGGGCACCGTCTTGCGGCCCAGGCGCTGCTGCAGCAGGTTGAAGGCAGCCGGCGCTGCGCTGCCGTCCAGCCAGACCAGCAGTTCGCCGTCGACCACCGTGCCGTCGGGCCAGTGCGCGGCCTGCGCGACGACCTCGGGGAAGCGGTCGCTGACGAGTTCTTCGCCGCGCGACCAGACCCAGACCTGCCCGGCCCGCTTGACCACCTGGGCGCGGATGCCGTCGTACTTCCACTCGACCAGCCAGTCGGCCAGCGGGCCCAGCGTGGCGGCTTCGGCCTGCAGCGCATGGGCCAGGAAAAAGGGATAGGGCAGCCCCGACGGCGCGGCGGCGTCGACAGCGTCCAGCGGTGCGACGAGGGCCGCAAAGCGCGCGGCGCTGGGCGTGGCGCGGGCGTCGGTCCAGCCCATCAGGCGCTGGGCCAGCAGCTTGGGGTCCAGGCCGGCATGCTCGGCCAGGGCCCGCTGCACCAGCAGCTTGCTGACGCCGACCCGAAAGCCGCCGCCGATCAGCTTGACCAGCAGGAAGCGGCCGGCGGCATCCAGTTCGTTCAAGGCCACTTCGACGCGGGCTTGCTGTTCGGCTTCGGGCAGGCCGCGCAGCGGCAGCAGGCGGCCTTCCAGCCATTCGGCCAGGCCGGCCGCATCGCGCTGCACGCCGGGCGGCAGGATCAGCGCCAGCGTTTCGGCCAGATCGCCCACGGCCTGGTAGCAGGCTTCGAACAGCCAGTCGTCCACGCCGGCCATGCGGCAGGCGGTGGCCCGCAACAAGGCCGTGGGCACCACCTGTCGCGGCTTGCCGCCGGCCAGGAAATAGGCCGCCCAGGCGGCGTCGGCGGCCGGCGCCTGGGCGAAGTAGCGCACCAGCGCGGCCACCTTGTCGCCGGTGGCGGTGCTGGCGTCGAGGTCCTGGTAGAGGCGGGCGAAGCGTTGCATGCGGGTCTCAGGCCTTCAGGGCAGGCTCTGCAGCAGGCTGCAGGCCAGTCCGCACCGCCCGGGCCCGGTGTCGCAGCCCGGCCCTGCCGCCACCGCCAGGTGGCCAGGGGCCGGGGTCAGCCGGCCCGTCACGCACTGTGCAGCGGCGCCGTGTCGGGCGCCGCCGCGCCCGCCTCCGCGGGGGCCGCTTCATCGTGCGTGCCGTACTCGGTGCTGAAGCTGTCGGCCTGCAGGCCCTGGTCGCTGAGCCAGCGCACCATCACCGCTTCGTAGCCGTGGGTGACGATCACCCGTTCGGCACCTGTGGCCGCGATGGCACGCTGCAGACCGGGCCAGTCGGCGTGGTCGGACAGCACGAAGCCGCGGTCCACGCCGTGGCGGCGGCGGGCGCCGCGCAACTGCATCCAGCCGCTGGCGAAGGCGTCGCTGCAGTCGCCGAGCTGGCGGGCCCAGGGGCTGCCCAGCACCGAAGGCGGCGCCACGACCAGGGCCCGCCGCAAGTCGACGGCCTTGTTGCGGGCGTCCAGCTTGAGCGTGGCCGGCAGCGCGACACCCGCGGCGCGGTAGGCCTCGTTCAGCGGCTCCACGGCGCCGTGGACATGGATGGGCCCGATCCCGGCATCGACCCCCGCCAGCAGGCGCTGCGCCTTGCCGAAGCTGTAGCCCAGCAGCAGGCTGGGGCGGCCGGCGTCGGCGTTGGCCTGCCACCAGGCGTTGACCTCGGCCATCACCACCGCCTGCGGCGGCCAGCGGTAGATGGGCAGGCCGAAGGTGCTTTCGGTGATGAAACATGCGCAGCGCACGGCCTCGAAAGGCACACAGGTGCTGTTCTGGTCGTCGGTGTGACCGCTGATGAAGTAGTCGCCCGAAGCCACCCAGACGCGCCCGCGATGCTCGACCCGCACCTGCGCCGAGCCCAGCACGTGGCCGGCCGGGTGCAGGCTGACCGTCACCCCATCGAGCACCACGGTTTCGCCGTAGGCCAGGCCCTGCAAGCGGATGTCGCCCAGCCGCGCGCGCAGCACGCCGGCGCTGACGGCGGTGGCCAGGTAGGCACCATGGCCGCGCCGGGCGTGGTCGGCGTGGGCGTGGGTGACGACGGCGCGCGGCACCGGCTTCCAGGGGTCGATGTAGAAGTCGCCGGGCGGGCAGTACAGGCCTTCGGGGCGCCGGACGATGAGGTCGGCGCTGGGTGCGTGCGGCTCGTGCATGGGTCGGCCACTGCCCTCAGGGCGCGGTGGGGGCTTGCAGAAAGGTCTTGCGCACGTCGAGGGTGGAACGCCGGCCCAGGTCGGCGCGGTGTTGCAGCAGGAAACGGTCGGCGGCCGCCCGGCCCAGGGCGTGCAAGGCCTCCAGGAATTCGCCGTCGGTGTTGAGCTTGCTGCTGGCGTGCAAGGGCGCCAGGCCGACGTCGTCGGCCACCATGTGCAGGCGCAGGTTCTTGTACTCGCCGGGGTCGACACGGCCCTGGGCGATCAGGCGCTGCACGAAGTCGATGGCCCGCATCTCGCCGATCAGTCCGGCATTGAAGGTGATCTCGTTGACGCGGTCGGCAATCTCTGCGGGCGTGTCGGGCAGGTCGGGCCGCTGCAGCGGGTTGATCTTGACCAGCAGCACGTCCAGCGCGGCTGTGTTGTAGGTCAACGGCCAGATGGCGGGGTTGCCGCTGTAGCCGCCGTCCCAATAGGGCTCGCCGTCGATTTCCACGGCGCGGAACATCTGCGGCAGGCAGGCCGACGCCAGCAGCGCGTCGATGCTGAGGTCGGCGCGGCGGAAGACGCGCGGCTGGCCGGTGCGCACCGCCGTGGCGGTGATGAAGAGCTTCAGTTCGCCTGCGCGCAGCGCGTGCAGCTTGACGTGGCGCTGCAGCACGGCGCGCAGCGGGTTGTCGCCCAGCGGGTTGAACTGGTAGGGGCTGAAGGCGCGCAGGAACAGATTGCCCCAGGCGAAGTAGGGGTTGGCGTCCAGGTTGTAGCCCGCCAGCCCGGCGCCTGGCGCGTGCGGCCAGCGGCCGAAACAGGCGCCTTGTGCGGCCACGTCCATCCAGAAGGCCCGCAAGGCGGCCTGCGCGCCGGCCCGCCCGCCCTCGGCCAGGCCGGTGGCCAGCACCGCGGCATTCAGCGCGCCCGCGCTGGTGCCGGACGCGCCGGCGAAGGTCAGCGTGGTGTCGTCCAGCAGGCGGTCGAGCACGCCCCAGGTGAAAGCACCGTGCGAGCCACCGCCTTGCAGCGCCAGGTTCAGGGCGACAGGCTGGGCTGGAAGGGGTTTGCGGGCCATAGCCTGAGCGTAACGCTGTGTCCCGCCCGCCGGGTCAATACCGTCCGGTGATGCCGGCAACCCGCAGGTAGACGGTCGCGATCCAGGCCACCAGGCCGGCGTGCAGCCAGCGCCGCCAGCCGCTGCGCTGGGGGGCGCCGGTGATCTCGCTGGACACCGCGAAGACGGCTTCGAAGCGTTCGGCCAGCACCGCGGCAAAGGCGGCGTCGCGCACCACCACATTGGCTTCCAGGTTCAGCAGCAGCGACAGCGGGTCGATGTTGGAGCTGCCCACCGTGGCCCAGTCGTCGTCGACCACCGCCACCTTGGCGTGCAGCGGTGCGGGCATGTATTCGTAGATGCGCACGCCGTGGTCGCGCAGGTCGTCGTACAGGGCGCGGGCGGCCAGCGCGGCGATGCGGTAGTCGAACTGGCCCTGCATCAGCAGGCGCACGCGCACGCCGCGCCGCGCCGCCGAACGCAGCGCATGGCGGAAGCTGCGCCCGGGGTAGAAATACGGCACCGCCAGGTCCACCCGGGTGTGGGCATGGCGGATGGCTTCGACGTAGCTGCGCTCGATGGTGCGGCGCTGGCGCACGTTGTCGCGCACCAGGAAGGCCGCCCGCACGGGCTCCAGCGCCGGCACCGGCACGGCCGGGGCCGCCGCGTCCGGGTGGGCACCGCGCAGTTCGCGCACCAGGGCCATGGCCTGCATCACCGGCCGCTGGCTGCGCGCCAGCACCCGGACTTCTTCACGCCAGCCCCGCCACAGGTGGGCCCGGGCCCACATGGCGCGGGCGGTGGCATGGACGGCAGCGGCCAGCGGGCCGCTGACCACCACGGCGAAATCCAGCCGCGGCGCGTCGCCCCAGCCGCGGTTGATGTCGTGGCGGTCGTCGATCAGGTTGATGCCCCCGATGAAAGCCACCGATTCGTCGCAGACGCACAGCTTCTGGTGGAGGCGGCGCAATTGCCCGGGTTGCAGCCAGGCGTACCAGCGGTCGAGCGGGCGGAACACTTCCAGCTGCACGGCACTGCCGGCAAACAGGCGGCGCAGCGCCGGCAAGGTGGCCATGGAGCCGAAGCCGTCGACCACCACGTGCACGGCCAGGCCGCGGGCCGCCGCCGCCTTCAGGGCTTCAGCCACCTGGCAGGCCGCCGGGTCGTCGTGGAAGATGTAGGTGGCCAGCCAGATGTCGCGCTGCGCGGCGGCGATGGCCAGCACCATGCGCGGAAACAGCTCGTCACCGCCTTGCAGCAGGTCCACCCGGTTGCCGCCGGCGTAGCGCGGCACGGGCACGGTGGCCCAGCTGCGCAGGCTGGCGACGTCCAGCGCCATGTCAGACCGCGTGGAGTTCGGCCACCAGGGGCAGGTGGTCGGACATGCGCGCCCAGCTCACGCCGCGCGGCACCAGGGTGCTGCGACAGGCCAGGCCGCGCAGGTAGAAGCGGTCCAGCGCGAACACCGGCGCCAGCGACGGGAAGGTGACACAGTCCTGGCGCCGCGCGCGCGGGTCGACGGCGCGCGTCAGGCCCAGTTCGGCCATCGGGGCATCCAGGCGCTCGCCCCAGTCGTTGAAGTCGCCGGCGACGACCAGCCGCTCGCCGGTCGGCACTTCGTCGGTGATGAAGCGCGCCAGCCGCTCGACCTGGCGCAGGCGGCTGCGGTGAACCAGACCGAAATGCACGACCACGGCATGCACGGTCAGGCCGTTCCAGTGCACCGGCACGTGCAGCAGGCCGCGCTGTTCGAAGCGGTGGTCGCTGACGTCGTGGTGGCCGATATCGCCCATCGGCCAGCGCGACAGCAAGGCGTTGCCGTGCTCGCCGCCGCGGGTGACGGCATTGGTGCGGTAGGCCGATGCATAGCCCGCCGGCGCCAGGAATTCAGCCTGCCCCTGGGCCGGCCAGCCGAAGCTGGTGCGGTCGAAGCGGCGCGCCTCGCGGGTGTGGAAGAGCCGCACTTCCTGCAGGAAGACCAGGTCGGCGTCGAAAGCCTCGACAGCCTCGCCCAGGTTGTGGATCTCCAGGCGCTTGCGCAGGCCCAGGCCGCGCACGCCCTTGTGGATGTTGTAGGTGGCCACGCGCAAGGCGTCGCTGCCCCGGCTGCGCGGCGGCATCAGCGAAGACTGCAGCGCCTTGAGCGCGTTCACGGTGGCGCGCCCTCGAGGCCGGCCCGCGCAGGCAGCTGCAGGATGGCCGCCCGGTTGCTGGGTGAAAAGCACAGCGCTGCGGCCTCCCGCCAGGGCAGCCAGCGCCAGGCCAGGTGCTCGCGCGGGCTCAGCACCACCGGGCGCGGCGCGGGCAGGGTCAGGCCGAAGACGTGCTCGGTGTTGCTGGTGACGCCCGGCCCGTAGCGGTGGCGCCACTTCAGGAAGATCTCGTAGTCGTTGCGCTGCTGCCAGTCGGTCAACAGGCCGTCCGTGATGCCGGTTTCCTCGAAGACCTCGCGGCGTGCCGTGGCGTCCAGCACTTCGTCGATGGCGTCCAGCGAGCCGGTGACGCTTTGCCAGGAACCGGGGCTGTCGGCGCGTTCGATCAGCAGCACCTCGAGCGCGGGGGTGTGGATCACCACCAGCACGGAAACCGGGATCTTGGGCGGGCGGGCGCTGGCTTCAGGCACCGCTGATCACCGCGTCGATGGCGCCCACGATGTCGGCCGACTGCCCGGCCAGCGAGGTGACGGGCTTCTTCAGCAGACGGGTCTCGACCGCGGCCGCCTGGTGGGCATAGAGCACAAAAGCCTCCTTCAGAACCCGCACTTCCGGGACCAGGCGGCGCGGCAGTCCCGCGTGCGCCGGCGACCAGCGCCGCAGCGGCAGCGTCAGGCGCGTGGCGGCCGCGCTCAGCAAGCGGCTCTGCACATCGACGACATAGGGCACCACGTCGCGCGACGCGGGGTTGGGGTTGACGTAGACGTCGAACTGCGCCATGGCCTTTTCACCACACCCGCAGGCCGTCGTTCCACAGGCCCCGCTGGCCGACCTCGGCGTTCATCTCGTCGATCCACGAGCGGTGCTGCTGGTAGAACGCCAGGCCGGCATCGGCATCCCGGGGCGCAGCCGCAGCGGCCACCAGGGCCTCGTAATGGGCGGCCGACAGGAGCACGCCATGGCGGCGGCCCGACTTTTCAATGAAGACCGGCTCGCGCTGCGCGTGGTCGAGCATCTGCCCGAGTCGGTTCTTGGCTTCGGTGGCGGTGACGTCCATGGCCAGGCTCCCGTTGAGAAGCTGGCCATTTTAGCTAAAACGCCTGATCAAGCCGCGGCCGTCGTGTTGCGCAGCCGGATGTGCAACTCGCGCAGCTGCGCTTCGTCGACAAAGCTCGGCGCCCCGGTCAGCAGGCACTGCGCGCGCTGCGTCTTGGGGAAGGCGATCACGTCGCGGATGCTTTCGGCGCCGGTCATCAGTGTGGCGATGCGGTCCAGGCCGAAAGCCAGGCCGCCGTGCGGCGGCGCGCCGTACTGCAGGGCGTCGAGCAGGAAGCCGAACTTCAGCTTCTGCTCTTCGGGCGTGATGTTCAGCGCCTCGAAGACGCGGGCCTGCACATCGGCGCGGTGGATGCGCACGCTGCCGCCGCCAATTTCCCAGCCGTTCAGCACCATGTCGTAGGCCTTGGCGATGCAGGCCCCCGGGTCGGTCTTCATCAGTTCGGCGTGGCCGTCCTTGGGCGCCGTGAACGGGTGGTGCACGGCGTTCCAGCGCTTGGCGTCGTCGTCGTATTCGAACATCGGGAAGTCGACCACCCACAGCGGCGCCCACTTGTCTTCGAACAGGCCGTGGTTGCGGCCGAATTCGCTGTGGCCGATCTTCAGGCGCAGCGCGCCGATGGCGTCGTTGACGACCTTGGCCTTGTCGGCGCCGAAGAAGATCAGGTCGCCGTTGCACGCGCCGGTGCGGGCGATGATCTCGGCGATGGCCGCGTCGTGCAGGTTCTTGACGATCGGGCTCTGCAAGCCCTCACGGCCCTTGCCGGCGTCGTTGACCTTGATCCAGGCCAGGCCCTTGGCGCCGTAGATCTTGACGAACTCGGTGTAGGCGTCGATCTCGCCGCGGCTCATCTCGCCGCCACCGGGCACGCGCAGGGCCGCCACGCGGCCCCCCACGGTGGTCGCCGGTCCCGAGAACACCTTGAAGTCCACCGTCTTCATCACCTCGGTCAGCTCGGTCAGTTCCAGCTTGACGCGCAGGTCGGGCTTGTCGCTGCCGTACTTGAACATCGCCTCGGCGTAGGTCATCTGCGCGTAGACCGGCAGCTCCAGCCCCAGCGTCTTGCGGAAGACGGTGCGGATCATGGCTTCGGTGATGGCGCGGATTTCCTCTTCGCCCAGGAAGCTGGTCTCGATGTCGATCTGCGTGAACTCGGGCTGGCGGTCGGCGCGCAGGTCTTCGTCGCGGAAGCACTTGACGATCTGGTAGTAGCGGTCGAAGCCGGCCACCATCAGCAGCTGCTTGAAGAGCTGCGGGCTTTGCGGCAGCGCGAAGAACTGGCCGTCGTGCACGCGGCTGGGCACCAGGTAGTCGCGCGCGCCTTCGGGCGTGCTCTTGGTCAGCATCGGCGTTTCGATGTCGATGAAGCCCTGCTCGTCGAGGAACTTGCGCACCTCGATGGCCACGCGGTAGCGCAGCATCAGGTTCTTCTGCATCTGCGGGCGGCGCAGGTCGAGCACGCGGTGGGTCAGGCGCACGGTTTCGCTGAGGTTCTCGTCGTCCAGCGGGAACACCGGCGTGACGCTGGCGTTCAGCACTTCCAGCTCATGCGCCAGGACTTCGATCTTGCCGCTGGTCAGGCCGGCATTCTCGGTGCCGGCCGGGCGCGCGCGCACCTTGCCGATGACCTGCACGCAGTACTCGTTGCGCACGCCTTCGGCGACCTTGAAGGTCGCGGCGCGGTCGGGGTCGAAAACGATCTGCACCAGGCCTTCGCGATCGCGCAGGTCGATGAAGATGACGCCGCCATGGTCGCGGCGGCGGTGGGCCCAGCCCATCAGGGTGACGGTCTGGTCCATCAGCTTTTCGCTGACCAGGCCACAGTAGGTGGTTCTCATAGCTTCACTCCAAACGGATGTCGGTATCGGGGGTCTCACGGCGCTCGCGTGGGCTTCGTGGCGAGGCCCATCAGGGCTGGCCGGCTGCCAGGCCGGCCAGCCCGGTCAATTTCGCGCAGCGGCGGCCGGCAGGGCGGCCGGCGTGTCGGCGCCCGGCCCGACGACGCCCATGGAGATGACGTACTTCAGTGCTTCGTCCACGCTCATGTTCAGCGAACGCACATCGGCGCGGGGCATGATCAGGAAGAAGCCCGAGGTCGGGTTGGGCGTGGTCGGCACATAGACGCTGAGGTGCTCGCCGTCGAGGTGGGCCGCGACCTCGCCGCCGGGCTTGCCGGTGACGAAGGCGATGGTCCAGGAACCGTGGCGCGGGTACTGCACCAGCACGGCTTCGCGGAAGGCATTGCCATTGCTGGAGAACAGCGTGTCCGAGACCTGCTTGACCGAGTTGTAGATGCTCTTGACGATGGGGATCTTGCCCATCAGCCTGTCCCACTGCCGCACCGACCACTGGCCGAAGATGTTGGTGACGAAGACGCCCGTCAACAGCATCACCAAGCCCAGGGCCAGCACGCCCAGGCCGGGCACATGGCGCAACTGCTCGATGCCGGCGCGGGTCGATTCGGGCAGCACGGCCTGGGTGGCCGACAGCAAGGCGGCGAAGACGCCATCCAGGGCGCCGAGCAACCACGACAGCAGCCAGATGGTGATGGCCAGCGGCAACCACACCAGCAGCCCGGCGACGATGTATTTCCTCACGGCGTCAGGCCCGCCCGGACATCATGATCCGCTGCTCGGCGGCGACGACGCGGGCGCGGACGCCTTCGCCGCGGGCGCGGCAGCCGGCACGGGCGCCGCGGGGGCACCCGCAGCGGGCGCCGGTGCCGCGGCCTTGTCGCCGCCTTCAGCCGGCTTGTCACCAGCCGGGGCCGCCGAACCGTCCTTGGCGTCCTTGGCGTCCTTGGCCGGGCCGGCCGTGTTGCCGCCGCGGAAGTCGGTGACGTACCAGCCCGAACCCTTGAGCTGGAAACCGGCCGCCGTCACCTGCTTCTCATAGGCCACAGCGCCGCAGGACGGGCAGACGGTCAGCACGTCGTCGGACATCTTCTGCAACACGTCCTGCGCGTGGCCGCAGGTGGCGCAGCGGTAGGCGTAAATCGGCATGGTGGGAACGGCAATCCAAAAGGGCCGGAGTATAGGCGGCCGGGTTCAGCCGGCCTCAGCCGCCGCCCCGCGCCCAGAAGGTGGTCAGCAGCAGACCCAACACGAAACCGGCCAGCGCCCAGATCAGGCCTTGCAGCAGGCGGCGGGTGGCGCGCTGCTCGGCCAGCAGCGCCGGCAGGGCCTGCAGCGCAGCGCGCTCGGTGCTGTCGCCCTGCTGGCGCAGCGCCCGGTGCAGCAGGCGCGGCAGTTCGGGCAGCATCTGGGCGTAGCGCGGGGCTTCGTTCTGCAGCCGGTCGAGCAGGCCGCGCCAGCCGATCTGCTCGTTCATCCAGCGCTCCAGGAAAGGCTTGGCGGTGACCCACAGGTCCAGGTCGGGGTCGAGCTGGCGGCCCAGGCCTTCGATGTTCAGCAGCGTCTTCTGCAGCAGCACCAGCTGCGGCTGGATCTCGACATTGAAGCGGCGCGAGGTCTGGAACAGGCGCATCAGCACCTGGCCCAGCGAGATGTCCTTCAGCGGCCGGTCGAACTGGGGTTCACAGACCGCGCGGATGGCGCTTTCCAGGGCGTCGACCCGGGTGTTCGCCGGCACCCAGCCGCTTTCGATGTGCAGTTCGGCCACCCGCTTGTAGTCGCGCTGGAAGAAGGCCAGGAAGTTGTAGGCCAGGTATTCCTTGTCGTTGTCGGTCAGCGTGCCGACGATGCCGAAGTCCAGCGCGATGTAACGCCCGAAAGTGGCCGGCTCCAGGCTGACCTGGATGTTGCCGGGGTGCATGTCGGCGTGGAAAAAGCCATCGCGGAAGACCTGGGTGAAGAACAGCGTGACGCCGTCGCGGGCCAGCTTCTTGAAGTCGACGCCGGCGGCGCGGATGCGCTCGATCTGTCCGATGGGCACGCCGGTCATGCGCTGCATCACGATGACGCTGGGCGTGCACAGCTCCCACACCATCTCGGGCACCAGCACCAGGTTCAGGCCTTCCATGTTGCGGCGCAGTTGCGCGCCGTTGGCGGCCTCGCGCACCAGGTCGAGCTCGTCGTGCAGGTAGCCGTCGAACTCGGCCACCACCTCGCGCGGCTTCAGGCGCCGGCCGTCGGCCGACAACCGTTCCACCCAGCGCGCCAGCAAGTGCAGCAGGTCCATGTCCTGGTCGATGACTTCCAGCATGCCCGGGCGCAGCACCTTGACCGCCACGTCGCGGCCGTCCTTGAGCACCGCAAAGTGAACCTGCGCGATGGACGCGCTGGCCACCGGCTCGGCGTCGAAGCTGGCAAAGACGTCCTCGATGCGCCGACCGAAAGCCTTCTCGACCAGGGCGCGCGATTGCGCCGCGGGAAACGGCGGCACGCGGTCTTGCAAACGCGCCAGCTCGTCGGCCACGTCCAGCGGAACCAGGTCGCGCCGGGTGGACAGCACCTGGCCGAACTTGATGAAGATAGGCCCCAGCCGCTCCAGGCCCATGCGCAGGCGCTCGCCACGCGGCGCATCGAGCCGCCGGCCGATGGTGGCCAGGCGCACCATCATGCGCACCCAGGGCTGGCGGAAGGCCGACAGCGCCACCTCGTCCAGGCCGAAGCGCAGGACGGTGACGACGATCGTCACCAGTCTGCCGATGTGTGCCAAGGTCAGCTGCCGCGTGAGCGCAGGCGGCCGCCCAGGTCGAGCGCCGCCCGCAGCGCCTGGGCCAGGGCCGAGCCGATGCGCTGCAGCGGCAGCGCCACGGTCGGGCCGAAGAGACGCTCGAGATCGGCGGCCACGTCCCAGCGCACGTTGTGCAGCAGCCAGTTCACGTCGCCGGCGAGCTGGGCGTCGCCGTCGATCTGCACCGCGGGCACCTCGCCGCCGACCAGCCGGCCGATCAGCAAGGCCGGATTCGGCGCATCCAGGGTCACGGCCAGGTCGGGTGCCGCCACGGGCTCGATGCCACACCACTCGAGCAGGCCAGCCGGCGTGACGCGCCAGGCCAGCGACGGCGGCGCCGGCAGCAGAGCGGGCCAGCCCCGGATGGCCAGCGCCACAGACCGGCCGGCGTGGGGCTGCAGCCGCGCCATGGCTACCGCTTCGCCGGCCAGCACGTGGTTGATGACCAAGGTCAGGCGCTCGGACAGGGCCGGCGCGAGCAGAGCGTGAAGACTTTGCAGCATGGCGCGATTGTAGGCAGCGCCCCCATTCGGCTTCGTCAACAGCCTGCCGAAACGTCACACGAATTCGGAGAGAATCCGGGCCGTACCGTATGGTCCCCGAGAGTCTGCCCCTGCGCGGGCGCTGTTTCACGGCGCGCCAGACAGCCGCCGCTCCTACTGCTCCCGTCCCTGATCCGTCTGCATGTTCGAAAACCGAGGCTACAAGACCACTTTCTTCAGCGCACCCCAGTCGGTGACTTCGCTGGTTGCGGCGTTCCTGGAACCGAGCATCACGGTGCTGGTGTTCCTGGCCGTGTCGGCTTTCTTCAGCGAGCCGATCGGGCGCTCCGACCTGACCTTGTGCCTGCTGATCTTTGCGCTCACGTTTCCAGGGCGCAACCGCTTCCGCGACCGGCACCTCAACACCGCCGTCGACATCAGCACGTCCTGGCTGAGCCTGCTGGTCGTCCTGGCGCTGGCCAGCTACGCCACCCACAGCGAGCGCCTGTTCAGGTTCGAGGTGCTGATGTGGTGGGCCCTGGTCACGCCCGTGGTGCAGTGGTGCGGCTACTTCACGGGCCGCATGATCTTGCAGAGCCTGGCCAGCGCGCCCGGCAACCGCCGCACCGCCATCGTCGTGGGGGCAGGCAGTCTGGGCGTCAAGGTGTCGCGGGCCTTCCAGGCCCGTGACGCGCTGGGTCTGGCTTTCCTGGGCTATTTCGACGACCGCGCCGACGACCGCGTCGACCCCGACGCCGCCGGCATGCGCCTGGGCGATCTCAAGCAGGTGGCCCCCTACATCAGCGAACACGGCGTGAACGAGGTCTACATCACCCTGCCGTTAGGCTCGCAGCCGCGCATCGTCGAACTGCTGTCCCAGGTCCAGGGCACCACGGCCAGCGTGTTCTTCGTGCCCGATGTCTTCGGCATCAGCATCATCCAGGGCCGCTTGCAGGACATGAACGGCGTGCCCGTCGTGGGCCTGCAGGAAACGCCCTTCACGGGCACCAACCGCCTGGTGAAGCGGCTGTCCGACCTGGTCCTGTCGATCGCCATCCTGGTTCTGATCTCGCCCGTGCTGCTGGTCCTGGCCATCGGCGTGAAGCTCAGTTCGCCGGGGCCGGTGATCTTCGCGCAGCGCCGCAACGGGCTGGACGGCGAAGAGATCGTCATCTACAAGTTCCGCTCGATGCGCACGATGGACGACGGCGCCGTCGTGCAGCAGGCGACCAAGGAAGACCCGCGCATCACGCCCTTTGGCGCTTTCCTGCGTCGCAGTTCGCTCGACGAGCTGCCCCAGTTCGTCAACGTGCTGCAAGGCCGCATGAGCATCGTCGGGCCCAGGCCGCATGCGGTGGCGCACAACGAGCAGTACCGCCAGCTCATCAAGGCCTACATGGTGCGCCACAAGGTCAAGCCGGGCATCACCGGCTGGGCACAAATCCATGGTTTGCGGGGCGAGACCGAGACCGTGGCAAAGATGCAGGCACGGGTCGAATACGATCTGGAGTACCTGCGCAACTGGTCGCTCAGCCTGGACCTGCAGATCATCGTGCGCACCATCAAACTGGTGTTCTTCGACCGCAACGCCTACTGAATCGCGCTGCGCAACCGCCGGAGCCCGCCCATGCCAACTCGCACTTTCCGGTCCTGCCTGCTGGCCGCCGGCCTCGCCACCCTTGGCGCCACGGCCCAGGCCGAGACCAGCCCCTATGCCCTGGGCGTCTCGCTCGGCTTGCAGAACGAGTCCAACCTCTACCGCGCCCGGGACGACGTGGCGCTGGCGCCCGGCCTGTCACGCTCCGACACCGTGACCACCGCCTCGCTGCTGGCCAACATCGACCAGCTGTTCGGCCGCCAGCGCGCCTTCGGCAACCTGTCGCTGAGCGACAACCGCTACGCCAGGAACGACTACCTGAACAGCCGGGGCTACGGCCTGAATGGCGGCCTGGACTGGGAAACCGTGGAGCGCGTCTCGGGCACCCTGGGCCTGCGCGCCAACCAGTCGCAGCGCGCGTTCAACGCCTCGACCGGCACGGTCATCGACCCGCGCAAGAACCTCGAGAACACGCTGGGCGTCGACGCCGCCTTCCGCGTCGGCGTGGTCACGCGCTGGACGGCCGAAGCGTCATTGGGCTACTTCCGTGTCGACTACTCGGAGCCCGCCTATGCCGGCAGCGAGTCCAAGCGGCAGAGTGCTTCCCTGGGCGCGCGCTGGCGCCCCTCGTCGCTGATCAATTTCGGCACGGCCTTGCGCTACAGCCTGGCCGATTTCCCGGCGCGGGCCGACAAGCTCACGACCTATTACCTCGACTTCACCTCGAGTTGGACACCGGGCGGCGCGAGCAGCGCCTATGCCCGCCTGAGTCCCACCCGCCAGACCTACCAGAACGCCGCCGCGGGCAACTTTTCCGGTCTCACCGGCGACGCCGGTTGGCAATGGCAGCCCACCGGCAAGCTGCGGCTGAACACGACGCTGACGCGCAACACCAACCAGGATTCCTACAACCAGCGCCTGCTGGTGCCCATCAGCCCCACGCTGGCCGAGGTGGTGCAAGTCACCACCGACAACGTCTACGCAACGACCCAGCTGCGCCTGGCAGTCGACTACGAAGTGACGGGCAAGATCGCGGCCACGGCCAGCGCGAGTGCGGCCCAGCGCACGCTGAAGCAGATCAATCAGCTGCTCGCACTCAGCGACAACGATCGCACCAGCGCCCTGTCGCTGGGCGCACGCTGGACGCCGACCCGCGGCTCGCAACTCGGCTGCGACATCGGCAGCGAGCGGCGCAGCACCGGTGGCGGGCTGTTGACCCGGCCCTACAGCGCCAACACCATCGCCTGCAACGGCCAGTTGCTGCTGCGCTGAACAACCCTGCCACCGAGCTGAGCGTCGATGCCCACCATCCTGCTGACCGGCGCCACTGGCTACATCGCCTCGCACACCTGGCTGGCGCTGCAAGCTGCCGGCTTTCAGGTGGTCGGTGTCGACGACTTCTCGAACAGCTCGCCCGAGGTGCTGAACCGGCTGCGCGAGCTGTCGGGGCAGGAACCCGTCTTCGAACGCGCCAGCGTCTGCGATGCCTCGGCCATGGCAGCGCTGTTCCAGCGCCACCGCATCGATGCCGCCGTGCACTTCGCGGCCTTCAAGGCCGTGGGTGAGTCCCATGCGAAGCCACTGGACTACTACGCCAACAACATCGGCGGCCTGCTGAACGTGTGCCTGACGATGCAGCAGCATGGCGTGCAGCGCCTGGTCTTCAGTTCCAGCGCCACCGTCTACGGCGACCCGCAAAGCCTGCCGCTGACCGAAGCCGCACCGCTGTCGGCCACCAACCCCTACGGCCAGACCAAGCTGATGGGCGAGCAGATCCTGCGCGACCTGGGTGCCGCCAACCCGCAGTGGCAGACCGCCTGCCTGCGCTACTTCAACCCGGTGGGCGCGCACGAGAGCGGCCGCATCGGCGAAGACCCGCGCGGCGTGCCCAACAACCTGATGCCCTATGTGGCCCAGGTCGCCATCGGGCGCCGGCCGCAGTTGTCGGTCTACGGCCAGGACTACCCCACCGTCGACGGCACCGGCGTGCGCGACTACATCCACGTCGTCGATCTGGCCGAAGGCCATGTCGCGGCGCTGCGCCGCTTGTTCGACGCACCGGGCTCCTTCACCGTCAACCTGGGCACCGGCCGCGGCTACAGCGTGCTGGAGGTGGTGGCCGCCTACGCACGGGCCAGTGGCCGCGCCGTGCCCTGCCAGGTGATGCCGCGCCGGCCCGGCGACATCGCGGCCTGCTATGCCGACCCGGCGCGCGCCCGCGACCTGCTGGGCTGGACCGCGAAACACGACCTGGCGCGCATGTGCGAGGACAGCTGGCGCTGGCAATCGATGAACCCGAACGGATTTCAAGCATGAGCAAGATCGCAGTCCAGCCCGTCATCATGGCCGGTGGTTCCGGCACCCGGCTGTGGCCGCTGTCGCGCGCCGGCTTCCCCAAGCAGTTCCTGGTGCTGTCGGGCAACACCAGCCTGTTCCAGCAGGCCGCGACGCGCCTGCAGGGCCTGGGCGACGACGGCACCGCGGTGGCCGACCCGCTGATCGTCGGCAACGAAGAACACCGCTTTCTGGTGCTGGACCAGCTGCGTGAAATCAAGACCGACCCGTCGGCCGTGCTGCTGGAACCGGTGGGCCGCAACACCGCGCCGGCCGTCACGCTGGCGGCGCTGCACGCCCTGGACGGCGGCGGCGACCCGGTGCTGGTGATCACCTCGGCCGACCAGACCGTGACCGACGGCGCGGCCTTCACGGCCGCCTTGAAAGGCGCCGTGAAGATGGCCGCCGAAGGCGCCATCGCCATCCTGGGCGTCACGCCCGACCGCCCCGAAACCGGCTACGGCTACATCCGCGCCGATGGCGACCGGGTGGCGCAGTTCGTCGAGAAGCCCGACCAGGCGACGGCCGAAAAATATGTCGCGGCCGGCGGCTATTACTGGAACGCCGGCATGTTCGTGCTGAAGGCGTCGGTGTGGATGGCCGCACTCGAGCGCTTCCGCCCCGACATCGCCAGCGCCTGCCGCGCCGCCTGGGCCCCGCGCACCACCGACGCCAAGTTCGTACGCCCGGCCAAGGCCGAATTCGCCGCCGTGCCCAGCGAATCGGTGGACTACGCGGTGATGGAAAACTGCCCTGGCGTGCTCGACATCCGCATGCAGCCGCTGGCCGCCGGCTGGAACGATCTGGGCGCCTGGGAAGCCGTCTGGCAGGTGGCCGAGAAAGACGCCGCCGGCAACGCCAGCGTGGGCGACGCCATCATCAGCGACAGCCGCAACACCCTGGTGCACGCCACCAGCCGGCTGGTCAGCGTGGTCGGCCTGGACGACGTGGTGGTGGTGGAAACGCCCGACGCCATCCTGGTGGCCAGCCGCGAGAAAAGCCAGGACGTGAAGAACATCGTCAACCAGCTGGGCCGCGAACAGCGCGGCGAGCAGGTGCTGCACCGCAAGGTGCACCGCCCCTGGGGCTGGTACGACAGCATCGACAACGGCCCGCGCCACCAGGCCAAGCGCATCATGGTCAAGCCCGGCGCTTCCTTGAGCCTGCAGATGCACCACCACCGCGCCGAGCACTGGATCGTGGTCAGTGGCACCGCCGAAGTCACCAACGGCGAGCAGGTGCTGATGCTGACCGAGAACCAGAGCACCTACATCCCGCTGGGCCAGGTGCACCGCCTGCGCAACCCGGGCAAGATGGATCTCGAGATCATCGAAGTCCAGAGCGGCAGCTACCTGGGCGAAGACGACATCGTGCGCTTCGAGGACACCTACGGCCGGGTACCCATCAAATGACGGTACTCGTCACCGGTGGCGCCGGCTTCATCGGCAGCAATTTCGTCCTCGACTGGCTGGCGCAGTCCCTGGAGCCCGTCGTCAACCTGGACGCGCTGACCTACGCCGGCAACCTGCAGAACCTGGCAGCCTTGCAAGGCAACCCGGCGCACATCTTCGTCAGGGGCGACATCGGCGACCGCGCCCTGCTGGACAGCCTGCTGGCCACGCACCGCCCGCGCGCCGTGGTGCACTTCGCGGCCGAAAGCCATGTCGACCGCAGCATCCACGGCCCCGGTGCGTTCATGAAGACCAATGTCGACGGCACCTTCACGCTGCTGGAGGCCGTGCGCCAGCACTGGGGCACGCTGGACGGCGACGCCAAGGCGGCTTTCCGCTTCCACCACGTCAGCACCGACGAGGTCTACGGCAGCCTGGCGCCCGATGCGCCGGCCTTCACCGAGACCCACCCCTACGAGCCGAACAGCCCGTATTCCGCCAGCAAGGCCGCCAGCGACCACCTGGTGCGCGCCTGGCACCACACCTACGGCCTGCCGGTGGTCACCACCAACTGCAGCAACAACTACGGGCCCTTCCATTTCCCCGAGAAGCTGATCCCGCTGATGATCGTCAACGCGCTGGCTGGCAAACCGCTGCCGGTCTACGGCGACGGCCAGCAGATCCGCGACTGGCTGTACGTGGGCGACCACTGCAGCGGCATCCGCGCGGTGCTGGCCGGCGGGCGGCTGGGCGAGACCTACAACATCGGCGGCTGGAACGAGCAGGCCAACATCGACATCGTGAAGACGGTGTGCGCGCTGCTCGACGAACTGCAGCCCAGCGCGGCCGGCCCCTACGCCCGGCTCATCACCTACGTCACCGACCGCCCCGGCCACGACCGCCGCTACGCCATCGACGCCCGCAAGATCGAACGCGAACTGGGCTGGCGCCCGGCCGAGACCTTCGACACCGGCATCCGCAAGACGGTGCGCTGGTACCTGGACAACGCCGACTGGGTGGCCAACGTGCAGAGCGGCGGTTACCGGGACTGGCT
>Ga0136641_1000137_pt1 | contig 30362 bp, 30 predicted proteins | sample EliLak1302023Y_FD_115312 | JGI IMG/M metagenome (GOLD analysis project Ga0136641, IMG submission 115312) | Freshwater microbial communities from Elizabeth Lake, Yosemite National Park, California, USA - 13020-23Y | ecosystem: Environmental > Aquatic > Freshwater > Lake ...
ACATATGGAACTTACGCTGATTCTCATGAGTTCTTACTGGTGGCGGGTGAAGGATTTGAACCTTCGAAGGCAGAGCCGGGGGATTTACAGTCCCCTCCCATTGGCCGCTCGGGCAACCCGCCAGGGCTATCTTTGTTGCAGCCTGTATAGATTACCTCATTTGGCAGGGTAGAAATAATCTAGTCTGTGCTCCCAGGAGAAGGGCACGTGGACAACTACAAGTTAAATCTCTACACCGATGTACTTTGACTCCAAAAATTCGTGGATCCCCGCGAATCCGCCTTCCCGACCTAAGCCAGATTGCTTGACACCACCAAATGGCGCCGCTGGATCAGAAATAACACCTTTGTTGATAGCAATCATTCCCGCTTCTAGTGCTTCTGCGGTACGTAACGCGCGCTTCAAATCACCAGAGAACACATAAGCGATAAGCCCAAATTCTGTGTCGTTTGCAAGAGCTATCGCTTCTTCGTCCGTATCAAAAGTTAGAACGGGCGCTACTGGTCCAAATATTTCGTGCTTTAAAATCGGGTTATCTTTGGTCACAGATAAAACTGTGGCTGGATAGAACGCTCCATCGCCTTCAGGGATTTCTCCCCCCAGATGGATCTCTCCCCCATCACTCACCGCGCTTGATACTAGTTCTGCAATTTTGTTGCGTTCTTTGATTGAAACGCTTGCGCCTAGTTGTGCACCTTCTGACAATCCGTCAGCCATCTTGAGCTCTGACATGGCTTTCGAGAACTTTGAAACAAATTCGTCCGCAATTGTCTTTGCAACAATAAAGCGGTTAGCAGCAGTGCAAGCAGCTCCGCCATTACGCATTTTTGCTAGCATAGCGCCTTTAACAGCATCATCAATATCTGCATCATCTAACACAACAAACGGTGCGTTACCACCAAGCTCTAATGATGTCCGCAAAACTAAATCAGCAGATTCTCTAATCAGAACCTTCCCTACTTCTGTAGAACCGGTGAATGACACATTACGAACCCGGGGATCGTGCATCATTTTTGACATCATAGAACTAGTTTTTTCTGGCATAACGAAGTTAACTACGCCAGCAGGAACGCCGGCGCGCTGCAAAATATCAACAATCCACAATGCGGTGAGAGGGGTCTCTGATGCTGCCTTAAGGATCACGGTGCAACCGGCGGCAAGCGCTGGACCCAGTTTTCTGGTAGCCATCGCTGCTGGAAAGTTCCATGGGGTTATCAAGAGAGAAACACCTATTGGCTGGTGGGTAACTAAAATTCTTTTATCCCCGCTTGGAGCAGGACGAAAATCCCCTGATGTTCTTACCGCTTCTTCCGAGAACCAGCGGAAAAATTCTGCCGCATATATGACTTCGCCTCTGGCATCGGTAAAAGTTTTTCCATTTTCCATAGAAACGATCCGCGCGATCCCATCCGCTTCTGCGATCATGATGTCGAACGCCTTACGTAGGATGTCGGAGCGGACCCGGGTAGGTGTCTTAGCCCAAGCAGGAAATGCAGCATGCGCTGCGTCGATCGCAGCATCGCAATCAGATTCGTTGGCAGTGGATATTTCTGCGATGACCGTGCCGGTGCTCGGATTGGTAACTGGTAACGAACCATGTCCTTTAACCCATTGACCGTTAATAAAAAGTTCGGTTTTTAAGTTCTTCTCCATAGGTCTTACCCGCCTTTCGAGGCTTAGCTAATTTCCCCAGGCTCCGCGTTTAGTCAGGAACCCATCCGCCCAAGGAATCTCCAATGCTAGCCCACCAGCCTCCTTCAGGTACCAATCAATCTAAATGTATAGACAAATACAGTTCGCCGGACTAGTGTTCCAGCATGGAGTTCGGACGTCGGGTCATTGTCACCGGAACTCGTGGAATTGCGGCTGCTCTGGTTTCTGCACTCAATAATCCAAATGACAGGGTATTCGCTATCGGTGGCGAGCCCGAAGAAGGAAGCGCGCTTGCCCAAGAACTTCCGCAGTTGGTTGGTTTTGACCCTATTGACCTAAGAGATGAAGCCGCGGTTGAAAGAGCATTTTTCAAGGCAAACGAAGCACTGGGTGGCGCAACGGATGTTGTTTCCGTAGCTGGCGGATCAGGTCGGATATTTGGGGACGGCGCGCTTCATACATTGACCCGCGAAGCGTGGGAAAAGACGTTGGAACTCAATTTAACTTCTGTCTTTTTTACGGCCAGAGAAGCGATAAAAATTTTCCACGAATTGGGGGGTGGCTCGTTGATATTAACCTCTTCGGTTTTGGCTACTTCTCCTTCACCCGAACATTTTCAGACCCATGCTTATGCGACAGCCAAAGCTGCAATAAATGGGCTGGTATCAACATTGTCGGCTGCCTATTTACCGAATGGGATTAGGGTGAATGCCGTTGCCCCAGGATTGGTCGCGACCAAAATGGCGGCCAGAGCGGCCCAGAATCCAGTTATTCAAGAGTTTACGAAGAAAAAGCAACCGTTGGCTGGCGCACAGTTACCAGTAGAAAGCATCGTGCAGGCGTACCTTTATTTGATTGCTAATAAAGATGTTACCGGCCAAGTAATAACTGTAGATGGTGGATGGTCCGCCGTTACGAACGTTTGAAAGGGAAACCACGTGGCACATCCACAATACTCATACAAGACAATTGCTAAAACGATCGATCATTCACTTTTGAAGCCAGAAATGACCCGCGACGAAGTAAAAGCCGGATGCGAAATTGCTAAAAAATATGATGTGGCTTCAGTTTGTTGCAAGCCGTGTGATGTCGCGTTCTGTGCGGATCTGCTTCGGGGAACCGATGTCGAAATTGGCACGGTGGTTGGATTCCCACATGGTTCTTCAACGACAAGTACAAAGGTATTTGAAACCAAGCAAGCGGTTGCCGACGGAGCAACTGAAATAGATATGGTCTTAAATATTGGTTTATTAAAATCTGGCCAATTTGATCTGGTTCAAGCTGACATTGCTGCTGTGGTTGCGGCTGCTGCTGGAAAAATGGTCAAAGTGATCCTCGAAAATTCCTATTTAACGGATGCAGAAAAGATTAAAGCGTGTCAGTTAGTCGAAGCTGGCGGAGCAAACTATGTAAAGACTTCTACGGGATATGCCCCCACGGGTGCCACCCTGGAGGATGTACGACTCATGAAAAAGTCTGTTTCAGCGAAGATAAAGGTAAAAAGTGCTGGCGGGGTTAGAACGTTAGATGCGCTTATTGACATGCTCGATGCCGGAATTACACGATCTGGAGCCACAACAACCGCTGCCATGTTGGATGAATATGATGCAAGATATGGCCGTGACTAAATATCTGGGGCTTGACCTGGGCGGTACCAATATCAAGAGTTGTGTCCTAGAAATTGTTGATGGAGATCTGGCTGTCATTGAAAATGATACTTTTCCTACTGGCGCAGAGCTAGGGCCCGAAAGCGTTGCACAGAAGTTGATCGAAATCGCTCAATCATGCATTTCTGTGCACCCAGATGTCTCTTCTATCGGCCTAGGTGTGCCAGGAACTTTTGATCATAAAACTGGCATTGTAAAAGTTTTTCCTAACCTGACCGGACCGTGGGATGGATTCCCTCTAGTAAAAATAATGAATGAGAATCTTCCGATCCATGTCCGGCTTATTAATGATGCCCGGGCATTTTCTTTAGCGGAAGCAATATTGGGAGCAGCGCGAAACAAAGAGTTGGTCGCTTGTTTAGTCCTGGGAACGGGCGTTGGTGGTGGGCTTATTTTTAATGGGAAAGTGCATATGGGTGCTACAGATGGCGCTGGGGAAATTGCTCATCAAATCGTCCAGGTCAACGGTCCACTATGTGGTTGTGGACAATTTGGTTGTCTAGAAACGTTTGTGTCCTCTGCTGCTCTGTGCAGCAATGCTGGCACGAAATCCCCTGCCGAAGCGTACGAAAAAGCACTAGCAGGTGATTCCAAGTGCTTGGCCGCCTTTGAAGATATGGGTGAATGGCTTGGTTTGGCAATCGCGAATCTAGTAAACCTGTTGGGGCCAGATGTATTTGTGATCGGTGGCGGCGTTGCTCAATCCGGGGAATTGCTGCTGAATTTGATTCGAAAAAGTGCAGAGAAACATCTAAAACTCTTCGAGAAAAAATTTATTACGATCGTGGCGGCAGAGCTCGGCACTTATGCCGGTTCCATTGGTGCGGCGTTATACGGCGCGATAAATGCCGGTGCCAAATTTAATTTAACGTCGATAACATAGCGAGTACTTGCATAAGCGGTCTCTGTAAATTCTAGCGGTAAGCCTTTATCACTTTCGATAACTCTTGTTTCCACGAGTAATGCAGTGTGCAATGGAATTTCGAGTGCATCGCTTTCTCCCTGATCAGCGCTCCGCGCGCTCAACCAACCACTTGCTAAAGTGGGAGTAAAATTAATGGAGCGCAATGCATCATGCAAAGATCCATTTACTAGGTCAAATTTTAATACCGGTGCAGTTTTTTCTATGAGCGCTACGCGTTCCAACGCCAACGGCGTTCCGTCCGCTTTACGAACACGGTGAATTTCGACAATTTTTGCACCAGGTTTAAGTTTTAGCGCACCTTGATCCTTTTTAGATGCAGAAATAATTTTTGCAGAAATTAATTCAGAAGAAGCCGTCAGGCCCCGCCGCTTCATATCTTCCGTAAAAGATAATAAAACGCCTTCACGTCGGTGCAAAGGTCCACTCGAAATAAATGTTCCGGCGCCGCGCTTACGATCAACTAGACCTTCTCGCATTAAATTGAGAACAGCATGCCTGGCCGTCATTCTGCTTACACCGAACTTTTCGGCAATTTCAGTTTCGGCGGGGAGCAGATTCCCGGGCTGGCCTTTTTTTACCTTTGTCCGGAGCCACGTTTCAATTTCTTCGTAGCGATGTGGCAATTTAGTCGCTTTGGCGTTAACTGTTTTTGGCATTCGACCTCCATTCACATGCTCAAGGGTATAGACATTTATCTAAAAATGTATAGACTTTTAAATATGACGATCTCGATTGCTAACCAGATTTCGAGGAGTAGATTTCGAGGAGTAGATGATGCATGAGTTAAAGTCTGAACTCCTGGAGACGACGCTCGCTGGTTCTTGGAGTGTGCGTGCGCTAGAGATTCTGGATACGCTGATGAGCACACAAGGCGCACATATTGAATTAGCCGCGCAGTGGTGTGCAAAATCAATTTTGACAGGCGGAATGGTCCACGTTTTTGGTACTGGGCATTCCCGAATTCCGCTTGAAGAGTTTTTCCCACGATATGGCTCATTTGCCGGATTTAATCCCATTGCCGAACTTTCGATGACTTTCCATACCCAGGTGGTTGGTGCAAACGGTCAGCGCCAGGCAATGTTTATTGAGCGAGTCGAAGGATTTGCCGAACAGATTCTTGCTAACTGGAATTTTCCACCTCAGGATTTGATGATAATTTTTAGCGTCGGCGGTCAAACAGCTGTACCGGTTGAAATGGCTATGGGCGCCAGAGCCCGAGGAATCAAAGTCATCGCGGTTACATCGGTGGAACAGAATAATTTTGGTAAACCACGCCACTCGTCCGGAACGACGCTATCCGATAACGCAGATCTGGTGATTGACCTATGCGCACCGCTAGGTGACGCGCTGATGAGAATTACCGGACTGGAAACCCCAGTGGGTCCAGTGTCCACGCTGACTGCTGTTACGGTCGTCAATGAAATCAAAGTCCAAGTAGCGGACATGTTGGTCCAGCACGGATATCTACCGGCGGTATTGACCAGCGCCGCGATCGTAGGGGCTAGTGAAAGTAAAGATCTTTTTAATGCAGCGTATGCCGAACATGCTCGGCTTGTATCTATGCGTTTAACCGGAGCAGTCCCTGATTATGAGAAAGCAGGGGTAGGTTAAAACGAAAAAATGCTCATGAAGAAACAAGCAGACGGTACCGCTTGCTTGAAGTGAATGCGAAAGGAACAGCATGAAGTTAAGAAATATGCAGACAAAAGCCTACGCAGTAGGTTCAGCAGCCGCGCTAGTAATTAGCATGGTCGCGCTCACTCCTCCAGCTAATGCTGCTGGTTACGTCATTGGCGTAAGCAACGCATGGGCTGGAAATTCATGGCGCGAAGAAATGGTTTGCGCTATCAAGGCCGAATCAACCCTCTCCGGAAAAGTTGCATCTGTGGTTGTGGCATCTCGTACCACAGACAGTGCCGGTCAATTAGCAGATGTACGCTCATTGATCTCTCAAGGTGTTAATGCAATTATCGTCAACGCTGGCGATGTAAACGCTCTTACACCTGCAGTAGATGAAGCAGTTGAAGCCGGAATCAAGGTAGTTGCCGTTGATAACGCAATTACAGACAAGAAAGCAACGATCGTTTCAAATGACCAAGTGGCTTATGGTGCTGTGGGTGCAGAAGCACTTGCAAAGGCTATGAACTACAAAGGAAATGTTCTGTACATGCGTGGTGCCGCTGGTGCTGGTGCAGACACAGATCGTAATACTGGTTTCCAGATGGTCATGAAGAAATATCCAAAAATTAAGATAGCAAAGACTGTATTCACAAACTGGGACTGGGCAACTGGTGGAACTATGGCTAAACAATTGCTACAACCAGGAAAATTCCAAGGTGTTTGGACATCAGGCATCGACTACCCGGTAGTCCAAGCTATGACAACGAAGCTACATGGAAAATACATTCCACTAGTCGGAGCTGACAACAATGAATTCGTACATCAAACAATCACCCTGGCATCTAAGGGCTTTGTTGGAATCATTGTTGGAAACCCGGCAGTAGTGGGCGGAGCAGCTGCAAAGGTTGCCATCCGATTGCTTGATGGAAAGACAGTAGCTTCTCCTCTACTACTCCATCCAGTCGCTTGGACAATGGCTACTAATGCAAAAGATATCGCTGCGCATTACTATCCAGATCAAGCAGCTACTTTCTCTTCTTCGACTTCGATCAAGGGATTGACCAGCTTCACGGCATCGCAACTATTCCGTTGTCGTGCTCCACAAGATGATCCAGAAACAACTGGATGATCTAGTTTGTGAAACCGTTTGACCGGTATGAATTCCGGGGATGTTACTCCCCGGAATTCATCACCACATAGCTTCTCCTCAGAAAGGAATAGTCGTTGTCTCACCTGCGGATCGAGCAGTTAGCGAAAACTTACGGACCTGTAAGTGCCCTACGAAGCGCAAATTTTGAAATTTTGCCTGGGGAAATTCATGCGCTGCTTGGCGCTAATGGCGCTGGAAAATCAACTCTTGTAAAGATTTTAACCGGAGTGACGTCTAAAGATTCTGGAACCATCGCGCTCAATGGTGAACCAATACATTTCACTTCACCAGATGAAGCCCGAAAAAATGGTGTTGCGCCTGTTTTCCAGGATCCAGCGTTGATCCCTGACATTTCCTTGCGAAGAAATTTGAAGCTAACATCCACGGACGAAAAGCGTTTCCTTTCCTATTTGACCAACATGGAAATCTCAGTTGACGTGAACACGCTGGTCGGATTAATTGAATTACCAATTCTGCGCATGATCGATCTTGCCCGCGCGCTCTCTCATGATCCCGAAATCTTGATTTTGGATGAAATCACTGCCGCGCTACCGATCGACATGGCGGATAAAGTTATAAAAATCATGAAAGAACATAAAGAAAGTGGAAAATCCGTAATCTTTATATCTCATCGTTTAGCCGAAATCGAACATATCTGTGATCGTGCCACTGTTCTGCGGGATGGAATTGATGTGGACACTTTTCCTACGGGCGAAGGTAGCGAAGAACGAATCGTCACATCAATGCTGGGAACGCAATCACGACCAGCTCCAGTCAGCAAGAAAGCAAAGAGTGCTGAAGCTGAAGAAATCTTCTTAAGTGTCGAAGAGCTAAGGCGTGGCACATCACTTCAAGGAATCACTTTCACCGTTAAGAAAGGTGAAGTTCTAGGGGTTGCGGCGCTTGAAGGTCAAGGCCAAGACTTGCTCTTTGAAATTTTAGCGGGTGAAGTGAAACCAGATAGCGGAACATTGAAAGTATCTGGTGAAGCTATTAAGTTTTCTCATCCCATGGATGCTATTAGTCATGGGATTGCTTATGTACCGGGTGATCGAAAGACTGCCTTGCTCCCCCAGCGTTCGATTCATGAGAATCTAGCTGCAACTACTTTTAAAGGAATACGCAACTGGGGAAGGATAAACCGCACATCAGAATCTCTGAAGGTGGCTAACGCGATCTCTAATCTGCAGATTGATACGCGGGCTGCTTCGCAAGTGAAACAACTTTCTGGTGGTAACCAACAAAAAGTTACCATCGGGCGCTGGGTAACAACTGGTTTTGACTTGCTTTTATGCTTTGATCCAACTCGTGGCATTGATGTCGGCACCAAAGCCCAAATCTATTCGCTACTCCGCACCTTTGCTGATGAGGGACATTCCGTACTGCTTTTCACTTCAGAGCTAAGAGAAATCCAACTTGCGTGCGATCGAGCAATCATCATTTATGAAGGAAAGGTTCACGCGGAACTGCCCATCGAAAAATGTGATGAATCTTCACTCCTCAGCGCTGTTCACGGGATCGTGATAGCATGATGAATCAACTCCGGTTGAGAGAGCGGTCCTGGACCCTGGGCATCACCGCATTATTTTTAATATTGGGCATCTGGCGTAGCCAGCAGTTACCACATTTTGGTTCATACGAAATCAAAACAATCATCTTAGGCGCTGTTCCTATTGCCCTGTTAGCAATGGGGCAATCACTCATCATTATTGGTGGCGGCATCAATCTGGCGATCGGCGCTGAAGCGTTGCTTATAAATTGCCTTACTGCCAAATTTATGAATCACACCTCTTTTGTGCACTCCTTGCTGATTGGAATCCTGGGCTTGGCCTGTTCGGTCCTAGTCGGAGCAATTACGGGTTGGGTCATCAGCATTTCTGGCATTGCAGATATCGTCGTGACCCTAGCTACCAGTTTTGTCATCGTGGGACTTGCGATGGTTATCTTTCCAATTCCCGGCGGCGGCGCGAATATTCATTTTGCACATTTAGTAACAGGGGGTGGAAAATCCTTCGTATTTCCATTGTTCGCAATAATGGTGCCGTATCTGGTTATTTGGGTCCCGCTCTATCGAAGTAGAACCGGAATCAGTATTTTTGCAATTGGTTCCAATAAAGATGCCGCATTTCTTTCAGGCGTAGATGTGACCCGAACCCGAATCAAGTTATATGCATTTGGTGGACTCTTTGCCGGTCTGTCTGGGATTGCCTTAACGTGTGTAACACTCTCTGGTAGCGCAATTATTACGATTGCTAATGCGGCAACGTTGTATTCTGTGGCTGCTTCCGTACTAGGTGGCATTGCGCTAGCCGGAGGCGTTGGCGGATTGTTCGGCCCAATCCTTGCCTCTTTCGTCATTTATTTTATTCCAACAATTATGTTGGGTTACGGTATCGATCCTGCTTACAGCCAGATTATCCAAGGCGCCTTGACCATTCTTGTAGTTCTAGCGGGTGGCTGGTTACGACTACGTGCGAAGCGGAGTAAATAAGTGAAAGCTATCCTGGATTCGATTAATTACCGTATCCCTAAATCTATGCGCAGTTTGATGGGAATTTTAGTAGTGCTCTTCGTCATCACAGGGTTCGTTGATCACTACTTCTTCAGCTTTGACTCAATTGGCAACACCTTGCAGATTGCTGCTCCACTAGCAATTTTTGGTGCGGGTCAAACGATTGTCATGCTTACTGGCGGAATTGATCTATCTTTGGCAATGACTGCTACCGGGGCAATTTACCTGATCAGTGTTAAATCATCGTCAGGTCTTCTGGTGGCGATAACCTGGGCAGTTCTATTTTGTTTGATTATTGGAGCCATCAACGGAATCGCAATCGGTATTTTCAAGGTCAATCCACTCATTATGACGCTCAGCATGAGCACCGTCCTGATTGGATTCTTTAGCGTCGGTATTAGCACCTTCCTCAAAGGAAGTAGCCACGTACCAGATGTATTCGTAACTTTGAGCAGTGGCTATATTTTTGGCCCAGTACTCTCTTGGCCGTTGGTCGTATGGTTCATCGTTGCCACGCTCGTCTTGTTCCTGTTAACCAGGACGGGCTTGGGACGCCTGATTTATTCGATTGGCGATAATGCCACGGCAGTACGCCTAGCAGGCGTAAAGGTCTGGAAGGTTCAACTAGCTTCCTATATTCTCTGCTCGCTCTTTGCGGGAATCGGCGGGGTGATCCTGGGTGGACAGTCTGGCGCTGTTTCAATTGATCTAGCAACATCGTTATTGCTTCCTACCGTTGCCGCCGTAGTTATTGGTGGAACGTCCATTATGGGTGGGATGGGAACATATACCGGGACCATCATGGGAGCACTCATACTGGCGGTTATCTCTTATTTGTTGTCAGCCCTAAATACGTCTGAAGCTCTGAAACAAATAATTTACGGAACAATCGTTCTATCTCTGGCTTGGACTTATGCCCGAATTTCTACAAATGTGAGAAGACACTAACATGAAAGTTAAATCCATCGCCGTTATCGGTGCAGGCTTTATTGGAACCGTGCATATAGAAGCAATTAGGCGAATGGGATTTCAGGTAAAAGGAATACTGACGGGGAGCACAGAGAGTGCGTCACTTGCGAAACAAAAGCTCAAGATTGAACATGCTTATGCCTCAGTAAAAGAAATATGTGAAGACAGAGACGTTTCAGTAGTTCATGTGACAAGTCCAAACGCCCTACATTTTGAACAAGTTTCTGCACTAATTAAAGCCGGCAAACATGTTGTCTGCGAAAAACCGCTTGCTGTTTCAACGGCAGAGGGTGAAGAACTTCTCGCGCTAGCGCAGAAACATGACATCAAGCACGCTCTCTGTTTTAACACTAGGTTTTATCCACTGGTTCATGAAGCAAGGATCAGAATTCTTCATGGTGATATTGGTGAGATTAAGTACATAAACGCTCATTACCATCAGGATTGGCTACTTTTAGCGAGCGACTGGAACTGGCGGTTGGATCCTGCCCTGGGTGGCGGGTTACGCGCGGTTGCGGATATTGGTTCACACTTGATCGATAATCTCTCGTTTGTTACTGGGCTAGAAGTTGCGGAAGTATTTTCTGACTTACATACCTTCGTCAAAGTTCGCAAGAAACCCATGGGCTCGGTAGAGACGTTTTCATCTAGTCACGGTGGTGACACAGTGGATGTTTCTATGACTACCGATGATGCCGCGGGAATATTGGTCCGGTACACAAATGGTGCACGAGCAACACTGTCAATTTCTCAAGTATCTGGCGGACAGAAGAATTCGTTACAGTGGGAAATCGCGGGGTCTAAAGCCTCTTTTGCATTCGATGCAATGTCACCAGAAATTTTATGGATTGGTCATCGCGGTCAACCCAATGAAACCTTGCAAAAGGAATCCAGCTTGCTTTCGCCAGAAGCACGCAGGACTGCTTTTTATCCCGCAGGCCATATCGAAGGCTTTGGCGAAACTTTCCGAAGTCTATTTGAAGCCTTTTATGATGATCTAGAAAATGACACAAGTTCTGGTGCCTATCCAGACTTTGCTGATGGGATCACCAGCCTAAAAGTGACCAGTGCAATTGCAGAAAGTACGCGTACAAACAACTGGGTATCTGCCAACTAACAGGAATAGGGGAAATCATGAAACTAGGACTTCTAACTGCGCCACTTCCAAAAGTTCCATTACTGGACATTGCATCCTGGGCATCAGCCCAGGGATTCGAAATGCTAGAAGTCTGTTGCTGGCCAGAATCCGCTGCAGCAAATCGACGTTATGCCGGGATCACTCATATAGTAGTAGATGGATTAGCTCAGGGAGAGGCCGATCACATTGTTGGTGAATTAAAAGAGCGCAAGATTACTATGTCGGCGCTTGGGTACTACCCAAATAACTTGCATCCTGATATCGAACATCGCAAATTAGTTAACGACCATACAAAGAAGGTAATCAAGGCGGCAGGGATGATGGGTGTCCCAGTCATTAGTACCTTTATCGGAGCTGATGCTGCCAAGACACAGGCCCAAAATTGGGAGGAAGCACAAAAGGTTTGGCCAGATATCGTGAAGTACGCAGAAGATCACAATGTAAAGATTGCCATTGAAAATTGCCCAATGATCTTTACACAGGATGAATGGCCGAGTGGACACAATCTTGCATATTCACCAAAAATTTGGCGTGAAATGTTTGCAAAGTTCGGTCCGACAGTAGGACTGAATTTAGATCCTTCGCACCTTGTCTGGCAGATGATCGATATCGAACGCGTGATCCGTGAATTCGGGAGCCGTATCTACCACACACATGTGAAAGATATGGAAATAGACCGCGAAGGGCTCTACGAAAATGGAATCGTGTCTGGTGGAATCGGATGGCAGCGTCCGCGGCTACCAGGATATGGCGAAGTAAATTGGAGTAAATTCGTGGCGACCTTGTCGCAGGTTGGCTATGACTATGTTCTATGTGTCGAACATGAAGATCGCCGATACGAAGGAACTGACGAGCTCGTTAAAGAAGGATTCCTGATTGCACGCAACCAGATTTCTGCGCTCTTACCTATGCCCCGTTAAGGATTAATCGTTGCGACCACGCGATCGCTAAAGGTATTAGTTTCAGGGTCTTTCAAGATCAGCTTTACTCGACCATCGGGCAAGGTTTCTTGCTTGATGATGACCTGACCTTCAAACATTGATGGCACAGTGCTGACCCGGGGAGTAGTTCCACCACGCCAATTCAATTCAACGGGTGCCCAGGCATGGCTTTCTGCAGATTTAAAGCAGGCATCCATAATCGCATTGACTACATAGCCATCATAGAAAGTTTCCATGGGATCTTTGCCCGATTCCATCGAATTAAACATATCGGTGAACATATCTACATAACCTAGCTCTGCAACTTCGTCCCCAACCGGAAAGAGCCAGCCAGTGGAACTTTCGGATTTTTCAGCGATATATGAATTTCCTTCGGCGGCAGTAAACATTTCAAAGCCAGTCCGCAAGAAATGATTAAGCCAGATGGTTCCGTGAGTACCTGCGACTTCATCACGTAGATCCATACCCCCCCGGAAGGTCCAGGAAACTTCAAATTGGCCAATCGCGCCAGACTCAAATTTAATGAGAGCGATGGCATTATCTTCTGCCGTAATAGGGTGCACCATCGTGTCTTTCCAGCACATGACTTCTACCGGACGATTTCCTTTGCCCACAAAATTCCGAATAATCTCAATGCAATGACATCCTAAATCTATGATGCAACCGCCACCTGCTTGCTTGTCATCCCAGAACCATGCGCTGTGGGGGCCAGGATGCGTCTCCCTAGACCGGACCCATAGCACATCACCAACCGCGCCTGATTCAACGGATTTAACTGCCTTGAGCGTTTTTGGGGTATAGCAGAGATCCTCTAGATATCCTGCGAAAATCCCAGCTTTTTCTACTGTGTTAAGAATTCGCTCTGCTTCTGCAGCGTTACGGGCCAACGGTTTTGTACAAAGAACGGCTTTCCCTGCCTTCGCAATTTTTGCTATTACCTCTTCGTGCATGTGATTTGGTAGGGCAACCACTACAACATCCGTATCCGGGTGATTGATCGCCTCATCGATATCCGTTGTATAGGTATCAACGTTCCAGCGCTGCGCAAATGCTTTACCACGCTCGGTGGAGCGAGAATAAACAACAGCCACAGAATCCCGATTTCTCTGCCCTTGCAAGGTCATCGTATAAAAATCCCCAATGAGACCAGTTCCAAGCATCGTTATTTTGTGTGACTTCACCAGAGCCTCCGCAACTGAATTGATCGATAGTTAAAAGTATAGACATTGGCCAGTCTGTACGGAAGACTCCACCTAGATGAATTTTGGAGGCACGGTTTGGGTACATCACTGGGCGATTTTGATGTTGTCGTTGTAGGTGCGGGTTCCTCCGGAGCAATTGCCGCCATTTCTGCCGCCCGCGGCGGAGCAAAAACGCTCATCATCGACCGGCTTCCCTTCGTTGGTGGAACAAGCACCGGCGTTCTGGATACTTTTTATGGCTTTTATACGCCCGGAGAAAAATCGCAGAAGATTGTCGGTGGGGTTGCGGACGAAGTAGTCGCCGGATTAGGAAAATTTGGGCAGATGTTAGAGCGACCAAATACCTATGGCGCTGGGACGGGTGTTACCTATAACCCAGAATACTTAAAGATTGTCTGGGAAGAATTACTGACTAAAACTAAAGTTAAAATTCTTCTTCATTCTATGCTTCAAGAAGTAAAGGTCGTCGATCATCGCGTATGCGAATTGATGATTGCTACCCGAGCTGGGCTGCGCACGGTTACTGGAAAAATATTTATTGATGCCAGTGGTGATGCAGATCTTTCACATTTTGCTGGTTTTTCCTATGAGAAAGCCGGCGACATTGATCCGGCCCAAACGATGACAACTACATTTCGGATGGTTAATGTAGATAATAAAAAACGAAAAATGGTAAGCAAGGAGCAATTTCATGAATTGATGGCTGATGCCGCCGACCATGGTTACGATTTACCGCGTAAGGAGGGATCAGACCACATCACCCCCGTCCCTAACACCACGGCTACGGTCATGACGCGCCTGGATTCCACCCGCATCAATGAGGCAAATGAGCGTGAATCCGTTTTAGACAATCCGTTTTTTCTCTCTGAATCAGAGCTGACGGGGCGGGCACAGGCCGTTGAATATGTGCGTTTTCTCAAAGATAAAGTCGCCGGATATGAAGGCGCTGATTTGTATGGCTTCTCTACCTTTTTGGGAGTTCGTGAAACTCGGCGAGTTTACGGTGACTATCGAGTAACCAAAGAAGATGTCATGACAGCTGCTCAATTCGACGATCAAGTGGCGCTTTGCGGCGCTCCTATCGAAGACCATCATTCTGGAACCGGTACCAACTGGCTTTATATCCCCGATAGTGCAGCAGTTGGGATTCCACTGCGCTCCTTAATCGTAAAAGATAGTGCAAACACTTTGGTCGTCGGCCGGTGCTTTTCTGCAACTCATGACGCGCACGCCAGTATCCGTTCTATGGCGCAGTGTATGGCGATGGGTCAAGCAGCTGGTGTTGTAGCAGCGTTGAGTATTGCGACAGCGAAGGAAATCCGGGATATTCCACCGGCAGATATTAATTCTTCATTGCGAGCGACTGGCTCAATATTGGAACTCCCTACACAATGACGGCAATTATTAGAACAGTGACCGGGGATATTGATCCTATGACTGCAGGTCCAACGTATCTGCACGAGCATTTGATTATCGATTCTGCGATTGTTATGCACGAATTCCCAGAAATTCATCTATGTGAAATCGACGCTGCTGTCAACGAAACGCGTGATCTAAAGCGAAATGGCATCGGCACGTTGGTGGATTGCATGCCTTTTCAATCTGGTGGATCACCAGAGAAATTGCGAGTAATTAGCGCCATGAGTGGTCTAAATATCGTATTTGCTACAGGTATGCATAACAAAAAATATTATGAAGAAAACGTATACAACCACCTCACGAGTGGCGACGTCTTGCGTGAGAAGATGATTGACGAAATCAACAAGGGAATTGGGCCTGAAAAAATACAATGCGGGATCATTAAAGTTGCTGCAGCAAGTGAATCTATGACAAGAGAAGAAGAAGTAGTTTTTGAATCAGCTATCTCTGCCCATAAAGTATGTGGGGCACCTATTCTCACCCACTGCGAATCCGGAAACGGAGCGATCGAGCAGATTGAATTTTTCCAGAAGAGTTCTATGCCTCTGGCCTCGGTTGTTCTTTCCCATACAGATAAAGTGGCGGATCTGGGATACCACAAAGAAATTCTGGGATCTGGCGTGAACGTTGAATACGACCAATCGCTCCGGCAATTGCATTCAGCTACAAAACCTAGTGCCAAGCTGACGATCAAGATGATCGAGGCCGGTTTCATTGATCAGATTATGTTAGGAACGGATGGAGCTAGGCGATCGCTTTGGAAATCCCATGGTGGAAATCCAGGATTGTCTGGATTGTTTCTGGGTTGGAAAGATGTTCTAAAAGATATGGGCGCCAGCCCAGCGCACATCAATCAGATTTTTATTGAAAATCCTCAGAGATTTCTGGCCTTTGAACCACAGTGATATCTAAAGTTATTTGGAACGAGCGAAATTAACTTTTCGGATGTGATGCTTACGACAGAGGACTTCGTAGCCGATCACATCTTTTGAGGCCACATCCCCCGGAACGATCTGATCGCCTTCCGTAATCATTTGGCCATTTGCTACCCGGGCGTTATGAGTCGCACGCGCTCCGCACCAACATAACGCTTCTACTTGGAGCGGGAGAACCCGGTCCGCTAGTTCGATCAGTCGTTCGGAACCTGGGAATAGTTTCGTTCTAAAATCTGTCAGGATCCCAAATGCGAAAACATCGATCTCTAGTTCATCGACTACCAACGCCAACTGATCAATATGTTCGGAATCATAGAACTGGGTTTCGTCACATATGACATAGTGAATATTTCTACCGGCCGCCATCTCGGTCGTTATATATTCATAAATATTAAGTTCCGGTGTAACTTCGAATGCTTCTGAGCGCAGTCCTAACCGGCTCGTTATCACGCCTTCCCCACCACGGTCACGATTGGTCAGGATGATTCCTTCTAACCCACGACTAGTTCGGTTATGAGCGGTCTGTAACGCCAGAGTCGATTTCCCGCTATCCATAGTTCCACAGTAATAAATAAATTCAGCCATACCTGAAAATTAGCGCATGACAGGGCAAATCATTGATTATTGGTAGGTTGATATTCATACCCTCGTTAGAATGAGATAGTGAAACTGTCAAGCTCTATCGAAACCAATGGGATTAATTTTATTTCGGAAGAGCAACGACATGGAACGGCTCGCTCACTGTTTTGGCCCTGGGCAGCGGGCAATGTCTCTCTGTTAGCGCTTTCTTACGGAGCGTTCTTTTTGGGGTTTGGGATTTCCTTCTGGCAGGCGACTTTCGCTGCGGTGATCGGCACAGCGGGCTCGTTTGTGTTGGTGGGGATCAGTTCTATCGCGGGTAAGCGCTCTAACGCGCCCACTATGACTTTGTCCCGAGCTGCATTTGGCGTAAAGGGCAACATTTTGCCTGGACTTCTTTCCTACTTGATTTTTGTTGGCTGGGAAACCGTGCTGGTCTCGCTGGCCACTTTGGCTTCACAAACCGTCTTTGCCAGAGTCGGTCATCTGAACCATAACGTCTCAGGAATTCTGGGATTTCTGGTCGCTGCCGGCTTGACTGTTTTTGGTGGTGTACTGGGATTCCACACCATCATGAAACTACAACGCTGGCTGACCTTGGCGACAATTGCGCTCACGATTGGTTACATTGCTCTCACACTCCACACGATTAACTGGCACTCTGTTTCTGCCATTGAGTCTGGCGGAATCCAGGGATTTGTTGGTGCGCTGATCTTTGGTGTCACCGGGATTGGGCTTGGCTGGGTCAATTCTGCTGCCGACTATTCGCGGTATTTGCCCCGCACGACATCGAGCAGGAAGGTGATTGGCTGGACCGTCTTTGGAGCATCGATCGTTCCTATCATTTTGGTCATCTATGGCTCGCTACTGGCAGGCAGTTCACAATCACTCGGCGGTCTGATCGCCAGTGATCCGATCGGCGCTCTAACCACGCTCTTGCCTACCTGGTACCTGATCCCGTTTGCGCTCGTGGCGGTGCTGGGCCTGATTGGCGGCGCGATTTTGGACTTATATTCATCCGGAATCACCCTGGTTTCGATCGGGCTGCCCGTGAAAAGGCATGTGGCCGCATCGATCGACGGGACGATCATGGCGTTGGGCACTATATATATAGTCTGGCTTGCACCTAACTTTATTATCCCGTTCCAGGGCTTCTTGATTACCTTAGGCGTCCCCATTGCGGTCTGGTCAACGATCTTTGTGGCCGATGTCTTGATGCGAAAGCTGGATTACGCTCAAGCTGATCTTTTTTCTACGACTGGTCGCTATGGCGCCTGGAATCTGCGGTCGATTGGCCTGATCATCTTTGGCACCATCGTCGGCTGGGGGTTTGTCACCAACACTTTTGCGGGCTGGCTTTCCTGGCAGGGGTATTTCATGGGGATCATTGGGGGCAAAACTGGTACCTGGGCTGGGGCAAACGTAGGAATCGTCCTAGCGTTAGTAATAGGCTTTGTCGGACACATACTTTTATCAAGAAAAAACATTGCTCAACAGGAGGCGCACGGTGGCTGATTCCAGTTTCGATATAGTTTCAGAAGTTGATCACATGGAAGTTGATAACGCTTTCAATCAAACTGATCGTGAAATATCTACCCGATTCGATTTCAAGAATACCGGCACCAAGATCGAAAAATCTGGGGATAAATACCTGATCGAAGCGGATAGCGAAGAGAAAGCAAAAGCCGCTTTGGATGTTTTCAAAGACAAATTAGTCAAACGCGGGGTTTCACTTAAGCACCTAGATCCATCTGAGCCTCAATTAAGTGGAAAGATATTTAAGCTTTCTTGTGCCTTTAAAGAAGGAATCAAAACCGAAGATGCTAAAAAGATTGCAAAGCTGCTCCGGGACGAAGGGCCAAAGACTATTAAGACCCAGATCCAGGGCGAAGAGCTACGGGTAACCAGCAAGAGCCGGGATGACTTACAGGTTGCCATCACAATCGTAAAAAATCATCCGTGGGAATTTTCGGTACAATTTCAGAATTATCGCTAGACCGTTAGATCGATGTGAACAAAACTAAAGTTGGTTTACTCTTTGGTGTTACTTCCTACGTTCTCTGGGGGCTTTTTCCGCTTTATTGGCCACTGCTCAAACCCGCCAACCCGCTAGAGATTGTCGCGCATCGAGCTGTCTGGACCTTAGTTTTCTGCGCCATCGTTCTGGGTCTGTCACGGCGCTTGCGTACCACGCTCAAGCTTTTGACCAACCCCCAAAATTTGATCCGATTATCTTTTGCATCCATCTTTATCTCTGGCAACTGGTTGATATACGTCTGGGGCGTAAACCACGGTCACATAGTTGAGTGTGCGCTTGGGTATTACATAAATCCATTAGTAATTGTGCTCTTTGGCGTGATCCTGCTCAAAGAAGGTATGCGCCGACTGCAATGGGTAGCAATAGGGATAGCGAGTATTGGTGTCATAGCTTTGACGATTGACTATGGACATTTCCCTTGGATCGCCATTGCTATTACCTTTTCTTGGGGCAGTTATGGCCTAATGAAAAAGAAGTTGGGACTAGGCGCGTTAGAGGGCTTGGCCTTAGAGACTCTGATGTCTTTCATGCCATATGTTGGATATTTGGTCTGGCTGGGCAATAAGGGCCAGGGGCAATTTGGTCATCATGTCGGGTTGACGGTTTTGCTCATGGGTGCTGGTGTAGTTACTGCTGTTCCATTATTGCTCTTCAATGGATCGGTGAATCGACTTCCGTTCACGATCATTGGCTTGCTTCAATACATCACACCAACTGCTCAATTACTGATTGGTGTCCTATATCGCCATGAAATCATGACGTCGGGCCGCTGGATTGGATTTTTGATAGTGTGGATAGCGCTTTTTGTTTTAGGTTTAGATTTAGTGCGATCAGGAAGTGCGAGTGATGATCGTGTCGCAGAGCTCGATTAGCGCTCGCTTAGCTGCACAATCTTTAAGAGGTTTAATTTCCAATTGAGCTGCGTTGGCGTATTGCTCAAGTAATTCTTTAGACCGTTGCATCGCGTCATGACTGCGTAGCTTCTGTAAAACTTCCTGAACGATTGTTTCATCTGTAATCGGCTCTGAAATAATCTCTTTTAAGTCATCATCGGCTGGATCTGTTGATTCTAAAACAAAGAGAGTGATCAGGGTCGGAACCCCTTCACGCAGATCCGTTCCCGGCGTCTTGCCGGATTCATTTGATTCGCTAGCGATATCAATCACATCATCTGCCAACTGAAAAACTACACCAATTTTTTCACCAAAACGCGTGAGTGCTTGGACATCTGATTCACTAGCACCGGATAGCAAGGCACCAAAACGCGCGGAGGTTGCAATCAATGAAGCCGTTTTATCAGAGACCACTTTTAAGTAATGCTCTAACGGGCTCTTGCCAGGAGTTGATCCCTGAGTTTCCGTGATCTGGCCGATAACTAAACGTTCGAAGGTGCGGGCTTGTAATCGCACCGCTTCTGGCCCCAAATCAGCTAGCAAATCAGATGCTTTGGCGAACAAATAATCACCGGTCAAAATTGCCACTGTGTTATTCCACCTGGAATTAGCACTTTCTACTCCACGGCGCAACGGTGCTTCGTCCATGACATCATCGTGGTACAGAGTGGCGAGATGAGTCAGCTCGCACACGACCGCAGCTTCAATGATCCCAGCCTTGGCGGGATCCCCGAATTGTGCGGCTAACAATGTCAGCAATGGACGCAATCTTTTCCCACCAGCTTCTACCAAATGTCGGGATGTTTCTACGACCAATGGATAGTCACCGTCAATATGAGAACGGAGCAATGCCTCTACTTTCTTCATATCACTCTTCAGTGATAGCTCCAGTTTTAGATCCAGATGTTTAAGACCAAATGCCATTTAATTCCCCGGATCCGTTACAGCGAGTGTTTCCTTGTATGCAATGTGGGTCGCAACTATGCCAAAGGTGAAGTTCTGCCAAGCAACTTTTCCCCAACCCGACTCCGTGATCTTCTTCGCTAATTGCACTTGGTTGGGCCAGGCTTGGATAGATCTTGCTAGATAAATATAGGCATCAGGATTAGATGATAGTTTGCGAGCTACCATGGGTAGCAATCCCATTAAATATTTCATGTAGATCTTACGGAAAATTGCGTTGGTTGGATGCGAAAATTCCACCACAATTAATCTACCGTCGGGCTTTGTTACCCGAAGCGCTTCTTGTAGCGCTTTCATGGGGTCATAAGTGTTGCGCAAACCAAAAGAGATGGTCACAACGTCGAACTGATTCTCAGGAAAAGGAAGGTTGAGTGCATCCGCCAGCGTGAACAGTAAATCTGGATGGCGCTTCTTGCCTGCGTCCAACATGCCTTGCGAGAAATCTGCTGGGATCACATCCGCGCCAGCATCAGCTAACGGCCTGCTGGATGAACCCGTTCCCGCTGCGATATCTAATATCTTCATGCCAGGTTTGGGGGCGATAATGGCTGTGGCCTTACGCCGCCAGGCTTTGGTCTGCCCCAAGCTGAGCAGATCGTTCATGATGTCATAACGTTGTGCAACGCCATCAAACATCGCCGAAACTTCTTCCGGCTCCTTATTGAGATCTGCAGACTTACTCACCCGTACATTCTTTCCCTAGTAGGCTCGGTTCACAAATTGAACCCACCGACAGTTGAGTCGCGGTTAGCATCCGAAAGGTCAATGATGTCAATATCAACAACTGCAACTCTTCGTGGAGCTTATCTGCGTCGTTCCACTGCGCTGACTCAAACTGCATTGGTAATAGGTGGAGTTGGCTTCCTAGCTGTTTTAGCTCAAATTGCCATCCCGGTTCCTGGATCGCCGGTCCCTGTTACTGGCCAAACTCTGGGTGCGTTGCTCCTGGGTACCGCATACGGAGCATCGCTCGGTTTCACGACATTTGCCACCTATTTGATTGTTGGAATTTTGGGTGCGCCGGTTTTTGCATCAGGAGCTCACGGTTTAGCAAAATTGACTGGCGCAACCGGCGGATATTTGGTTGGAATGTTGTTGGCATCTGCGCTCACCGGATATCTAGCGGGACGCAAATGGGACCAGCGAATTTCTACCGCTATCCCAGCAATCCTCCTGGGTGATGCAATTATTTTTACCTTCGGTCTAATCTGGTTGCACCATGCTGCACATGCCACCTGGGCGTGGACATTTTCAAAAGGGCTAGCACCCTTTGTTTTGGGTGAAGTGATAAAAATCGCTATTGCGAGCACAGCGCTACCCACACTGTGGCGCTTTGTGCCACACCAACAAGAGTCATAAGGCCCGTTAGCCGTAACCTATAGCTATGGCCAACCACATCACCACAGAGCTCTTGGGGGAACATCCCCCGTTAGCAGAAATCGAATGTGGTTTGCCGATTACCGCATCCTGGATACGGGGCGGTGAAGGGTTCATTGCTTTTGGGACTTACAAAAGCACAACCGTCGTAGGCAAGAAGCGATTTAGTGATGCATCCCGTTGGTGGAAAAATGAACTGGCTCATGTCACCATTAAAAATAATGTTCATGGCGTAGGTACTGGGCCAATCCTTTTCTCTTCGTTTGCTTTTGAAGAGCAGGATCCTTCTCTCTTAATGATCCCTCAGGTCGTTGTTGTCAAAAAGAATGGCAAGTCTTGGATCACCTGGACCGGTAAAGAGCAGCCTTTTCTGCAGAAGAGAATGAGAGAAATCAAGAATCTAGAATTTGAGTGGCACGAGGGTGCATTGAGTGATGCCAACTGGTGTAACGCAGTTGAAGAATCTGTATCCCGAATCAAGAGCGGAATCCTTGAAAAAGTTGTGTTAGCTCGTGATGTTATTGCTTCAAGCACGAGCACCATTAGTCCTGCGGATTTAGTTAAGTCACTTGAGCAGGAATATCCCTCAACCTGGCTCTTTTTGGTAGGTGATCTGATCGGTGCAACACCAGAACTTTTAGTACGTCTCAATAAGTCTCTAGTTACATCGCGGGTGCTAGCCGGCACGATTCGCAAAACTGGAAACGATACTAAAGATGCGACGCTGGCGGGATCCCTTTCTAAATCATCAAAAGATTTAGAAGAGCACGAATATGCAGTCAGATCAGTTGCGGATGCGCTTGCACCGTTCGCTTCATCCACCAACGTGCCAGAAGCACCATTCGTTCTGCATCTGCCCAATGTCATGCATTTAGCGACTGATGTGACTGGTGTGATCAATGATTCGGCGGCAAACGTTGATATCTTTACATTGATTGCTGCGCTCCACCCGACTGCAGCGGTCTGCGGGACTCCGACTGATATCGCCAGAGATGTTATTACGGAGCTAGAATCCATGAATCGTGGACGTTATGCCGGCCCAGTTGGTTGGATCGACGCGCATGGTGATGGCGAAATGGGTATTGCGCTACGGTGTGGTCAGATTTCAGATGACCAGCACCAAATAAGATTGTTTGCTGGGTGTGGAATCGTCGCAGATTCAATTGCCAAGGACGAGCTAGCAGAAAGTCAGGCTAAATTACTACCGATCCGCACCGCGTTGCAAAGGCTCTGACTGATTTCTTTAAGAACCGCTGCATTACTTTGACGATCAGGTACTTCCACAATCACGTATCGCAAGCCAGAACTATCATGAACCATCACACGGTGCAGATCAGAGATATTTTTCACCACTTCTACCTGATAACCAAAGCCAGCTATCACTCGAGCTAGATCCAGGCCATGGGGTGTTCCAAAAATCTTTTCGAAGCCGTTAACGTTTGCCTGCGGCAAGGTATCAAAAATTCCACCACCATTATTATCAATAATAAAGATCGTTAGATTGGCATCGACTGGATTGACTAGCGCAGAAATATCATGAAGGAAGGTCAAATCCCCCAGGATGGCGTAGCTCTGCTGATACTGCAGTGCAATACCAAAAGCGCAAGAGATGTTGCCGTCGATTCCCGCTAATCCCCGATTGGCAAAGGTATCAATCCCCTGCCGGGGTGCAGCAAACGCTTCGATATCCCGTACTGGCCGACTACTTCCGACAAATAGTGCGCTACCGTCTGGAATCAATTGAGTAATGACAGATATCGCTCGTTGCTCCGACCATTCCGGCAACAAATGCGCCGCAGAAAAAGTTTTAGCCAGTTCATTGATCTCTTTCCAACGAGCGATCCATGCTGAATCTGGTTGGGAGGTGACGCCCGGAAGTGATGTGTAGATTTTTTGAGCAGTGCGATTAACATCGATATCAACAGTCCGTGGATCAATCACAATAAGCTGATTGGCTGCCGAAATCATTGATGTAATACTTCTTGAAAGAGTTGGTCGACCAATCACAATGATTTCTTCTGGCGTTAAAAATTCTTTGATTACTGGGTCAGTCAAAAGTACTGAAGCGTGGTGAATCGCGGTAGGAAAACTCAAGGGATCTTCCGCAATAATCGGTAGTGCTAATTCGTCCACAAAAGTTTGAATATCTGCGACAGAAAATCCAGCGCGATCGTGACCAATAATCACGAGGCTGTGAGGAAGCGCCAGCAGTGAGTCGGGTTTGCTTCCATTGACAGGGGGTACCGACATGGATTGAACATGTAAGCCACCCAGCCACTCTGATCGCTGATCAGCCAGCAGCGGTTCATCAAATTGCATATTGATGTGCACGGGACCACCCAGCAGAAGAGGCCGCACATCCATCACTTGAGCCATATCAACGGTAAGTACGGGAGCCAACAGACCAACGTGATCCGTCGTTTGATTAGCGCCGGTACGTCTTAATCGGGCAGGTCTATCTGCAGTAATCACCAGAAGTGGATTATGGGAATGGAACGCTTCCAGGATCGCTGGATGATAGTTGGCGGCGGCCGTACCGCTGGTGCAGATAGCAACCACATATCTCCTAGATGCTTTGCTTAAGCCCAGTGCAAAGAAAGCAGCCCCGCGTTCATCAAGTCGAACATGTAGGTTTACTAAACCTGCTTCTTCCGCTTCCTGAAGGGCGATCGTCAATGGCGCGTTACGTGATCCTGGAGAGACAACGAAATCACAGACCCCCGCTTCCAGCAATTGGCGCAGAATATTCCGTGCGAACGTTGTCGAATTCATTTGTCTACCCCCTTTGCCGGCTGGTTAGGCTCTTCTTCGATACTTTCAATCAATGACCATATTCGTACCATACGCTCATGCCACCACTCGGTGCGCTCTTTATCTGCTAAATACTTCTGATGGTTTACAGGTTCCCTACGGTGGACATCCAAATACCCATCTATCGGCATGGCTGATGGCAAGCAGATATCTTCCTCAAAGAGCGCAACCGTTCCAAGCCCACAGGCAAAATCAGAATCGCTAAACGATGCAGCCAACGCTGCGCCATGAGCGATACCAATACCGGTTTCTAGCGCACTAGAAATCACAACCGGCAGATCAATTGAGTTTGCGATGGCATGAGCTGCTGCAAAACCACCTAGCGGCTGCCATTTAATGATTGCAATATCTGCAAATTTCTTCAGATCTGTGAAGTCTTGCGCTAATTTTTTGCGGATTGATTCATCTGCAGCTACCGGGATCGGTGCTTCTCGCTTGACGATTGCCAAATCGCTCAGAGCTTCACATGGCTGTTCGACATAATCAAACACATCACCAAATCGATGATGGAACTGCAAAAGGTTTTCAACCGCAGTAGCTAAATCCCAAACAGCGTTAACATCTAAACGGATCCGGTAATCAGCGTTTATGTCCAACACTTCTTCAATAACATCGGCTGCACTCGAAAAATCATCGACCTTTATTTTTACAGTCATACATCCTGGGAATCTAGCTAAAATTCCTGACACTTGATCTGGGGCAACGATGGGTAGCGTGGCATTTATTGCTACACGATCACGATATTGGGTTGGCCACGGCCGATTCGCTGCTTCCCACGCGGCTTTTAACCAAGGTACAGATTCTTGATCGCTATATTCTAGAAAAGGACCGAATTCGCTCCAGCCATACGGACCGTTAAAAATAGCAATTTCTCGAACAGTAATTTCTCTAAATCGATTGCGCATCGGCAATTGCACAATCGAAAGATCTGGGAATACATCAGCAAGCATAGTTATGGCCGACGCGGAAATTTTTCAAAGTTAGGCTCACGTTTTTCCTGATAGGCGTCGCGTCCTTCTTGTCCCTCTTCTGTTAAATAGAAAAGCAGCGTCGCGTCGCCAGCCAACTGTTGCACACCAGCCAAGCCATCATCTGCCGCATTTAGTCCAGCTTTAAGCAGGCGCAAAGCCATCGGGGAATGTCGAAGCATTTCTCTACACCACGACACAGTTTCTGCCTGCAGATCTGCAACTGGTACGACGGTATTTACTAGACCCATCTCTAACGCTTCTTGAGCATCATATTGGCGACATAAGAACCAAATTTCTCTCGCTTTTTTCTGCCCTATATGGGCGGCGAGCAATCCCGCTCCATATCCACCATCAAAAGATCCAACCATCGGTCCGGTCTGACCAAATTTTGCATTGTCAGCGGCGATAGTTAAATCACAGACAACATGAAGCACATGTCCTCCGCCAACTGCCCAACCGGCAACCATAGCGACCACTGGTTTTGGTAAGCGACGAATCTGGATTTGTACATCCAGAACATTCAGTCGCCCAATTCCTTTTTTACCAAGCGAATCAGAGCCGATATATCCGTCATCACCACGTACATTGATATCCCCACCAGAACAAAATGCCTCATCGCCAGCACCGGTCAGGATAATCACACCAACAGATTCATCATCACGAGCCAGAGAAAGCGCATTCTGCAATTCGAAGAGCGTCTGAGGTCTGAATGCATTCCTGACTTCTGGCCGATTGATTGTTATTTTGGCCATACCTTCGGCGGTTTCATAGATCACATCCGTGAACACTTCCGTGCCAGCGCCAATCTGCCATGCTGGTATCTCTCTACTGCCTGGTTCACGCTTGAACGGTTTGCTCACAAAAACTCCTTCTTCGACGATATCGCACCCATGCCTCTAAGAAGATAGCCTATGCGTGCTATGGATACTTCGTCACCGCGAGACCTGCTGCAAGTACCGCAGGAGTGGTCAATTACACAGGTAATGCTTGCGCTGGAATCAGCTCTGGCGGGGCGTGGTCCCGCGCTGACGTTCGCTCCTTCTCGATTTAGCTCCGTTCCCGCAGAAATTGCAGTGGTGATCCCAACCAGCGGCTCTAGTGGAGCACCAAAGGAGGTGGCCATTAGCGCGGCTGCCCTGATCGCCTCTACAACTGCGGCTCATCAATACCTAGAAGCGAGCGCCGGGGACCGTTGGTCGCTCTTGCTTCCGATCAACCATATCGCTGGGGTGAACGTGCTTGTCCGAGCCCTTGCTTTGCAGAGTGAAATAGTGGATCTACGAAAATCCATAAAGAGCCGCGATGTGGAATTTACCGCTATTGTCCCCACGCAGTTATATCGAGCCATGAACGGGGATGAAGATCTTTTAAAGCACATCCAGCGTGCCCGAGCGGTCCTGGTTGGAGGTGCTTCGACTTCCGAGGCTCTGCTGGCTGACGCGCGGGCGCACGGGGTCAATGTGATCACGACCTATGGGATGTCAGAGATGTCTGGCGGTTGTGTGTACAACCAAAAGCCCCTGGCCGGTGTTAGCTTCACAACAGATGAATCGGGTCGCGTCCTGCTCAAAGGTCCTATGCGAGCAACCACCTACCTAGGAAATCCTGAAGCTTGGCGACGCGCCACTGATGGTGACTGGTTTTTGACTAGCGACGTTGGTTCTGTGGTTGACGGCTCATTGCTGGTTCAAGGCCGGATCGACGACCAAATTATTTCTGGTGGTGAAAAAATTTCCCTCAACAGCTTGGAAGATTTTCTTAATTCGACGCTAGCTCCTCAAAAGTTCATGACCTGCGCACTTCCAGACCAGCAATGGGGACAAGCACTGTGTTTAGCTTCTGATTTAGAGATCAATAATGATCTCGTGAAGGACGTCATTCGCAAAGAATTTGGGGCTCATACGATCCCCAAATTTTTTTTGGGTGAGACAGATCTTCCTTTGACTTCAATTGGAAAACCAGATCGCCAAACGTTGGCCGGTAAGTTCGAGAGGGTTAATTAATGTCGGAAGCGTCAAGAGATTCAGAAATTAAGAAATGGATCTCTGGTGCAAGGCCACGGACATTACCTGCAGCTATCGCACCGGTGCTGGTTGGTACAGCCCTACGACATTCTGACCACCGCGCCATCAATCCCTTTAATGCGCTCCTAGCGCTTGCAGTCAGTTTGGCGTTGCAAATTGCCGTGAACTATTCCAACGATTACAGCGATGGCGTAAAGGGAACTGATGACAACCGAGTTGGACCAATGCGGTTGGTTGCCAGCGGAGCAGCATCAGCACAGGCCGTGAAAAGGGCTGCAATCCTCTCCTTTCTGATTGCTTCAGTCTTTGGAGTTCTCTTAGCTTCCCGAGTCTCTTGGTGGATGATTTTGGTTGGCGCGGTAGCAATCCTTGCTGCGTGGAACTACACCGGTGGCGCCCGGCCCTACGGCTACCGTGGCTTTGGCGAGATATCGGTCTTTCTATTCTTCGGACTGGTAGCAACTATCGGTAGCTACGTCGCGCAGTCTGATCACATCAGCTGGCAGAGCTTCTTAGTTGCTATTCCTGTGGGAGCTCTATCCTGTGGGATTTTGGCAGTCAATAACCTACGAGATTTGCCTAAAGACGCTGTAGTTGGTAAGCGAACGCTGGCAGTAAGACTGGGTGATCGAAGTGCCAGGGTCTTGTTCGTCGCACTATTGAGCGTGGCACATGGCAGTGCGCTGTTGGCTACAGTGATAACTCCTTGGGCCGCTTTATCCGTACTTGCCCTTCCGCTAACGGTGCGGGTCATTAAGACGATTTACGCTGGCGCAAGCGGACAAGATTTGATACCTGTCCTAGGACAGGTAGGTAAAGTGCAATTACTGCTGTCGACAACTTTGGCGATATCTCTCCTGCTCTGAATCTCTGTTGCTCCAAGAGATGACAAATTAAAGAAACTCCATTCGTCTCTGCCGGAGATTCACGACTAAACTGAAGACATGCTCGATGCCCTGTTAGTCGTTGCTGGGATTTCTATCCAGTTGTACGGAATCTTCGATTGTGCCCGGACGAATCAAGATTCCGTTAGGAATTTACCTAAGTGGGGATGGCTCTTAATCGTCATCATCTTGGGACTCTTTGGCTCTATTGCTTGGTTCTTAGCTGGTCGACCAAGGACGGCTGGGTCGGGCCGAGTAGGACGTTCTGGGCCGATTGCACCAGATGATGACGATGATTTTTTGAGAAAGCTTTAATAACAGCTTCCTCCTAGTTAATCTCTTTTTTGTTAAGAATGATTTGGTCCTTTTTGGATACCGATAAATACCCAACCAGAACCAAGATCGCGCTCAAGAAGATCAAACTGGTGGTGGTAGTTCCTAGCCCCCAACCTCCATAATGTGAATCATTTTGCGCCATTTGGTCTCCAATTGCAGCTCCCAATGGACGGGTTACAACGTAAACCGCCCAGAATGCAAAGACGGGGTTAACAACGTTAAATCTCCACAAGAGTGCAAAGGTCACAATGGCTCCAGTAAAGATAAAGAAAGAGATTCCGTAGCCAAGACTAAAGCGTTCCGCGATGAGATCTCCAACTCCTGTTCCAAGTGCAAAAGTAAAAAGAATTGTTAGCCAATAGAACGCCTCACGTTTATTGGTGTAGATACTATGAATAGAAAGTGATTTTTCAGAGAGATACCATGCCGTAAAAGTCGTTGCTAAAAGAATCGCCCAGACTAGGCTCGACGTTAAGAGCGAAACATTGAGATTGTCGGTGAGATTGTCCGTAAAGAGAGTGCCCGCAATACTGATGAGCACGACCACAATCCAATAAAGAGCTGGTGTGTATGTCTTAGAGCGAAATTGAAAGAAGAGTGCAATCACCAATGCGATGACAGTCGCAACCGTAGTTCCATTTAACCCAAAACCCAGAGTGTTATTTAGGTAGTCAGCAAAGGTCTCACCTACCGTCGTACAGAGAATTTTGATAATCCAGAAGAATGCCGTTACTTGGGGAACTTTTACGATGAGGCGATTGTCGTGAAAGGCTTTGTGCAGATGATCTTGTGCATTTTCCATCTGTTTATGGTACCCTAGAGGAAGCCCTGAATCAGACCTACTAGCTTAATTTCACCGAACAACCCATATCTCAGCTTTGCGCATTCCAATCAGAGCACTAGCCAAACTATTAACTTTTGTGTAAGCCGAAAGTACTGACGTCATAACAATATTTTGTTTAATATTTTAAAGTCTCAAGGACTTTATCAAAGTCTTTGCGCGATCTATTGCAAGTTGCTGGTTATCCACACCGGGTGCAGCATTAGTGTAACCAATGACCATGATGTTTTTGAGATTCATGTTGAGTAAAGTTCCACTTAATTTCTTAATTGCTGATGTTTGCGTCTGGGATAAAGTTGAACTGTTGTTATTAAATAATACGGTCAACATTAGTTTTTTCTTGGATGGGATTGGTTTTTTTATCTTACTCGAATTTGAAACAAATATCGGCAATACCGCACTGGCCAGTGGGGCTTTGACGATCAAGTACGAGACAGCTGTAGTCGTGGTGGATGTGTAGTCAGGAGAAACAGCGGTAAATGAGAGATTCAAAGTTTGTGGTGATACTGAGGGA
>Ga0136641_1000138_pt1 | contig 30334 bp, 38 predicted proteins | sample EliLak1302023Y_FD_115312 | JGI IMG/M metagenome (GOLD analysis project Ga0136641, IMG submission 115312) | Freshwater microbial communities from Elizabeth Lake, Yosemite National Park, California, USA - 13020-23Y | ecosystem: Environmental > Aquatic > Freshwater > Lake ...
TCTAATGCTGCTAAGGCTGCCAATACAACTGCGAAGGCTGCTAATGTGCCTAAGACTTCTAATGCTGCTAAGGCTGCCAATACAACTGCGAAGGCTGCTAATGCGCCCAAGGCTCCTACTACCTTGCCTCGAGCGAACTCAGAGTCCATCCCGCAGGTACCTCAGACTCCCACAGCTGCTTACGGATCTGTGTCGACACCCTCGCCACCCTCAACGCAAGCTGCACCAGCGGCGCCCTCCACGTCATCGACGTCATCGACGTCATCGACGGCAGCGGCAAAAGCGCCAACAACACCCCCCTCGGTCCCTGGTGCGGGTACGGGTCTTTTGGGTGGTGGCCGTGTGACACGTAAGCGTAAGGCGAGCAAGAAGAGCAAGCGCAAGGCCTTGTAAATAATATATATATGAAAATCTCTTTGTAAAAGATTCATTATGAGCCTTTTATAAAGAATACAAGGATTGTCTCACTTGCGCGTTAATAGATCCAGCACCAAAATCAAGCCAAGCCCACTCCCCACGAATAAGAGAACCTCCGTCTGCGAGGACTCCTTACGCTCACGTTCCAAACGATCCAACCGTGCAAAGATTTCATCCATCTTCTTTGTCAGATCACTGGCCTCGGAAGGCATAGCACGAGAAACGTTTTCTTGCTTGAAAAAAGCCGTCGTAGCCGTCGAGGGAGTAAGAGGCTTCCACGCATCATTGAGATTAGGAGGAGGGAGCAGAGTGGCCGAGGCACGGCTACGAAAGTTCGCAACCTCTGTTTCCATCTCACTCGGTGCTAAGGTATAGACAGGGTCGTCACCAATGACATTTGTAAAGACACCCGTAAAGTCCTCCACATCATCTTCACTGGCCCCAAAATACGTAGGACGCTTCACCTGATACTCTTGATTTGGTCCGGGAACCTTAGGGAGCCGTGGTACAGGCGGTAGCTCATGTGTCTCAGCCTTGCTCTGATTCTGGAAGGCCTCAGGTTCCGGTGTAGGAAGGACCTGACGATCTGGGTCCACGGGATAGTCTGAGTCTAAAAAACGTAGGGACGGATCCTTTTCACGCTTTGATCGCTTTTTCTTTGCCTTCTGATCGACAGGAGGCCCAGGATTCATCGTTTTTTGCCAATCTGGGAATATATCCTGTAGGAGACCGTACTCCATTCCCCTCTGTTTTACCGCTCAGAAAATGATAGCGCAAAAAAGAAGAGATGACTCCGGTTTTCACAGGAGGTGCTCGTCAATTGGCATTCGACTTTCTGAACCAGAACGCCACTCACGTAGAGCTCTTATATGGAAGCATCCTCATTTTAGCCATTGCCTTCGTCAAGACCATCCCCACCTCGCTCGCCCTGCAGACCTCCACCATCCTCGGCAAGTCTCTTCTCTTTGGTATTCTTCTGCTGACCCTCACGTATACATCATGGATTCACGGACTCCTCTTTGTTATTTTCGCAGGCCTCCTTTTGTCTACGGCACCACGGATGACTGAAACCTTTGTCGATAACTTCAGTTTTAAACTCGTGGATTCCAAGAAAAAGTGGTGGGTTGAGGAGATTCTCAATGAGAATCCCGCGGCCATCGAAGATGAGAAGGTGACAACCCAGGCCGTTCAGGATGATAATCAGAACCGTTCCCAAGATACAAAATCAACAATAATGTAGAGGGATCATGGAAGGCGTAATGGAAATGGGTATGATCGCTTTCTTTTTCCTATGGAATTTGATCTATGGTTCGCCAATTCACGTCCAGTATCCTCTGGCCTTTGTCACACTATACCCACACCCGATCTGGAGAGTATTGCTCTGTCTTTTCACGGTGGCTGCCATTGCCTACTCTCCCCGTGTCGGCACCATGGTCTCCTTTGCTCTGTTCTTTTACTTAATGGATATGAACCAGTTTACAAAACCTTGGAATAGTAGATGAGCCTCGCTCTAGCTCCCGCTGCAACGGCAGCCACACAGGTTTTAAATCCACTCGATGTAATTCTCACTGGATTTAATACGAATCCGTATTTCATTGGCCTCATGATGTTATTATTAAACTTGGGAGGCCGGTTTCTCGCTATGGAAGTCACAAAACAACAAGAAAAATTCTTCCAGAATACCTGGGTCCGCGGTGGCCTTATCTTCGTTGTTGTCTTTGTTGCCACCCGCAATGTTCTCGTAGCTTTCTGGCTCAGCTTACTGATCTTGATCTTAGTCCGACTTCTCTTTAATGAAAACAGCTCTTTCTACTTGCTGCAGCGTGAAGGGTTTCAAAACACTGCGGCATCTGCAGAAACCTCGGCCTTGACTCCCGAAGAGGCTGATATCTACCGCAAACTCACAGATAAACTGGCGAAGGCTGTGCCCTCTCCTGCTGCCAAAAAAGAAGAGGACCAGCCTATTCTCAGTACAGAGCAAGTCTATCTTCTCAACATGAGCCGTCTCCAGATTTAGACCTCGAGGCTCACAACATTACCCACGGCCTGACGACGGCGACGACCACCGCCTGTGCGACCTGTGCGGGTGCTCTCCGCCGCACTCCCCAAATCCTCACTTATCTGGCTCTGACGCTCCGCCGCTGCTACTGCCACCTGGCGACCATTTATCTGTGGGGCTGGCATCTCCCGTGCGCGAGCCTCCTCAAAGCTCTTCAAAATATCATCGACACCCGAGGGGCCGCGCATTTCGCGACGAGCCTGCTGCTTCGGCTCAACGGAGGCTACTGCTTGTGGCGACCGCTGTGCCTGGAAGAAGGCCCCTGTCGAATCACCCTGCGAGGCCGCTTGAGCTGTTCCCTGGGGAGCCTGCGCGCCCATCGCCATCCCCATGAAATTGCCAAAGCCAGGACCCGCACTCTGAGCTGCCGCCGCGGCAAACTGACGAGCCAGCTCAGGATTCTGACGAAGTACCTCATCCGCACTCGGCATACGGCTCTTCAAGAAGGTATTGCTGACGTGGCACATGAAACCACTGCCCGCCAAGGACGTCAACAGACGCATCTCAGGTGGCATCTTGCCCCGATCCTTGTACTTGTCATACAACTCCTCGAAGATTTCATCAAAGTCCTCGACATTCTCATGAACGGACTCAGACCAGCCGTCCAACTTGAGGTCAAAGGGGTCAAAACGACCGTTGAGCCACTCCATGCCGGTTACGACACCAATAAGGGCCTGGCGCTGGAAACGAAGAGAGGTCTCCAATTGACGGGCATCCACCAACCGCATATATTCCTGCTTCATCTCGTCGAGCGAGTTATCCATCGTAAAGCGACGACTTACCTGAAAGCCCTTCTGCTCTAAACGCTGCAACTTATTCAAGTACTCGACCTTCTCCTTCTTTTCCTGCTCGGGAGGCATCGAATAGCTCGGCGCTGCGGAGAGAGAGATACTGGGGCCTGAGGCTGTCTGCGTATTCATAAAGAGCTTGTCAGAATCAGCCTTCTTAAACTCGATATCCATCGGAAGCGGAGCCGCCTCCTGACGAAGACCACCGCCATTGCCAGCATTCATCGTAAAGGTATTCTGGGGTTCCAAGGACATCAACTCAATTTCGGGCAAAGATCCACCGCCATTGTTATTATTCATAGAAGAAGAGGGTACAGTATAGGTGTTTGAGCCCTCATTCAAATTTGCCTTCATTGGGTTCGCCAACATACCTAAGCCAAGAGTATCATTGCTATCTGTGATATCAATGATATTTCCAAGATCATTGAGTTCTTCCATGTTAATAGCAATTTGCTCCATGTCTCTAAGTGTCACACCTCCTGACATTGTCTTTCTCAGCTTTACACGGAGTTTTTAGTGTCGGGCGAAACCGCATTAGGAAAGGCTTGACAGGCTTCTTTGAGACTTTCATCGTGCTCGATACCGGGCAGTTCAACCCACTCGTGAAGAAGACCATCCCAGGTTTGTAGAAGAAGAAAGACTCCATGAAGCCGCTCCAAATGATATGGAAGATGTTTGGTCTCAAATTGCAGTAACTCCAAAAATACAGAAGAGCACATTTCAGAAAAGGACATCATGCGCTTGAAAACCTCGCGAGGAAGAATAAAGGTATTATATAAGGGTATTTCGGAGATTATGATTTTGTCTATTGTGTGCGAGGTTCCATATATAGCATTATATCTATTAATTATGAACCTCCATCCATCCAGATGAAAGACTTGTAAAATATGTTCGTAGGCCAGATACTTCTTGTGATAAAAGAGAGTGGTGGAATTCTCATTCACAAGTGTCTTCTCTACTGTTTCAAAGAGCTCATTCGAAAGACGCATATCATACTGGCAAAATCCTACATAATCAAAAGGTTCGCATAGTTCGGGATTGTGGTTCACATGGATAAGTGCACTATTTTCAAAAAACCGATTGAATTGAAGAAAGGCATTATACCAGGGTAGATTACATTCAACAATAAGATACTCTTGCAAGCGAGCGGGGAAATACTTTTCAAGACGCGAATTCACAGAAAAGAAACGGAGATACTTGTTTTGTGCGTCTGCACTGACTCGTTCATAAGCGTCTCTAAAGAGGACCTTATGAAAGACTACATAGAGTTGTAGCTTCATACTTTGTGTATTTGAACCCAAAGCTTTACGCACCCGAGACGAGTTTATCCACACACATGCAGAAGGCATCCGCTAAATCATTGCGTTTCTTGTGCGATTCAAAGACAGCTATCCATTTCGCTGAATCCACAGTTTTCTTTTGCAAAAGATCCTTCACACGAGCCTCGGAACCATCCTTTCTGGCCTTGTAGCCCGCATCGCCTGTGGCCTCGCCCTGAACCTTCTTTCCTGCGTGAACCAGACACATCTGCGGAGGATTCGGCTGGAGTAGATCCCGCAAGGTGGCAAAGAGTAAGATCTGCACGCTTTTCATTGTCGGATTCTTCAAGGCCGGCTGATTTTCCAAACAAATGGTGGTAGCCTGCGAAAAGAGAGTCTGATTTGCCCGAATAAAATTCCGCATGGATTCATGAATGAGAGTAAGCTCCGTTTCCACAGCCTTCTTTGCCTTTAGTTTCACAATTGGAAGAGAGTAGATCTGCGCCAGCCGTTCCACCGCCACCGACTTTGTTTTTAAACCTGTGATGCCACGAGCCTGGAGTAAGGCACGGCAGATATCCATGCCAGGAAGCTTCTTTAACAAGACACCACTGAGATCACGAAGAGCAGGCTTGTCGACGGGACAATGGCGAACACAGGTCGAGCCATTGCTCGAAGTATACACAGCCTTCGCCGAACAATGCGAACACGTCTGTTTAACCTGGCTCGTTTCATGACCCTCTCCCGCCAGCAGATCATAATTCTGCCAACCGACAAGACGGAAGTTCTCTCCCTCCTTTGTCATGAGACACCATGCCAGATTACGAATACCAATGTCAAATGATAAGACAGCCGTTGACATCTGTATTCAGATTGTATGTTTCTTTATCCCCGCCGAGAATTGCGACCCCCTTCTTGCTTCTGCGTGAGCGCCGTGTTCGACGGTGGAGGCGGCAGAATCGAATCAGGACGCCAGGTCATGAAGAGCTCAGGAGCCGTCGCAGAGGCTCGCTCCGCCCCCAGGCCGTTCTTTTCTCCTGTGGGAAGTCTGCGGCAACCCGCTGTCGTACAATCAACAATCAAGGCGGCGGGAGGCTCTGTTTCCATATCCACACCATAGACAGCACCCGTGGTTTCCGCAAGACGTTGACGACTAAGGAGACGGATCGAATCAGCGTTCTGCTGCATCCAGACACGTGAGCTTTCCTGAGCTTCCACAGGGATATTGACCTCATGGTGATAGCGGTAGTCTGTTACCAAACGACCATCCGCGACGGGCGCGGCCCAGCCTGGGAAACGGGCATTCTTGGTGGGCTGTGTCGCACGAGAGGTCTGGATTTGCTTGGGCCCATGGTGCTTTGAGAAAAGGTTTGGTTCTGTAGGGAGACGGAAGAGTCTTGCGTCCATATCTTATTCTTAGTCAGATGTTTCTGTACCCAATTCAAGATGAAAACCACTATTGTCTGTAACGGTTCCAGAAAGAGGAAAGATTTCATTTGTGAGAGAGACTCCTGTAGGCTCATCCACCACTCCACCATCAGACTTACGAAGAGCTGCGATCAAATCTGCACGACCGGGACGTGCAGACGTCTTGAGACCACGCGTCTTGCAGAGGTTCGTAAGCTCCGCCTTTGTCATTGACTCGTAATTCACACTGACCTTCGTCTCCGTCTTCTCAGTGGGAAGAGCAGCGGCGGGTGCAGCCACATCCTTGGAATGAACCTGCTCCAAGACGTTGTTGTAGAAGTTGTCCTCCTCAGGGACCTCGGCCTCCTCAGGAAGAGTATCGACCTCCTTGGACTCCAGAGGCTTGGCGACACCCTCAGGCTCAGGCACATAGTCTGGCTCCTCCCGTCCCTGCGAATCAAAGGTCATTTTGATGTCGAGAAGCATATTCTCGATGAGCCCCATCTTCTTCTCCGTGTACGTCAGGCGCGTATAGAGATAGAAGCAGACCACAGACAAAAGAACGATAACGATCGCCAGAATCGTGATTTCATTCAAGCCGTTCATTTCTGAAGGCCAGCCCGTTTTTATCCGGAATCGTTTAACCGCGGAGTAAGCCCTCACGTCTCAAAATTGTATCCACACTGGAGACAGTACAGACTCCCTCTTTCAAACGATAATCACAGACAAGCGTTTTGTCTTTTATAATGCCACTCACACACAAACGTTGAATTTGCGGTGGCGCGGCCTTTACAATCTCAAAGACGTGCGTGCTGACAAGACTGAGAACATTCGGCTTCGCCCAGAGTTGATTGAGGAAGACCGAGGCCGTATGCGCGCAATCGGGAGGATTTGTGCTGTGAAAGATCTCATCGTATAAGACCAGACCGAGCCCACGTTTCCTTCCGAGGACCTTCACTGCAAATCGAACCTCAGTCTCAAATAAACTCTTCGCTCCTGGCTCGTCCCGAAGTTGCAAACCCGTGGAAATCCAAGAGAAGGGAGAGAGAACTACGCCTGAAGACGCCGCCACTCCAAAGGTCTGTGCCAAGAGAACTGTCTGAAGAATACCTCGCAGAGCTGATGATTTCCCTCCGCCATTCGGTCCTGTGAGAAGAGCATGGGCGGAGTTCGCGGAAAAGTAAACAGAGGAAAGAGTAACAAGATCTTTCGGTATTCCCAGATCACGAAGATGCGGGATATGCAAAACGGGCGTCTGGGATTGGGTAAAGGAGATCTCGTGAAACTCGGGATTCTGCGCGAGCTTCCATAAGATTTCCAATTCACCCAGACGTCTCCAGATATCGGGCAAAACAGACTTGTTTTCGTGAACGAAGAAAAAGGCATGGCGCTTCTCTGTCAAATCTCTCAACGTCGTGGGAACAGAATAAGAAATACCGAAACGCTGAAAGTCGGCGCGGAGATCTTCCAGATGATCGCGGAGTTCCAAGACCGTATCTCCCACCTCGCAGATGACCGTGTCGGTGCGACGACAGTGCATAGCGTTTTGAATAGGCTGCACGATACCCTGCACGAAACTGACAACGAAAAAGATCACCTGTCCGAAGTTTTTGATATCCTTGAGATTCGAAAACCAGAGCTTCTTCATTAAGGTAACGTAGGATCCGATTGTCATGGGAACGGTATAGACATAGCGAATGAGAATATAGGGCATGACAATCATGAAAAGAGGCGATAGCAAGGCCATAGCAGGCACGAGCCAGATCTTAAAAACGGAGAGGAAGAGCAAGACATAGGGCATGAAATTCAATTGTTTGAGTAAGTTATGCTGAAAACTCAGTTGTCCGATCGTATCTTCAAATAACTTCTTCATATCATCGGAGCCTTCCGCAGCAAAATACATACGGCATTTTTTCTCGATAGCTGCATACCGAGACCACCGTTCCACGGACTGTCCTCGCAAACCCTGAATCACTCGTTTTCTGTACTGTGCCTTCTTTACCGAATGTATACCTGTGGAAATGAGGCGAGGAAGAACATCCTGACTCGCCTGGAGCTCCAGCTTCAGTATCTGTGACAAACGAGACAAGCCAGACGTCTCATATGCCTGAGACATACTACCGACACGGAGGCATTTGAAAGACACGGGAATTCCCGCAGGCGCTGCACGAGGCCTAAAATTGAAAATCTATATTACCCAGTGAGTATTATCTCATGAATAAAAGTGTAAGTTCCCCAGTAGCAATGTCTGGGGCTGCTGACAGTTTGTTAGTGGCTCAAAATCTTCTAACGACCCTCTTGGGTCTCCAGCCGACTATGGGCCGTCCTTCTGAGGAGGTCTGCAATCTCATAGCAGGCTTGCAAGGCTTGGCTGAGATCGGAGTCAAGACGGGCAATTCCGACTGGAGACGCGGAGTGAATACCATGCAGCAACAGACATTGCCACGCTGGAGAAATAACGCCTCCCCTGTTTCTTCGCCGATTCGTTCTGTGGCCTCTAATGGCTCTCTGGAATCGGCAGGTTCGGGGCGGTATCAGAGTCGATTTCGAAACAGCCATCAGCCGGTTGAGGATAAAATTCTGAATAACATTATTTTAAGCAAACTCAACAAATTTAGCGAGGCTACCTATCCTGAGGTCCGTGACTTTCTCTATCAAATCCTGGGTTCAGGAGAGAAGGATCTTCAGGAGTTTGTGCGAGATTTCATGCGTCTTGTCTTTCGCAAGGCAGCCTCTGAAGAGATCTTCTGTCCTCTCTATGCACGTCTTTTGACAGAAATTAGTTCCAAATATTCGGTGATTCTGGAGGAAATGAATATTCTGAGTGATGGATATTTGGTGATATTTGAAGAAATTACTGAAGATAATACAACAAACTATGAGGCCTTCGTGCAAAAGAATGTAGAAAAGAAATATCGTCTTGGCTACTCGCAGTTCTTGGCTGAACTTGTGAAGCAGGAAATTCTGTCTTTGAATGTTTTGGAAATTACCTTTGGAAAACTGCTGGCCTTGTTTCTGCAAAACGCGAAGGATACGGACAAGAAGAATTTGCTTGATGAGTACGTGGATTGTCTTCTACGAATGACGCGTGTCTTGAAGGGGCGCTCAACGAAGTTCTCGCGCTCGGCTCGTGAGTCTCTGCTTCCTGCCTTTGCGACCTTCTTTGAGGAGATTCAGACTCATAAGGATTTGTATCCCAGTTGCTCTTCAAAGAGTCGGTTTGTCTTAATGGATATTCACGATATTCTGAAGCCTGTACGATCGTAAAAGATCTTGCGAGATTGTAGATGACGCAAACACGAAAGGTGGGGCAGCGCTTATATAATGACAACCCCCGAGGTCGTCCGCAAACTCCAGGTCTTGGATATGGGTCTGCGGCCAAGGCGCGCTACTCATTAAAAAAAATACGTCGTAAGACACGAGCCTATCAGACTCAGGTTGCAACGACTATGTATTATCGGGCTAAGCACCACAAATATCAAACGCCAGGCATGCGAGAGGCGATGGATGTGTATAAACGTTTTTTACTATTGCATAAGTAAATAGTTCACCGAGCCAGCATCACCTGTTTCAGTTGTGCCATCGGCCTTTTTCGACGTAATAATAATTGAATGGTCCTGTGCATTGATTGTGTAGGTTAGGACACCTATGGCTGAGCCTGTGTAGGTATGACGAGTAATCAAAATAACTGTGATATCAGTGAGATTCACATGTGGACTTATGGGTATAACACCTGTCGTTCCTGATGCTAAGGCATGTGTACCTTTGGCGTTAATGGGTGTAAAAGTGCCTGTAAAATAAACTGAACCATCATTTCCGTAAAGGCCTGCATATTGGTATCCCGTGTTAATATTACTACCTCCTGTAAAATAATACCCATTTCCCGAACATGCTGTCTCTACAGCTGGATAGTTTAAACCATCACTATATAAATTAGCATAATTATAATACGAGTTCGAGGTATCCCCAGGTCTTGTTCCATAATACTCGAGTTTAATTTGGCCACCGCTATACGATCCACTTAAATCTTTGCCAGCCAAAACACAACCACCATTGGCTGAATTAGCTCCACCAATTACGCGCACATTACCATAGGTAATCGTGGGTCCACCGCCTACAGGTGTGTAGGTGTCTTCCTCAGGATTATGACCTGTCGCGTTTGGTAAAAAATAGGGCTTATCCTCATTATAGACCTGAAAAACGACATCATTAGGGTTAATATATCCAGTGCGAAAGGTCTTCGCATCGTACACACCCACATAGAGTTGATCGACATTGGGGTGAATTCCTGGAATAAGTCGCTTACCATTCTCACGTAGAATATCACCGCCTGTAAGATCGATGTCGCCTGAGGCTGCAGACCAGACACCGCTCTTTGTCAGATCAGGATTTGTCCGAATTGTATAGCTGTAAAAGTAATCACTGTAATCGCTGGTTGTAATATACGACTTCTTCGAAAGGCTCTGAGGAGCGCGTTGAACGGACATTCTATATATACTATTTTTTTTATTTCTCGCTCACGTGTAGAATGGCTCCTAAGAATACAACGCGCCGTGCTGGCCGTGGTCTGGTTTCTCGCGTTTACGCGCCTGTTAATCATTTTTTGCAGGCGACGGGTGCGTCCGTTTCGGCGGTCACGAACACGGCGCGCAACGTAGTTCGCAAGAGCATCAACACGGTGAATAAGATTGGCAAGTCCTTCACGTCTCACACGAACATGGCGGTTCGCAACATTATCTCCCGCCGTCGTCAGAATGCGCGCCGTAGCACGCGCCGTACGAACCGTAAGTAAAAATTGAGGCACCCGACTCACTGAGGTTGGTTAGGACAAATGAAAAACCAGATCTCCCATAGTATGTCAAAGTCTGCAAAGAACTCTTCGAAGAAGGATGCTGGCGAAGGTGAAGATAAGTCTTCCGGTCGCAAGCAAACACTGAAGGGTCGCAATCTCAAGCGCGGAGGTGGTGGTGGACGTGATGACGATAGTGTGGATAGCCGTGGGAATATTCGCAATCTTATCGTTGACGATGAGGATGAGGAGAATGAGGATGAGGATGAGGAGGATGAGGAGTGGGATTCAGACGCATCCGACACCGATCTCACTCCCGAGATGCGTACGGAGATCCGCCGTTCTGCACGTAAGGCCAGCCACATCGCTCGTAGGCGTATTCAGCGACGTCTCCAGAAGGAGGAGGCGGAGAAGGCGGCGCGCAAGAAGTTGCGGGCCGCTGCGGCAAAGCGTGATGCTGCACGTGACGTTTCACGTGAGGTAGAGGACCGTCGTAAGCCACTTTCAATGAAGAAGAAGAAGTCCGTTAGCGAGGAGGAGGAAGAGGCTGAGGAGGAAGATGAGGAGGACGAGGATGAGGCTGAGGAAGATGAGGATGAGGACGAGGACGAGGACGAGGAGGACGAGGAGGAAGATGAGGGCCAGTTCGCGGGCATCAGCATCAACATCGGCGAGCTCACTACTGATTATGCTGAGCGTATGAAGCCAAAGCGTCACAACATGAAGAAGGAGTCTGATATTGTCAAGAAGTTCGTAGCTCTGGTTTCCAAGCCCGTAGAGGAGAATACGATCGACGATCAGATCGAGCAGTTCAAGTCTCTCTCCGAGGAGAAGCAGACGCAGCTCATTACAGCTCTGGATCGCAAGGGAAAGTTAGGTGTCGAGCAGAATCTCATGTTTAAGATTCTTACCATGAATCTGCCTCCTGATATTCAGACTATGGTGGTCGCCAAGTACAACAGTCTGCAGAGTCTCGATCCCAGCACGGGTGAGTATTTCAAGTCTCGGGCCTGGCTGGAGAAGCTCACCAGTCTGCCTCTGGGAATTTACAAGGAGATCCCCGTGAAGATCGGCGATGGCTCGGATGCCTGCGGTGAGTTCATGAACCGGGCACAGCGGTGTCTGGGAGAGAGTATTTACGGACAGGATGAGGCCAAGCTTCAGATTCTTCAGTTCATCGCCAGCAAGATTGCCAATCCTACAGCGCGTGGTCTGAGCCTCTTGCTGGCGGGTCCTCCTGGCATTGGTAAGACCAGCCTTATCAAGAATGGAATTGCCAAGGCACTCAACTGGCCCTTCCAGTTTATCAGTCTAGGCGGTGATTCAGATGCCAGCACCTACACGGGACATCAGCTGGTGTATGAGTCGAGCCACTGCGGTAAGATTGTAAATTCTCTCATTGCCGCAAAGTCAATGTCAATGGTTCTGATGTTTGACGAGGTTGACAAGATTTCTGCCACCCCCAAGGGTGAGGAGGTAGGAAACTTGTTGATTCACCTGACAGATCCCGTCCAGAACGGCGATTTTGAGGATAAGTATCTCAGTGGTGTTCCGATTGATTTGAGCCGCGCGATGTTTGCCTTCAGCGGTAACGATCTGAATAAGATCGACAAGGTACTTCTGGATCGCATGATTGTCATTAATCTCAGTGGCTACTCTGCAAAGGAGAAGCTGGCGATTGCGGAGAATTTCCTGCTTCCCCAGGCGCTCAAGGAAGTGAATCTGGATGAGAAGGTTTATATCTCGCGTGAGGTACTGCAGTATGTGATTGAGGAGTTTGCGAAGGAGGAGCAGGGCGTGCGTGAACTCAAGCGTTCGATCGAGCAGATCATTCAGAAGATTAACATGCTTCGTATCTTCAACAGCAAGGATCTTCCCTTCCACATTCCTGATTTCCATCTGCCATTCATTGTTAAGAAGGAACATGCGACTCTGTTCCTGAAGAAGAAGACGCCTTCACTGGATATTTCGGTTCAGCGGATGTATCTCTAGAAAAAAAGATCGCATCTTGAGATTCCCTAGCCTTGCGTAGCGATTCTAAGGACGCTTGAAAATCTTTTTTACTCTGCGTATCGGGCGTTTTTTCACAAGTCGTTCCACTGCCCCATTTCAAAGCAACACAGGCAGGCTGTTTCATTCTGTAAACTCGCCTCACTTTTTTACACGCTCGTAGAACAACATGTAATTTGTTTCTCCGAACTTGGGCTCATCCAAGTTATAAGCAGATTCATCATCATACATAAACCAGTGTTGGCTCAGCTTATCCTTGCACTGCGCCGTGTAATGTCCTCCACCACTTCCGCCGTGATGATCCACAATCGCACACAGAGTATATTCGGTATTGCCATCCTTTTCAGGAGATTCCTCTGAAAAGAGTGACTTCACATCAATGCGCTGGGGAGAGAGAACCTTGGTATGAATCTTCCGCCCATCATACGTGAAACGCTTGAGACAGACAATAAAGGTTTGAGGCAGCCGCCAGAGACTGGATGAACGGTGTGCGATCGTGCGCTCAGGACTGCAGGTATCGCAGGAATATCCCTCAATATCCTCTCCCTCCAGATCTTTCTGAATCGCGGGAAGCAAATACAGAGTATCCGACTGTGTGTTGACAACAGCCTTCAGAGTATTGAAGGTCTCCCAGCGGTGTGAGATTGTCTTACATCTCAGACAAGTGATCTGTACGTGAAGAAGGCCGTGAAAGAGATCAACGAAGGGGCTGTACTGCTTCGAAAACTCAGTCTTCCACGTTTCCAGAGCCTTAATAATCCGTTCCTCCTTTGGATTTGAAGGAGCACTCTTCATAATTTGCATATCAACCTCCATGGCAGTACTCTCATGAAGAGTCTCCAGCAAACACATGAGAAACTCATGGGCGTCGTGAGGAGCGGTGAGAATAAACTGATCGTACACGGAGTTCCGAACACAGGCGCGGAGAGCATGCCAGAATCCCGCGGGTCGGAGAACACTGCCCTTCTGTCCCGTTTCTTGCTGCGAGATCATATCAATGAGAGAGGTAATCAGTGTCTGTTGCAAGAGACGCTTCGATGTAGTCTCCTTCTGGAAGAGAGTGTCGCACCGTCCGTTTTGCAGAAGCCAGGGAACGCGCTCCACGTGGCGAAGAGCTTGGAGAACCGCATTTCCGTAACAGGTGAGTCCCAGATTTTGCAAACCTACCACGCTTTTCATGCTTGTCATAGTCTGTGTGCGATTCAGGGAAAAACTTGAAGCCGCAATTTTTCGAGTATTTGCTACCAACGACAATGACCGCCCCTTATGAACGCCTCTATGACTCGCCCTTGCTTGATGAGCTCCATAATTATTTCCCTGCGATCCTCTACGATTTCGAGCGGTTTTCGTCCTTCGCAGATGTTCTGCAGTACGTAGCTTCGGAGACCCAGAATCGTTTTGATCTGTATTCAAATGGTCGAGCGCGATATTTTCGGACACATCCACGCTCGACCGCTCCATCCACGACTACTCCCAGAACGACACCAACTGTTTATACCCAGCCAGGTGATGAATATGTTTTCCGCTGGGCCACAAATCTTGGACCCGTTCCTGCCGTGCCAGCTCTGCCTGTCCCAACTATGAGCCCTGAGGTTGAAGCACAATGGAATGATATTGAGAACATAGTTTCCGGTCGGAATGCCGCTCTTAATGAGACGACCAGTTTTCTGTCTCTTCTCACCGCTGCACTGGGCGGAGGGTTAACGGCTTCGCGGCGCCAGACAACTGCAGCAGCAGCAAATGCCTTCATGACACCAGTGATTGTTCGGCCCACGGTCGAGCAAATTACTGCAGGCTCTCTTACAGATTTTGTCGGCGCAGTTACGGAGACACCCTGTGCCATTTGCCAGAGTGCCTTTCAGATTGGAGAAGAGCGGAGAACTCTGATTCGATGCAACCACGAATTTCATCGGGGTTGTATTGATACCTGGTTCAATCAGAATGTGCGCTGCCCTGTCTGTCGACATGACATTCGCGAGAATGCATAAACACGACGCGTTTGCCGCTTACGACGCTTTACACTACGTGTGACACGACCACCTTCCCAGATCTTCAGACCACTAATCAAAGGGGCCTTCGCTAATAAAGCAAGGGTCTCCTTTTTCATTTTCCGCAGTAAAAAAGGATTAATCATCTTATTTTCATCGAGCACCAGTGAAAAATCACTCGCTGCCTCCTTAGATTGCTTTGTCAACCACTTTTGCAATTCAGGAATTTTTTTGTTTTTTGTCAAGGCTTCCAAACGAGGACTTATATTTTTCAAGGTCGCCATCTACTATCTACAGAGTAATCTTTCCAAGATCCTCGGGCAAAGCCAGAATCTGCGTGCTGTAGTGAGTCTCAATCTCCTTCAGCATCTTCATCTCCTCATTGCAAATCAGATTGATCGCCACACCCTTGCGACCGAACCGACCCGAACGACCAATACGATGCACGTAGTTCTCGCGCTGAAGAGGAAGCTCGAAATTAATCACCAGGCTCACTTGCTGAACGTCAATACCACGCGCCAGAAGATCCGTGCTAATCAGAACACGAATACCGCCCTTGCGGAACTCCGTCATCCGACGACGACGCTCCTCCACATCCATCTCGCCGTGAATACAGCTCAGAGGGAAGCCCTGCCCTGCCATCTTCTCCGCCAGCCACTCCGCCTTCTGCCGCTTGTTGCAGTAAATGATGGCCTGGTTGATGTGAAGCTGCTGGTAAAGATCGCACAGAACATCGTACTTCCAGTCATCACGCTGAAGCTCGACATAGTACTGCTTGATACCGTCCAGGGTTACCTCCTCGGGAGGAATGAGAATACGCACAGGATCCTGCAGAAGCTTCTCCGCTACCTCAATCACCTCCACAGGCATGGTCGCACTGAAAAGAGCCACCTTCGTCTCCTTCGGGAAACCCAGCTGCAAGATACACATCACCTGCTCGCGGAAACGATCCTCCAGCATCTGATCCGCCTCATCCATTACCAGAACCTTCAGATGCTGGCGATGCAGAACACCACGGTTCATCAAATCATAAATACGACCAGGCGTGCCAATCACAAACTGCACGCCCTTCTCCAGAGCACGCAGATCCGCAGTAATCGGCGTACCACCCGTGGCAGAGTATACCGAAATACCCAGATGCGAGCCAATCTGCGTGGCAACAGACTCAATCTGCTGTGCGAGCTCACGCGTAGGAACCAGAACAAGAACCTGAGGACGACGGAGAGTCGTGTCAATGCGGCACATGGAACCGATGCTGAAGGCTCCCGTCTTGCCCGTACCTGACTGAGCCTGCGCGAGAACATCACAGCCATTCTTGATTGGAACAATTGCCTTCTGCTGAATCAGCGAAGGACGCTCAAAACCATATCCGTAGATACCCCGCAACAGATTGTCTGGGAGCTCCATGGAATCAAAATCCGCATATAACCGAACAGTCGCATCGACATTCATTTGAGTTTGCATTTCTTGACTATAAACGGTGCTTGTGTTTAGGTTCAATTTTCATGGTATAAATTTGACGATGGAATTTGTAAGGAGGATAATAGGAAAGATGGCAGACGAAGAAGGTTTTGTAGAAGATACGGAGGACTTTGCCGTGGATGCGGTAGAGGAACCCGAGGAGTTGGATACGGCGGCGGCAGCTGAGGAGGCAGCCCGTGCGGCCATCCCAGATCCCTTGGAGAGTCTATATAAGTTTCACCCAGAGAGTATTCTGGATTACAGTGAAACAATCACGCCAAAGATTCCTCTCCGTGTGGCACCTCCAGGATCTGAGGAGTTGGATGCCTACCATCGCTCACAACCGTTCTTGAGTGGTTTTGAAAAGACAAAGATTCTGGGGTTTCGTGCGAATCAGTTGAGCCAGGGTGCGCGTCCCTATATAGACGTACCCGAGTATGTAACAAGTGAACTGGAAATTGCACGTATCGAACTCGAACAACGCCGTCTTCCTTTTATTCTTAAGCGCCCGATGCCTGATGGAACCTTCGAGTACTGGCGTCTGGCTGATCTGTTGATTCTGAAAGAGTAAAACTTTATACGCGCATAACTTTTTTATGTATGTTTGCGAATTTGTATATTCTCAAACTTAGACAAACCCTTACTGCCAGCCGAATGTCAACTAACGAGTTATATGACTTTAAAAGTTACTTAGATTTGTATAGATAAAACAAATCTAAATAGCAGTTTGTAAGAGTATTATCCTAAATACCTGCCGCAGAAAGAACACTTGATGTGTGAGTATTACCGTTTGTAGAATTTTCAAACTTGTTCGAGATTACACAAAATCCGCTTTTATAATCGCCTGCGCCTGAACCAGAGACTATAGCATTCGTTTTAATTGCTCTAAAAACTAAAATGTCACTATCTCCGTTTACCACGCCTACGTAAATTGTTCTACCCATGTCCTTTACATCACCGTATTCTGGTATCGGCCTACTTATGCTATAATTATTTAGTGTATTGATTGCCTCTGACAAGTCATTAATACTCTTTGCAAGATACATGTTTTTCGATACAATAGTGAAATTATTGCTAAATGCTGATTTTAAATCACTTTCTAAAAAAAATCCAACCGCATTTCCGTCGCCACCCGTACTCAACCGTGTTTGCTTAAGAACAGCAATGGAACGCAGAGAAGAAGACATCTATATATAGGAACTAAAATTATTTACCTTACGTTGATTTGTGCGTGTTCTTAGAAAATCCGTACACGTTCTTCAGGTGGAATATACAAATCGTTTTCTGTTTTCACACTGAAGAGCTCATACCAACGATCAAAATGAGAGACAATGTAATTCACTCGATATTCGGCTGGAGAATGTACGTCCAGAAACAAACTCTGAAGAGCCTTGCGAGAACGTTGTTTGATTCTCCAGGATACTGCGTAGGAAAGAAAGAAGTCTCGGAACTCCTTTTCTTTTTCCGTATCCGAACGACCGGATAATTCATGCTCCAAGGCATCCAGCGCAATCCCTAGCCCACCCAGATCCGCCAGATTCTCGGATAAGGTTGCGTATCCATCCACCGGATGATTATAGATCTTTGCATGGCTAAAGAGTGAAATAAGTTCACGAGTCTTTTTATTATACCGCAGATTGTCTGCCCGCGTCCACCAGGCCTTCTTCTCCCCATTCGGAAGAACCTGCTTTCCCTGAATGTCAAAGGCGTGGGTAATCTCATGTCCGATTACAGCACCAAGACCACCATAACTCCAGCCAAGACGATCCTTGGCATAAAACGGCCACTGAATCGAACCTGCAGGTAAGATAAATTGATTCATGTCTCCATAATAATACGCATTGACCGTGTAGGGTGCATCATCCCACAGGAGACGCGTATCCGTAAAATGCGAGAGGCGATGCTGGGAGGCCTTTACATTCATCTCGTTCAACAAGTAAATATTCTTCAAGAGATTATCGGTTATTAATTCTGGAAGTTCCACAGTATCCGGGGACTCGGGATGAGAAATACTGAAGATCATATCCTGTATCTTTTGCTTGGCGATCTTCCGTGTTGCCGGCTCCAGCCAATCGATCGTATCTATCCGATGCACCGCGTGTGTACGAATAGTTTCCGCAAATGCTGTTGCTTCTTTCTTGAAGGTGGCGGGCAGATACATCTTCACGAACAGATGAGATAAGGGAATCCGAAGTAAGATCCGACTCAGATTGAGCGCCAGATGTTTGGTAGGAAGTTTCTCGAGTTGGCCGCGAAGTATCTTTCCAAAGAGCTCAAAATGCAGAGTACTGAAGGGCGCAGGAAGTGTCGGAAGTGCATGGAGCACCATGTGCCACGTAAAGAGTGTAGACCAGGCCGACAGACTCCAGCGTTGCATGCCCTTCTGGAGGAATTGAATCCACCGCGGGCTACAGACACGAATTGTCTTTTCACGCCAGATCTCACCCACACCCCATTCTTCAAAAAAGATATCCCATTCCATAAGCGGAAAAGCTGTCTCCAACTCCTTGGCGGTGTAATCTGTATAGGCATCTCCATTCGCATCTTGCAAGTTTCTGGAAAGAATGGCTTCAAGTTGCACGGCTCGTGTGAGATCCGAAGTGTGTAACTCTGCCGACACCGCTCGGTTCAGCTTCACATAGGCCATAAAGGCCTTGCTTCGTCCTGGCGCTGTGGCGTTGTAATAACTCAAATCAGGCAGACCCAGAGTGCCAGGGCGGATAAGGATATGATAGGCAGGCTGAGGCATCTTTTTCTCAAATGTCTCGACTGAGAGAAGACTGGGAATTCCATAATGATTAAAGAGGCCGAGATACCGACAGATGTCCTTGGTATCGCGAATGCAATAAAGAGATCTGGTGCCCTCGATGAGATAATCAACGCTATGTTTTTGCTTACCCTCGCGCAAAATTGAGAGTAAAAAACGACCAACAATGTCAAGCATCTTCTGTGTCTTCGTGGTCGCCGCCACGCCCGTCTCGGCAAAGGCATAGGCCTTATCCAGAATTGTTTGTAACTTCGCCTCCATCTCAAGTTCCACTTCCTCGCTCACACCAAACGAGCTTTTGTAGGTAGGGATACGTGCAGAATCTAACCAGGCCTCATTCACATATTTATAAAAATCATTCCCAGGTTTATGAGAGGCTTTCACGGGGGGAATACTTATAGCGGTCTGTATCCTCCTGCGTGTCTTGTTTTTGTCTCTCATAGAGATCTATCTGTCTATTAGGCACTTTTACTTTTGTTATGTCGGAATATGCACGACGACCTATAGTCTGTTTTTTTGTCTTAAACATCAGCATCTGTTTATCGTGAAGAGGAGATGATATACGTATTGACTCCAACATCACTCTGTCTTAGAAAGATATATTTCCGCTGTAAGAGGATTATCATATTTCGTTTGTTCCCAGGAACAAATTTCGTAGGCGCTGTCGCCCTTATACAAATACAGAAAATGAGATCCTTCTTTACCGATAAGAACATAGCCACATTGCGTTAGATGTCCCGCACAACAGGTTGTAAGAAGATCTGCATCAGGCATGATCGACCACTCAACTAAGATAAGACCAGGGCGATAGGGGCTATTTAGTAGAGTAAAGAGGATTTCACGTTCAGCTCCACTGAGTTGAATCTTCAGTAAATCGATCCGTGATGGAACATCCATAGTTTTACAGACCTCATCCACACAGCTCGTTAGATCTTGAAAACTACAGGAGGATCCCTGAAAGAGACCTGAACCTGTGAAGGAGGCTGGAAGCTCTGGATGCAGACAGATTCTCTTCGGTAGAATCCACTTTTCATCGATTCCTTTTGAAAAGGGGGTGGCAGAATCCGGGCGCTTGCGTGTTGTGAGAATCTCTATAACTTCTTTCCATTTCAGATGATTCTCAGGCCGCGGATCCCAGATATGAACGGAACAGCCCAAAGTTTCCAGAAGATCAGCCTCTGCCAAAGCACTTAAACCTGAACCTACTGAAAAAAAGACTGTATTTTTACCCTTTACCTTATAGAAATCCCACAAGGAGCTATACATGGGCCAGGCATCTTCTTTTCCTATACGTATGATCGTATCCGACATACTTTCTTGAGAGTTTATTGACGCCAGTGTTTTCCGCAATTGATACAGGTGATGAAGATCGTCATCGGCTCATCTGCCGATCGTGTCTGCATCTCATAGTACGTGCACTCACGCTTATGGCAACGCATACAAAGGAACTGTGCCGTCGCCATCGCCTTATTACCCTCGAGCTGTCGCTTCTCCCTTTGCGTGCGGCGATGAATATAGTCCTTCCAGCGTGCGTTATCAATCGCGTAGGTATCGAGGCTACACATTTGCGGAATTGTAACAGTGCCTGTGCGGAGAGAGTCAAGAAGCTTCGTGTTCCCCACATAGGAGACAGGAATGAGATTGCCACACATATGCCGAACACGGGTTTCATAGAGATGCTGGAAGAGCTTATTCTGCCAGTGGCAGGTCACATGGCGAGCCTCGGCATCCTTAATTGAGGCAAGATAGAGATTGTGCTCGAGTTCATCGACAGAAACATCGCTGATTCCACTATTCTCAAAGGCTGTCTGAATTTGCTTGCGCGCAAGTTTGCGGAGGTTGTGCTGGGAATCAGAAGTATCCGTGAGATGTTCCTCCTTCGGACAATGAAGAATCTGTGAGGTGCCTGTCTGGCTAATGAGAAGGCTGGGAGGAGGGCGCTTCTTCTTGGATGTCTTGGGTGCACGAACCACGGGGACGGCCTCACCCGCCTCAAATTCCGCCATATCAACCTCAGGCTCCGCCTCCTCATCCTCATCCTCTTCCTCCTCGTCTTCCTCCTCCTCAGCCTCAGGCTCTGCTTCTGCTTCGGCCTCGGCCTCGACCTCTACCTCAGGCTCAGCCTCCTCCTCCTCCTCTTCCTCATCTTCCTCATCCGAATCAAGATCATCGAACCCACCGAACATCTTTGTGTAGAAGGCCTCATACTCCTCAGGTTTGAAAGTAACAGGCTTGGCATAATTTCCATTCTGGGAGGCAACGACGAGAATATCACCGAAGTACAAATTATTATCCAGAGGCGGAGGAAGTTCGTGCTTGTTTTCCGTTCCTGCCTTGCCCTTCACATATCCGAGAAGAGTGAGAGTGACCGACTTGTACTTGTATGAACCAATAACCTCCGGTTCATCCTTCTTTTTTAGAATGGCCTTCGCCGCGGAAAGAGAGAAGTCATCTACGGGTAAACGCACTTGCTTGATCTCCGCCTTTTGGGTCAAAATGATGCCCTGGGCGGTCGTTGACTTACTCATTCTGGCTCTATACAAGCAACTACGCTTAAATGACTTTCAAATTTAGCATATAGTGAGGTATGCTGGTACGGATATGGAAGGCCTATGAAACTGCCACACCTGAAGACAAGAATGCCTTTTTCTATGATGCAGGTTCACACTATGGCATCTTGCGCGGAGATACCTGGAAATGTTGGCATATTCTTGATCGTTATAAACAAGATGATGGCAGCATTTATGAGCGTTTAGAGGAAATGAACGATGATTGGGTTCCGAAGGATATTTTTTCCATCGATCCTATTTACGTCGAGAGCTGGAGCCCTTTGCAGATTAGGATTTCTGGGTGGACTCTTCAGACACGGGAAGCTCCACCGCTGGCTCAGCCACAGCAGGCTCAGCATCAACCACGACCTCAGGGACAACAACGACCTCAGGGACAACAACGACCTCAGGGACAACAACCACGACCTCAGAAAGGACAACCTCCGCAGTGGCCGAAGGCACCACAGGTGCGGCAGGAGGCTGGGGCACAAAGGCCTTCAGCTCCTCGCGCAAGGCCGTCGCATCCTTCAGAGCGATCGCCGCAGCCGACGAAAAACAAGACCACACCCGCGGTGGGATAAACTTCTTCAGATTCAAGCCACCACGCGCAGCAGAAATAGCCGCCTCAATCGCCGCAGGAATAGCCATCTTTACCGTCGCCTCCAGAACTGTGAACTCGATCACCGTCTCCGTCGAGCCGTTTGTGCGCTCCATCGCCGCTACCTTCTTCTCTTCCACAACTACCATCAAGCTCTTCACGATCAACTCCTTCTTCTCCTCCTCGCTGAGGTGAATCATGGTATTGACACGCGCTGCTAAAGAAACGCCCACGCGAACAAGAGACCCCGCATTTAGCTCGACACCTGACAAATCAGCTCTGACAGATGCAACAAAGGACTCCATCTACTACTAGTAAATTCTTCTTGAATTTTTTTAAACCGTAGTTTAGATGTTTGACAAACTCCTGATAGTTCTCGGCCTCGCTGTTGTCTTGTATGTAGCCTGGCTTTTCGCATATCCTTATATTTTTCCCAAGAAAGATTCCTTTTACACACCAGGCCTTGCCCCGCCCCAGGAGCAACAGCCAGCGGTGGAGCCGACCCGCATAGTCTCTCCCTCTGGTCCTACCTCACCCAATGCCGCCGACTCCTCACAGGAGACGACCATATCTCCGGAGGTAAGGGCCTCTGATCCTTACGGGGAATCACAGGAGAGCAGTAATCTGCAGGACAACCTCCGTCACCCTGAACGGATGTTTAGTCCTGGTATCAAGAATACTGATACTCAGATGCCTTCCCGATCTGGTGTAGGCTCGAATGAGGTAATGGCAACTCCTGCAATTCAGACCTTTTCTCCTGAAATGGCGCAGAATGGTGCCGTCTTCATGGAAGGTGTGACGGCGAATGAGACCGCTTCTGAATATGCCAGTTTTTAGAGCGTAAAGACGGATGACTATAGTCTTATAGTAAGAATGACAGAGGAATCTGTGAATTTGCGTAGTTCTCATCGCGATATGAGTCAGCTTCGACTGAAGCATGTGAATAAGTCCTTGCATGATCTGGTGAACCAGTTCATGGAAGAACGATTTGAGGATCATTGTATTCGTCAGCGTCTCCAGCCCGATAAGGAAGCGATTGTGAAGCGCGGACAGTTCTATGCTCTTCTCAATGAGAGTCGTGCGGAGCCAGGTTTCTTGATCTTTCTTCCCTCTCAGCCTGCTGTGTGGACGACCATGCGTGGGCCGAAGCCCGTGGCATTCTCCTTTCGTATGCGTACAGATGTCACACTGGGTGATGGCGGTGGCACTGTCTTGATTGCCTCCTTGGATAAGATCGGTCATATCTTGCGCCTTGAGGACGTGTATATGTGGAAAGGAGACAAACTCTTTGGACGACAGGGATTTCTGGAGCGTCGCAAGACCTTACAACAGTTTGTCGAACGCCATTGGACGCCTGATGCTCGACTCATGGGTGGTATCACGACCACAATCGCCCAGCCCCAGCCTCTGAGAATCTTATCTACCTTAGAGGATTTGCCTCATAGTATTGATCTTATTCCTGAGTTGCCAAACAAGAGACGATTCTACTTCTTTGCCTCGGACGCACCCGCACTTGCACCCGCAGTAGCGGCCCCAGCAGCCCCAGCTCTCTCCATCCAACAAACAACAGCCACCATCCGCGCCTTTGCAGTGGCTCTCGAGTCTCTGCCTGATGTATATGATCTCTTTATGGAGAATAATACACCACTCTGTCGTGCGGCCGTGCAACAACTCGCCCTCTCACAGAAGCTCCGAGGCTACAAATCGCAAAAGATTCCCGTCATTGCCTCCTGGAATAAAGAGTTTGGTCGCTACGAAATCACCGATTGTCGTGTCTAAACCCAGATTGCCAAAAACACCGCATTTTGCTCGCCATGGTGTTGTAAACGTTCTCTATATTCACGATACTCCGCCCAGGATTGTATAATTCTGGATCGAGTGGAGTTACTTCTATGCAGTTCACGACGGAGCTCTCCTAAATGGCGCATAAGCTGTGTTCTATTGGTAATATCAATGCGAACACTCACGAGATTATCAATGATAATTTGTTCTTGAAGACAGGCACGCACAGCCGCCAGATGTGGTTGCATCGCCGCTGCTGTAGGGAATTTTTTGAGAATACCTTCTACCAGACAGAACTGAAAGAGATTTCTGCGGAGCTGCATGTGAAAATTTTGTATGCGCTCCTCAATAAACGTCAGTAAATTCGTTAAGTATGCATTGGTGGGAGTTACGGTCTCTGTTATTATGACGCGACAGAGAGGACAGGTATTATGTGAGTCCAGCCAGGGCTCCAGACAGGGTGAATGGAATAGATGTTGGCATTTTGAGATAGCTCGCACTCTCTCTCCCTCATCTAGATTGACTTGGCATATACTGCAGAATCCTGACTCGCCAAACAGATCGAAGACCTCTGTGCCATTAAAAACAAACTCATTCTGCATGGGCGCTCTGTTTCTTTTTATGCGTTTAGATTAGAAGATGAAGAAGCAGTCTGGTGCGGGATACTCCATGGGCTCTCAGATTTCTCCTGGCATGGTAAATAACTACGCGCAGGTGGTCGTGCATGGAACCCCTCTTATTCCCGATTGCCTCGCCGCGGCCAAGACGGATACGATGGGCTTTTCAGGGCCTCGTGGGCTTCCGGGTCTGTCTGGTGGTGCAAAAAAGAGCCGCCGTGCTAAGAAGTCGAAGCGCCGTGCCAATACGCGCCGTCAGAAAGGTGGTCGGTATGGGTTTGATCTGAGCCAGCCTGTGCCCCCCTCTGCAGGCCCTCTTCTCGGTGGAATCCCTCCCGTAACGCGGATTGCGCCTGAGAGCAGCAGCACGACGGCCAATCCTCTCAATGTAGCGCCGAAGCAGGCTGGCGGAGCCTACCTCACGAGCACGGACACGCCTGCCCTTTTCAGCCCCACGGCGGGTTATGACAATCGTCCCAGCACGTGGGTAAGCAGCGTGGGTGCTCCCGTTCAGATTCAGATCCCCTATGAGGCTCGCGCTGCGAATCCCGCCTGCGTGAAGACGGGTGGGGCTCGTCGTGGTACAAAGCGCACTATTCGTCGTCGTCGTCAATAATCATACACCCATTTTCAGCTGCAGGACGGATATCCGCATCGTCGCTATCTCCTTCCTCTCCTGTATCCATACTATACTTGCATTTACGATAGTATACAGCTCTTTTACGATATTGTGAACGGTACACCTGGTGACTATCTACAATATCGACGATCAAAGGTGGTACAGTCCGTTGTGCGGGACGAACACGCAAGATTCGTCCTGTACTCTGTTCGACCTTCTTTCGTGGACTGGCAAGAAGAACACAGTTGAGCGTCTTAATATTCATAGCCTCACTCGCCATTGCATACGAAGCCAGAAGTATCTGCGATTCCACTGCGCCCTTCTCACGAACCTCCTCCTTCATGCCGCCGACATAATAACTCATACTATACTTCTTCGGATCCAAACGGGCTTCCAGATCCTGCAAGTGAGAAATCCGTTCTGAGAGAACCAGAATTTTTCGCTGTTTGTCACTGGCAATCTCCCGTAACGTCGCAGCAATCGTATCATTTCTTTCCGCACATTCCACAACCTGCGTCAATAAACGACCCATGACGAGCTCCCCCCGCCAGTCCATAGGGAGATTCGTGTATGCAGAATCCTTACAATCAATATAAATGGTTCGTACATTCACCATGGGGTCAGGATCACGGGTCTTTTCCCAATATACAGGCTTTCCCAGAAACATCTCAAAGACCTTCGTGAGACCATCATCACGCTGTGGCGTGGCCGAAAGACCCAGCATCCAGCGAGTTTGGATTTTCAAGAGAGCCTTATTAAAATGCTGGGCGCCCAAGTGATGACACTCATCAAAGATAGCAAATCCGAACTTTGAGAAGGCATCCGCAGCAAAGGGACGTGTGACAATTGTCTGAATCGTGGCAATCGTGCAATCATAATGAATAGTCTGCGAAGGATTCTCAAAGGGAAGACCCGCCGCCTTGAGACGCTCCACCAGTTCAGGACGTGTGCCTGTGACCTTTAAGCCTGCATCCCGCAGTTGCTCCTTGAGTTCCTTGATCGTCCGAGAGGGACCCAGAATTACCTCAGAATCAATTTGGGCCTTATCTTCTTGAATAATCCCTATCTGGATCCCTGGGAGTAAAGACTCGAGCTCCCCCTTCCATTGCTGCAATAAGAATTCCTTATCTACGACAATGATAAACCGTTTCTTCAAACGAAAGGCCGTCCAGATTGCCATGAAGGTCTTGCCACGGCCACAGGGTACGCAGATCAATCCATTCCCTCCCTTCTCAATGAAAGTATCCACGATCGCCTTCTGATAATCATATGGCTTACCGGTAAACTGCAGATCTTCGCGCAGACCATCTCCTACGGGTACCAGATTCACCTGAGGTTCTCCGAAGACTTCGCGAGCCCATTCACGAGGTAAATAATAACGCTCTGGACTTTCACGGTATACACGAAAGCTGAGAGCATCTGTGTTGAAGGCAAACTTCTTATTCACAAGAGGCGCCACATTCAGTTCCGTGACAATACGTTTTGTTTGCTCGGATGTAAGTGAATGTTTAAGAATTGCATATCCTTTGGATGTCAAGGCCTTCGTAGCCTCCATCCTTTACAGACTGACAGACAAAACTTTTAAATCAAATTTAGATACAGATGGAAAGAATCGACTCCTTTCTTGTCCTTGTGGCCTTTGTCATCTTCCTCGTGAGTGGATATCTGCCAACCACGTTTTACATCTATGCCTTCACGAATATGGTCTTCCCTGCTGCTCTTTTACTGACCCTGCTCGGCACCAGCTACTACAGTCGCATCGGATCGATCTGTCTGGCGCTGGCCTTTGTGAGCCTCTTTGTTGAGTTCCGTAAGCGGGTCATAGAGAAACAGCCTCCTGTGGAGATAAATGCCTATGCCAAGGTCATGGCGCCTGCACCTCCTCTGGTACCCAATGAAATTCACCCCGAGCCCATGGAAGCTTCTGGAAACACAGTCCGCTATAGGCCCACAGAAGATGCCTCGAATAACTTTACTGCCGTTGGAACATCCATCGATAGTAAGGTAGTGTTGCCTGGAGAGCGCTCTACGGAGAAATTCTTGATTTCTCAGGGTCTGGTCTAAGACTCATTTAGCAAAGAGACCAATGAGGACACCAATTAACATGAATAAGAGTGCAATAATGAGATTCAAGGGAAGAGCACGAATAAAGGTGGGTAAGTTGAACCAGAGATTCAAGGATCCAGTGCCATAGAGGATAAGATAGGCGAACCCACCCAGAACTAAGATACTCAGGATAATCCCTAAGAAAATAGCCAGATACTTTTCCAAGACACCAGGAGGAATTCCTTTCTTCGTGATGTATTGTTTCATGAGTGCCTTACGGTCAGCCAAAACATCATTCATATGTTTGACATCTCCTGTGAGTGCATCCAGCGTGATTTTTCCATCCTTCACATCCCGCTCAGGATCAAGCACCATACACTGATAGGCGCTGGTTGGATTACTCTTATCGCCCGTCGAGGCCGTGGAGGCTCCCAGAGTGGCTACACGGACAGAGGTCATGAACTGCGCGCTGGATAGAGTGGTAGGTGTATCGAGAGATAGATCGCTGGGCGCAAAGAAGGTCGTGGCCGTGCCAATCTGCGTCACCGTATTCGTATTAATCTGTCTGCCTGCCAAGAATACAAGAGTCAGAGCGGATATGGAGGACGGATTAAAGCAGGTTTGATAGGCCGCGAAGGTCTTGTCTGAGACAGGCAGAGTTTGTCCGAGAGAAAAAGGTCCAGGCACTGATTGACCCCCCAGACCCTGAAAATAGGCGGCATCTCCCGTATAGTTGTCTTCCTGAAGAAGCGGGATAACTACAAAGATATAGGTGAGAGGGGCCGTGGGCTGAACGGCCTTGAAGGTCAGAATAAAATCCCGTGTATTTTTCTGTTGTTGCAGCGGGCTTTGTAACCAGCCCGTGTGCGTGGGACGAGCGATCTGAGCCTGCAGAAGTTTGTAGGATAGTCCATTATAAACAACGGAGGAGACCGAGGCACCACTTTCCGTGATGGTTTTCTGCGACGTATTCGTCAGCACTGGAGCTGTCGTATTCGAGGCCCACGTAAAATTTACAGAGTACGTATCACGAACACTGTTGTAAGTATCTATGGTGGGTTGAAAGGCCAGGCCCAGAGGAAAGGAACGATTCCCCGAGCACATCTCTACATAAGACCAGGAACATACACAGGACCATCAAACCGATAAAGAGTGGCCTTGGCGTGTTGCCCTGTAGGAATAATATGGATCGCGTCTCCTGAAGAGAGTTCATCACAACCTATATCATCCTGGCAGTCACGGCGCTTATAACTGATGGGAAGAGGAACAGGATTGAAGGTGTCTGTGCGGGTATAGTATTGAAAGCGGTCGCTGCGACTTGCGAGACGACGTCCGTACAGAGGAAGTAATTGACCGTCATCTGTCTTCAGAAGTCCCATGCTTTGGTAGGACTCTGGTAAGCCCTGCGTAGGGATGCCAATCGGAATCGAGGCGATCGATCCGCGAACAGGATACTCCACACCATTATTCCAGATCCGCTGTGGCCGATCGGGTAAGGATGAGGGTGTGCTGGTCTGGATATTGATATTGAGAGGCCTCTGTTGCTGCTGCTGTTGTTCTCCTTTCACAAGAGCCACAAAACGCAGATCAGATTTATAATAGATAAGGTACGCAGCCACAGCGACGAGAAACAATCCCAGTAGGATAAGCAAACCGGGTGTTATACAAAAAACACCTGGAGGGCATATTGACCGAACACGGGGTGCCATGTTCTCTTTATATAAGCTCTTTTTCTTACGCAAGAGCCGTCTTCACACCTTCGTGATCGTGATCGTTTATGACAGGATTCGCCTTGGGCGTACGATCTACACTGGTATTCGTCGAGGGTATCTGAGACTCAGGGACAACTAACATACGACCCTTGTCACGAACCAGCGCAGGCACACTCACGGAAGGCGCACCTGCATTCGTAGTGGCATCCACGAACCCCTCGACACCACTGGCATCAAAAGGAGCGATGAATCCCTCCGCACCACTGGCATCCATCGCGCGCATTGCTCTCACGGAAAGAAAGCTCTCAATCGAAGGGTGCTCGAGAACACCCATTGGCGCAGTTGAACCTGTGACCTTACTCTTTCCCTCGGAAGGCTTGAGAACCTTGAGACGCTGAGAAATCTCCTTCGCGCCATCATTGTGAAAGCCCTCCTTCTTCTTCGTTACAGGCATGGCAAAGACAATGACCGCCGTCGCCACTAAGGCAAACAAGCTCAGAGCCGCACTGCCTGTGAGACCATAGATCGCACCCGCCGCTAAGACACTCAGAGCATTCGTCTGGATCGGAAGTGTATAGAGATTATATGCCAAAACAAGGATAATCAAGGCAGGAAATACAAACATTTGCTTCTTCATCCTCTATTCTACTTACTATAGAGACAAAAGAGGAACAATCACACGCTGAAGGAGCCAAAACGTGAGACCCGCAGACGTAGATTTTAGAACCAGACCAAGCGTCGTCAAATCACCCGTGGCCTTCACCATAGACGGAAGATACGTGCCGATAATGATATTAATAAAAGGCAGGCTAAAGATAAAGACGAGCAAGCTCACAAAAAGAGGTATCTTGATTTCCTCGGCAATCCGTGCCGACCATGCCTTCTTCATAGGCGGAGACGGAGGAGGTGGGGCCGTTTGCGGAGACCAGGAAGCCATATTTCCATACGATCCAGAAGGAGGGAGTCCACGAGGCTCCAGAGAGGCCTGGAAATCACCTGCCGTCGGATGCTCGTGCCCTATCACATGTGCTGTGGCCGGCCCACTATCCACTGCGCGGTGAAAGGTAGAATTTGGATTCGGAGATGAAATCACAGTCGGAGCCGGAGTCGCCTGTGGCTCAGAATTCATATCAGCCATGATTTTCTTAATCAAATCACCATCCCCATCAATCTGGGGAGCGCCTTCCAAATCACTGATTAAGGTTCCCGAGCTCATTTTCTCGTAGTAGAATGGATTTTCTATCTAAAAAAAAGTGCGCGTTTCGAAGGCTTCAATGACACCCTCCTTCGGACAGTCCACGGGCTCCGTGGCAAATTGATAACACTTCGAGCCTAGTTGATACGTCGACTTCGTGATCTCATCCACAGACGGCGCCTTTTGTACTATACAGGAGGGTCCGTGACAGATGGGCTTCAGCAAGGCAATAATACCCAGACCGAGGATGAAACTGAAGACAGCATTAAAA
>Ga0136641_1000139_pt1 | contig 30185 bp, 33 predicted proteins | sample EliLak1302023Y_FD_115312 | JGI IMG/M metagenome (GOLD analysis project Ga0136641, IMG submission 115312) | Freshwater microbial communities from Elizabeth Lake, Yosemite National Park, California, USA - 13020-23Y | ecosystem: Environmental > Aquatic > Freshwater > Lake ...
CTGTCACTGGCGCACGATATGGTGATTGTACTGAAGCTGTCACTGGCGCACGATATGGTGATTGTACTGAAGCTACAACAGGTACTGAAGCTGGCACTTGTGCATAATATGGCGATGGTGATGAAGCTACTCTAGATATTGAAGCTGTCACTGGCGCACTATATGGTTGTGGAGCTGGCGCGTAATATGATGATTGAGATGGTGCAGTTACTAGTGAATAAGATGGAGTTTTAGCTGGCGCATAAGACGACGCTGATGCAGGTGATGGAATTTGGGCTGTTACTGGAGCACGGTATGGTTGTGGAGCTTGGGTTGTTACTGGAGCACGGTATGGTGGTTGAGCTTGGGCTGTTACTGGAGCACGGTATGGTTGTGGAGCTTGGGTTGTTGCTGGAACACGGTATGATGGTTGAGCTTGGGCTGTTACTTGTGGCTGAGTGTAGCTGACTGATGACAATTGATTAAAAGATGAACTTGATTGAGATGGGGCTGTTACTGGAGCACGATATGGTGGTTGAGCTTGGGCTGTTACTGGAGCTTGAAGTTGGGATGTATTTTCAGACGATGGTCTATATGATGGAGAAACTATACTTTCAGTTGAAGTATATGTTGCTGAAAGAGAGTCACTTCTAAATTCACTAGATGAATCTGTGCGTTTTGCAATATCGAGCAGGGTACTTTCGACTTTAGGTGTTAATGTTTGAGTATTTATAATTTTTTTCTGTATAAGTGTATTATTTATATCATTTTGAGCTTGATCAATTACTGATTGTAAATTAGCCATTACTTTAATAGTAGAAAAGTATTTATGAAATAAACGATTTTATAAGTTAAATGGAAGAATTGGAATATAAAGTATCTAATTTAGGTAAAGATGTGTGTAGTATACGTGATATTTTCACATCTTTACATAAAGTATTAAATACTTTTGATATACGTCTTGATATTGAACGATTTAATAATATAATTGAGGCTATTCTTAAGATACCTGTTAATGAAAATAATGACCACCGCGATATTACATATGAACTCTTCGATACTGCATTATTGGGATGTGTTATGTATATGCATGAAAATGATACTTTCTGGGCAAAATGGGTTTATAATAAACTTTTGTGGAAAAAGAAAGTGAAAGATATCCCATTGGATTATATAGCTGCTGTTGAAAAGATTGGTGAAACAAATCCAACTGCACGGGCGCTTTTTACAATACGTTTAATATTTGTAAAAGATTCTTATGATAGCATTGAAGAAGTTGTAAAAGAACGCGTTAAAATGCAGCAAGCTCTTATTTTATTAAATACAACTATTGATTTATGGATAAATGATTCTCTAGTTGAACCGCTTTTTTATAATCCAATTTTTTCAAAAATTGCTGCATATAATTTAACATATCATAATTGTAATAACGCGTTTTTACTTCATCAACATGGTATATTTTATAAAAGAATGCTTGAAAAACTATATGAGAATAATGGTGGATTAAATCGTTTAGTACCTGTTATTAAAGGTCCTCGAAAAAGAATTGGATTTGTTTCGCGTTTTTTCTTTCAGCATTCTGTTGGAAAAGTAGCTACAGGTATAATTGAACAGCTTTATAAACGTAATGAATTTGATATTCATGTATTTACAGCTGTTGCGCGACCAAATGATCCATATAGTCAAATACTTGTAAAAAATTGTACTAAATATCACGGTTTTGATAAAGAAGGACAACTTCAATGGATTGAACGCATACAAGCTGAAAAAATAGATATTCTTGTATTTTTTGATCCAATAATGGATATTAATACATATTTACTTGCCTGTTTTCAAATTGCACCTATACAAATTGCAACATGGGGCCATCCAGAAACATCTGGTTTGCAATCTATTAAGTATTTTGTATCATCTCGTCAATTTGAAAAATTTAGTGATAATAACTACACTGAAAATCTAGTTATGTTTAATAGTATTAATATGTATTATTATGACCCAAATAAATTTTTATCATACAATATTCGTAAAATGCTAAGTACATGTACAAAAGAAAGTATAAGAACAACATTTAATTTTCCAGATGTTCATATTTATGCAGTTACATGTCCATGCCAAAAAATATCACCTATGTTTGAAGATGCTATCATACGTATTCTTACCGATGATCCTCAAGGTATTTTAATTATGACTCAAGATATTAACCCATATCATTTCAAAAATATAGTACGCCGTTTCAACCAAAATATGGGTAGCGCATTATGTAATCGTGTATATACTGTATCATTTATAAACGATACTGAAATGTTTTATAAATTTATTTATTGTGCAGATGTTGTACTTGACCCATTTCCATTTGGCGGTTTAATTAGTACTATTGATATATTAAGTTGCGGTCGTTCAATTGTTACTTTGCAAGGCGATAAACTATATGGCCGATATACAAGTGGTCTCTATAAAGCAATGGGTATGAATGGAACAACCCGACTTGTTGCACAAAGTGTTGTCGAATATGTTGAAAAAGCAATCACTATTGCAAGTTGTCCATCATTACGTACAAAAATAGAAAGCGAAATTTGTGATCTTTTACCGAATATTTTTGAAGATAAAGCTACTATTGATGAATGGGCAAAGTTTTTAAACACTATAACATGAACAAAACCTTTTATAGTTTTGTGCATTTTTGTTATATCTTTTTAATTTACTGCTTTGCGTCGGCAGCCTTCTTTGCGTTCCAGCGCTCAGCAGCGAGCTTCATCAGATCACGCTGAGCAACACCCTCGTTATCCTTCTTCAGCTCAGGCATAATCTCCTTGACGAAGAGGTTGTAGGCAGAAGGCGCGCGCTTCTTCTCCTTAGGCTGCTCTTTGGCCTCCTTGGCAACCTTCGGCTTGCGCTCTTTCTTGGGCTTGGGAGTATCCTCCAGAGGGTCAGCACTCACCGTCTCAGGCTCGCTGGCATCCTCCTTAGGCTCCTCCTTGGCTTTCTTCTCCTTCTTGGCCTTGGTCTTCTTGCCACCCTCCTGGGTAGCGGACACAGTGTCATCCACCTCATTGTTGAGGTTCTCGGTATTGGTAAGGTTGATCTCTTCAGCCTTGTCCTGCTGGGTCATGCCAGCGACCTGGGTCTTCTTGGTCTTGGAGGGAGCCATTTGATAGTTGTTGAGAGTGTTTTTGTTTGTTGTTAGCGTTATAGTTCTGATAATATCTTTTAATTGGAAATCAATTTTTTCAATAATTCGATATTTTTTCAACAAATTTAGAATTATTTTATTTATCAATTTCTATAGTAGAGAGGTGTCCATATGGTAGAAAAAACCCTTGTAATATATTCATACTATGAGAAAAATGATGAATATATAAAAAATTTTGAATTTTTCCTCAAAAATGCTATCTATCATGATATTGATTATATATTTTGCATAAATGGTAAAAAATTCTCTCTTACAATACCAGATTCTCCAAATATTAAAGTACTTCCACGTGATAATCATGATTATGATTTTGGTGCATATGCCGAAGCATTAAATACAGTTGATATTAATTTATATGACTATTTCTTCTTTATAAATACTTCTGTACGTGGGCCTTTCTTACCAGAAGATATTCGCTCAACAACTCGATGGACAACACCATTTATCAAACTTCTAGTTGGTGATGTTAAATTAGTAGGAACAACTATCAATATTTTAAATATTACAGATCCAGCTACACAAAAAGATATGGCTCTTGATTTACTTATAGATAAAGGATATAAGCCTCCTTTTACACATGTTCAAAGTCAGGTTTTCCTACTTGGTAGAGAAGGACTGGATTTTCTAATTAAAAACGATTTTTTTAAACAATCTGCAGAAATTGAATTTGTAAAATTTATTGTACTTCGTGAAGTAATGCTTAGTCAACTTATAATTAAACATGGATGGAACATAAATTGCCTTTTACCAAAATATCAAGGGTTAGATTATCGTACAATAACTGCTGATATTAATCCTACAAGCGTAAATGGTGATCCTTATTATATTAATTCATACTTTGGTAGTAATATACGACCATATGATGTTGTATTTATTAAAACAAACCGAAATGTAAGTACAGATGAAATTACACAATTAACAAATAACTATTTTACAGATTCTACGCATCCAACAAATTATATAGAAACTTTTGAAGGTGGTGATGCGATTGACAATAATATTGATACTGAAAAATATATACAAAAAGTTCTATTATGGACTTTTATTCTTATTTTAATCACAGGTATTATTAAGTTAATACATACCTTATTCAAAAAAACAAAACTAGTTTCAAAACGTTCTCGTAAAAAATAGTGTTAGCAGCAGGTTATGTGATATAATATATCATAAAACTAGCCAATATAATTGAACTTATCATAGACATCATTGAACGCATATATAATATCTGTGGGTTTGGAACACTAAGTATATGTAGTGGTTGTATGGTATAAATAGGTAGTATTGAATAGGTTGATGATGATTGTATTGAATTATTGAATTCAGGAAATAAAGACACTGCATAGTCAGTATTATCTTGACGACACATTGGACAGTATTTTTTTTGTTTCATACATTCTAAATAGCATTGACGATGAAAGTTTTTATTACAACAAGGAACTTTAATAAGGGTATCTTTTTCTAATAAACTAAGACAAATTGGACAATCTAAATCTGCTTCATCTTTTATTGTTATGCAATGATAATCTTCTTCATCCATACTATAATTAGATACGAAATTACATTAATGAACATGTACATGGTTCTCTTTTTTGCAATGATTTTTTTTCAATAATCTCTGGTACTGAATCATGTGGATATATTACAAGCGGTTCAACAATATACTGATGCTGATGTATATAATCATCATGATTTTCTTCAAAATGATCTAATAATTCGAGTTGAGATATACCATCTGCTTCAGATAGAAAACTATTTGTTTCACTTTTTGCTAAATCTATATCTGGTTCAGTAAGAGATTCTATACGTTGTATATCTTCTACAATTGGAATTTCCCATAAATATCCGTGAACAACTTTTCGCTCAGTTATATAAGTTTTAATTGTTTTAAAAGCTCTATTGTGTTTTCTCATTGCTGCATGAATTGAATCATAATATTTAATATCATTTGGATCAGTTATACTTGTTAAACGTACCCGTATAGGTAATTTTTTTCGATGAGAACTCATTACTCTGCTTTAATTATATAATAGAAACTTCTGTGCTTTATATCAAATTTGCAATATAATTGCAATAAATATATTGTTGCGTCTAATTATACTTTCTTTTAATCTAATAGGTATAACTTCAGGTATATTCGAAGATATTCCAAATGGATGATTATAAAGCCATTGCACGCTATGAAAATGTTATTAAAAGACGCACTGCAGACAGTTGGAATCCAGATCAAGAACGTATATTAAAAATATGGGCTGAAAAAGCGAGTGGATGGGCATGGTTACACGATCACTCGTCGCGTCATTATAATTCTCTGACAAATAGATTTACTTATCCTGCAATATTATTATCAACTGTATCTGGTGGTTTAGGATTTTCAGTTGCTGGTCAAGTGAATACTGATAGATCATCTGGGAAAACAATGAATCAGAGTATGATTTATATTATTGGAATAATGAATATAATTTCAGCTCTTTTATCATCTCTGCAAAAATTTATTCGTAGTACAGAAAAAGCAGAAATGCATATGCATATGAATAAGGTTTTCTCATCTTTTTCTAGACGAATTGTTCTTGAACTTGCTCTACAACCTGGAGATCGCCGGGATTGTATAGAATTTTGTAAAATTTGTAGAGATGAATACGATAAACATATTACTGATTCATCTCTACAAATTCCAGCACGTATTATTCAAAATTTTAAAAGAACTTTTACGAATGCAGTTCATATTCCAGAAGTGGCAAATGGTCTCATACATTTTGAGACATACACTCCTACTGGAGAAGGATCAAAACATCACGCATTTATTGCAATGAGAGCATTTTATAATTGGAAATCAAAAGTACCTTTGCGTGGAAGTAAGATTCCAGATATTGAAATTACTGTTTCTGATAATGAAAAAAAAGAACATTTTTTACAAGATATTGTATAGTTTAATTAATGTGATTTTATAAGTGCATACCATTCATCAACTGCTTCTTGATTTTCGTAAAGAACGTGTTTCATTTCAGCTATCTTCTTTTCAAGTGTACGACGAAATGAAGGATATGCAGCGATCTTTAAAGCAAGTTCTACATAATTATCTTCATTCTTTGCAATTAAATCAGTAAAAGTACCCTGTGCATTATTTTTGTCTTCCATAAATTTATATAATCCTTGTGTAAAGCGTCCATATAATTTATTACCTGGTAGAGTAAGAACACATTTATTACAGTTGAATGCATCATATGTACTAATACATCCTCCAAATGGAGATGTATCTAAAATCACATCGCATGATAATAACAATTTTTCATATGAAAATGGCACCGTTTGATATGGAACTGTAATAATTCGCGCTTTATTATCATCAAGTATTGTTCTATTTAATCTATCGATAACACGTAAATATAACTCTTCGTGTACGCCTCGAATAAGAAGGATATATGCATTTTTATCATAATGGAGAATTGCATTTATAATACAATCAAATGAAGGATGAAATTTAAACATAGAACTTATTATACCATAAATATGGGGTGTTTCAGTTCCAGTTGATGGAATTCCTAGTTCTTTTCGTAATTCATCTTGTGATACATCTTTAAACATTTCAATTGCATCAAAATTAAAGGAATTTTTAAGATCATAGTAGTAAAAAGATAATGAATTCATAATATATGGTTTTTCATAATAAATATTATCAACTTGTTTTTCAAAGTAACGTGAGCTTATATAATTATCTATATTTGGACTACCACTTGTATCAGGATGACCCCACGTTGTTAGTTGAAGTGGCGCGCATCTATAAAGTCCTACACAATATGTATATATATCCATGAAAGAGTCAATAACTACTAATGTATCAATAGAATCGTTACGTATTTGCGTAACTGTTTCTGTAAATTGACTTGGATGAATAATTCTTACAGTGTTTGCAGCTGCAAGAATTCGTTTTGAAAATTGATGTGAATTAATTGTAATGTCGGTTGTATATATGTAAAGATCAATATCTGTATATGCACTTAATTTTTCTATAAGTCCTAAACTGATACGACATACTGCGTGATTAGTAAATGTGCGCGCTATAAAACCTACTTTTTTTGTTGATTGTTGTGAGTGTTGTTGTGTAACTTGTACTGGAATAGATGGAAATGATAATTCTAAGAGTCCTTTATAAAATTGGCCAAGAAGTCCAAGAAGTGTAGAATTATTTGACGAATGATAAGTTAATCCAAAAGCTGGCTGAGTATACCAGAATGGAAGACTATTATATGGAAGAAGTAAAGAATTATTATGAATTGTTTTTGAAGTTGTTATAAGTGTTTTTTCAAAATTTGATCGTACTTCTAAAATATCTGCAGTGCTCATATTCCACAGTGGAACAAATAAATAACGGGTTTTATATAATTCTTGCATCTCATGTGTCATAGATCCTTCAATATCATTTGGGTTCAATAGCAAGTGCTTATCATATGCAACAATAGGTACCTTTTCATTTAATTTAGCGAGAAGCCATCGAGACCATATCCATTGACGATATATTTTATTAAATGTATCACGGTCATCTAATCGGCCGCGATGTATAATTAATCCAGCAAATACCAATTCTATAAGAGCATATAGTTCATTACATTCAACTTTTTCCAAAATTTTTAATATTTTTGAAGAGAGATCTTTAAGATTTTCTTGTGATATTGATAAATCATATGGGGTTATAATATATGTGGTGTAATATTCTATGATATGATTCACATCAATATGTGTTGGATTATTAGTTCCAAAAAATGCTTGATCAATAAAAAGATTTATTGCATTAAAATTCATTTTGTTGTGTTAAATATACATAGTTCATTTTGTTTATATCATATTTTGTTTATATCTAGTATATTCAGGAATGACACGAGCAAAAAAATATAACGCTTCAAGTGATTTATTAAAAGCTATTACTGATGCGGAATTATCAAATGTATCTAAACGTGTTTATGTGGAACGTTTACGATCAATGGTTGCAGAATTTAAAACAAATATTTATTGGATTATAACACATCCTGAAGAAGTTTTAAAATGGATACTCAAGAAATCTGATGTACTTTCAACACAAAAATCGTATATTATTGCAGTATTAGCTATATTCAAACATAATGAAGGTTTAAAAACACAATTTGATAAAGACTATAAAGAATGGTTTGCAAAATTTTCTGAAATTGATGAAGCTATTACACAACGATATAAAACAAATGAACCAACTGAACGCCAACTGAATGCATATGTTGCATTTAGTGATATTGTTAAAAAACGAGATTCACTTGAAGAAGGTTCAATGGATAAACTATTGTTAAGTTTCTATACATATATTCGCCCTCTTCGTGCTGATTTTAATGCCATTCGAATTTATAAAGAGGATGAAAAAGTACCCGATAGTGATGCGAAAGATAAAGAGGCAAACTATATCGTTTTTGAAAGTCCAACAAAAGTATCTCTCATATTACATGAATTTAAAACACAAAGAAGTCATTCAGATTTTACTAAAGAATTACCAGATGAACTCGTAAAAGAACTAAAATCCAGTTTAAAGAAATGTCCCCGCGAATGGTTATTTGTTGATAAATTTGGCAAACCATATAGAGCTACAAATTCATACACTCGATGGGCAAATCGCACTTTTCAAAAACTTTTTGAAAAACCATTGACAATTACCCTTATTCGTCATAGTTATATTTCTTCTCTTGATCAAAATGCATTAACAACTCTTGAAAAAGAAGCAATTGCAAAAGAAATGGCGCATAGCCGTGGTATGCAAGAGCTTTATCGTTTCGTCAAAAAAAGTACTGATTCTGACAAAGAAAAAAAATCATAAATTTGTAATTAAAAATCGCAATTTTCATAAAAATTGATTTTGGTATTAATATTTTATTATCAGAACTTATAACAAGTCAAAAGAATTCCTTACTGTCTCAAATTTACCGACAAAGTCTTATTTTTCCCAATGGCTCCCAACAAGTCCAAGAAGTCCGAGACCGCTGCGATTGCCGCTGTGGCAAAGCAGAATGAAAAGCTACAGAAAGCCGCAGATGAGGCCAAGGCTACTGAGACCAAGCCCAAGAAGGGCAACTCCAAGAAGACTGTCGTCGAAACTGAGACAGCTACCAAACCGGCTGCTGAGCCTGAGAAGCCCAAGAAGAATGGCTCCAAGAAGGCTGTTGCGGTAGCTGAGACCAAGGCCGACGATAAGGCCACCAAGGAGAAGCGCGCTCCTACTGAGTATCAGAAGTTTGTTACGGCAAAGCTTTCTGAACTGCGTGAGGAGTATGATGATGAGGAGACTCGCCCTGGCTACCGCGATATGATGAAGATGGTGGTTGAGGCCTGGCGTATTGAGAACCCGCAAAAAGACAAGAAGCCTGCAACAAAGAAGACGGCGAAGTCTGACGACAATGATAGTACCGAGAAGAAGAAACGTGCGCCATCTGCATACAACATCTTCATCAAGGAGATTATGCCCCAGATTAAGGCAGAGCACGAAAACGATGATCCAAAGCTTAATCAGAAAGACATTATGAAGCTCGCCGCCGAGAAGTGGAATGAGCATAAGACAAAGCTCGCTGCTGCCGCTGCTTAAAATTAAATTGAAAAAAACAAAAAAATGCAACAAAACACAAAAATGTGTTTTGGTCATGTTTATAAATGACTAAATGATATCTTATGTTTTATAGGATGGGTTGCTTTAATTTCAAAAAATCACACGAAGTTTATAACGAGGTAATTTCAGCTACAAAAATTAGTGAGCAACTTAATGATATAATAAATAGCAGTTATAATGATAGTGAATTTTTATATGTTATTTTACCCTATTTCAACTATTGTGGATGTAAATCACGTTATAAACTATTTATTGATTTTGTAAATCGTTATAATACTCGTCGTGGTATTCGTATATGTATTGTAGAAGCTCGTCTTGAAGGTGCTGATTTTGAACTTCCAAAATCTTTTAAGAACATTTATAAACATATTGGTATTACTACAAATGACCCATTATGGATTAAAGAAAACCTAATAAACATGATGGTCAAATCATTACCAACTAAATGCAAATATATTGCATGGATTGATGCTGATATAACATTTTTAAATGAATGCTGGGTTGAAGATACTATATCAAAATTGAGTGATTCTGCTGATATTATTCAACTTTTTCAAACGTGTGTTAATATGGGCCCCGATGAAGAAGCTTTTAAGATTGATCGATCATTTGCATATATGCATAAAACAAGTAAATTTCCTTGGACTCGTGATGCTAAATATGGTTTTTGGCATTCTGGTTACGCATGGGCTTGTACAAAAGATGCATATATAAAGATGGGAGGGCTTATTGATTATGCAATACTTGGTGCAGCAGATCACCATATGGCTCTTGCATTAATTGGTAAAGTTGATTGCAGTCATCCTGGAAGTATACACGAGAATTATAAAAAATTATTAAAAGATTATGAAACAAAATGTTTAAAATATAAATTACGTTTAGACTATATAAATGGCAATATATTACATCATTGGCATGGAAAATTAGCAGATAGAAAATATAGAGAACGATGGAATATACTTATTACTGAGCAATATGATCCACCCTTTGATACGTACCGCACAACTTCAGGATATAATCAATTAACAGCTACTGGAAAACGTTTAACTTTAGATTTACATAAATATTTTATTGAACGGAATGAAGACGCTACGACGAATATATAATGCATAAGTGTATAATGCATAAGTGTATAATACATAAGTATATAATGCATAAGTGTATAATGCATAATTAGATTAATTTAATACGTGTGCTGTCATATTGATATGCATACGTTCCATGATGTGTTGTAACTACTGGTAAATATATATGAATTTTACCACCTATATCACGCCAGCGTTTACAGAACGCATAATCTTCTGACAAATATCGACGATTTATAGGATCAAGCATTGTTTCAAAGAAAAGATAGTACTTACGCGCTTCAAGATCGTCTTCTCTATATTTTGACATATCATCAGAGTATGCATATAAGTCAGAATATGATACAATCATCTTTTCAAGTACTTCGCGTTTTATCATCATAAGTCCTGTACCAATTTCACCTGCTTCATAAATTGGTGAATTTGGATCTTGATTTGGAAGAGAGCGCAATATATAAGATAATCCGCATTTTTGAAGAAGATCTACACTGAGAGCTCCTTGTGCATTTTGTGATTGTTGTTGAATTGATCCCCAATCAAGTAATTTTTTTGCATAAGGCATTCCTACAATATCTTTATCTAGCTCTAATAATTTTAAAATATCATTTCCATCAAATTGAATATCTGCATCAATAAATAACAAGTGTGTATAATCTGGTTTATCTAAAAACATCTTTACAAGAATATTTCTTGCACGCGGAATAAGACTTTCGTGGGTTAAATATTCAATAACAATTGGTATATTCTTTAATGCACATAATCCAAATAATGTAGCTACTCCACATACATAGCCTCCATGTGCAGTACCTCCATACATCGGTGTTGCTAACATAATCTTCATTTTTGGTTTTATTAATAATAAGCTGATAACTTTATATAGTTATTTTAACTAACTAAAGTATATAAGAAATATAGGTATATGTTTAGTACATTTGTGCATACCTATACTAGAATTAAACTGCCACAGTTTATGAAATTACGCAGTGATGATAGAAAAATCACATTAGTAATGTGTGCAAAACCAAAATATCCAAAAATAATTATTAGAATTGAAAATATATTGAAAGATTTTATGGAAAAAGAGCGCTTTCATAAAAAAAATAAAGATGGTCGCATAAATAGTATATATGATGAAAAAACTGTAATACGTCTTCTTAAAAAACATTATGGTGAATCATATATATTTAAACCTATCAGCTCTCGACACTGGTATGATGTTAAAATATCATCTTCACATAATTATTGGATTCCTTGTAATATTAAAGTATCGAAAGGTGGAACCGATAATGCTCTTTGTAAAAAAGCAATTGTATATTCATTAAGTACACTAGAAGAAGATGAAATTCCAAAAAAAATGTCATTTAATAAAATGATTGAACTTATTCAAAAAAATAAAAAAAATATGCGAAATTGTCATAAAGAATACTTTTATATTTATGTCGATAAAAAAGATGGCAGCATTCTTGTGCGTTCAATTTGTGACATACAAAACTATGTATCTAATCCACAAAATTGGTTACAAATAAATTGGGCGAAAGAGAAACGTGTAATTTTACCTAGCGATTTAGAAAATATTGATGAAGTATATAATAAAATACGCTCAATATTAGGTGGAAGTTTAAAAAAATTAATAGATAGCTCAGATAAATTATTGTAATTATTTCTTAGTTATTTTTAAATGGTTCTACAATATAATGGATCTTTCAGAATTTTTGCATCTTTTTCACTCAGCCAGCTAGCGTGTGGTCCCCATTCTGGAATTCCTTTGGCATGTGAAGAATCGCTATTTCTATAATTAGCATTAGTAGGTTTCACTGCACATGAATTTGTTTGTTCAACTGGTATTTGTTCAACGTAACGATTATGTATTGGTTGTCCAGAAAGATCGCTTATATAGCGGTAATAACTATCAGTATCTACTCCACGTACTGGATAAACTTGTGCTGCGGGTGTTCCTAGAGGAGCTGTACGAATTTGTTGAAGTGCAGCATTCATTTGACTTTCAGGAGATTCACCATCGTTATAACATTGGACATCACCTTGTGCTGTAAAAACACATTTTGAAGATAGTTTATTTAAGCTATCATCGCATGTTAAACAGACTGAACTCATATTTTGAAAGTTCTTCTTCTAAACATTGGATTGGAAAAATAAACTGAGCAGCAATAATTTAAAGGCTATATATTTCATCGATAATTCCACGTTGGATACATTCATCTGGGTTCCAAGTAATATCGTGTTTTAGTTGTTTTTCAAGAGTTTTTTTTGTGAGTTTTGTGTTTTCTACATAATGTTTAATAATGTGTTCCATAAGTTTTTTAAGATTATCATATTCATCTTCAATTTCAGCCATTTTACCCCATACTCCAGAGCTGAGTTGATGAATAAGCAGATATCCATTTGGTTGCATATAACGCTTTTTGCCAGCAATCGAAATAATTGTCCCTGCAGATGCAACTAAACCATCGCATACGGTATATACTGGTACTTTCAGTCCATTCATACAATCAATAATTGTGAATGCAGCATGAACGCTACCACCAAGTGTTGTAATATGCAAATAAATTGGAAGAGAATCTGGTTTCACATCAAAATTAAGTGCAGAATGAAGTAGTTTATTTTCAAGAGAGCGCAGTTCTTTATTTAGTGCAAATGCAGATTCGTCATCAATATCGTTATTAAAATATATATGATTTGCACTTGTATATAGAGTAGCACCGCCACCAAGAGCAGGCATCTTAAAAGGAAAAGGAAAAGGAATACCTTCATCATCATCATCGTTATTTGGTGGCGGTGCTGCCGGCGATGCTGTTTTTTTTTGAGTCTTACGTCTCTTAGCTGACCAATGCACTTGATCCATTGTAATAACACTAGAATAAATAGATCATTATTTTATTCCTTAAACGTATTTATTTGAAAATTTATAGTGGATATTGTAATTTTCTTAACTAATATAAGATTATGTAATGAGTTTGAATATAATTGTCTATATTTTGCAGTATATTCTGGTTTATGTTTTATTTCATAATTTTCAAGAGGCTGCCCATTGAATGCTTGCCATACAAGTTCATGCATATAGTAGTTCTTTTGACAACCATTTTTTGTTTGTACAGAATAATACCTATATGGTGTCCCTTCTAGATTTTTTCCTTCTGTACTTTTTTCAAGAGATCGATAATGCTTTATAGTACCTATACTAGAAATTTCAAAAACGTTTTTATCCAGTCTTATTAATGCCCATTTGAGACGTGGTCTGATAAAGTCTGGTAAATATGGATTTTCATTTTGATGATCGTATTCATCGTCACTCTCTATATAAGTAGCATCTACTTCGACATCCGAAAAATATTCTTCAGTTTCTTGATATTCGTGTTCTATGTCCATTATTAATACTATTCTAAAATTTATATAGTTATATGTATTTTTGTAGCTACAAATCTTTATATAGAATTATAAAAAATGATTATGAAATTATTTATTTATATAAATAATCATGGATTTTACAAGTATTCTTCGTAATGTTATTAAAGAACAGAATAAGCAATTATTAATGAAAATTGCAGAAAAATATAATAAAAATTATGAAGAGTTAGAACGAAAATATCTTACACCAACTTATTATTCAATTGATATTGATTCTTCAAAAATTTATAAAATAGACTATATTGATTAAATACCAAATGCTCTAATAGCTTCTGTTATACTTGCAGCTGCTCTATTTCTTCTACGATCTACAGCATATTCAGCAGCATCTCGTCTACGTGCTTGTGTTTGTGCAACTTCAGCAGCTTCTGCTTCAACAGGTGTTCGTCTCACACGATTAATTCGAACAGTAGGAGTGTGTTGTACAATGCGTCTTCTTTGACGACGACGATCTATCGCAAGGTTATTTAAATCACCTAACAATAGTGTAACACCTTCGTTACTATTTGATGGACTTACAGCTTGTGGAGGACTATGGGAAGCCGCACGTCGGCGACCTGTAATTTGAGGTGCTGGGACAAGGGCTGGGACAGATACTAGGACAAGTGCTGGGACTGGTGCTGGTGCTGGGACAAGGGCTGGGGCTGGGCGTGACACACGTCTTATTTTACGACGTACAGGTCGAGGGCTATGTGTAGTACTTTCATTCGGATTTTTATTTTGTCCTCGTTTACGTTCGTTAAGATTTCTTATGTGTTGTTGTAAAACTACAATAAATTCATCATATAATTCACGTGTAGAATTTGAATTAAAACGATCGCCATTTGGTCCTAATACATTAGAGAGTTCTGCACGGATATAACGTTGTAATCTACTTCTTGCAAGATCAGGTCTAATTGGTAATAAACGACTTGAAACTTCGGGTCTTAGTAATGTAACATACAAATAATGACGAAGCGCTTTATTTCTTTCTTCTTGATCAGTCTGTGGAAAGACATCGCTTATTCTATTTCTATTATTTTCAGTCAATGCTATTAATTCTGCAGGAGTCATTTATTTTTGCTTTCTATAATTAGAATAGAACATAAATGAAATCTAAACTTCATTTTCAAGTTTCTGGATTTGAAGGATGTCCATATTTTGAAGGAGCAGTAGGTACGTTAAAAATGTATAAAAATGGAGATGCTGGCAAAACTTATGATATTAAAGTAAGTGTTAAAAAAATAAGTCATGATAAATGGCCAGGACATTTAGAAAAACAATGTGAAGTAGTACTTCCATCACATAAATCTCGTGCGCGCTCACATACTACATCACCATTCATAGTTTGTAATAAGCATTTTATTGGAGGATATGATCATCTTGTTTTAGAACTTCAAAAGAATACAGCTTTTAAAAAATGTGCCTAAAGTGGTAATTCGTATGCATCTGTATTAATGATATTTGTTGGAGGCGTAGGTGGATCAATAAAGATAATTTCTTGTAATCGAGAGCTTTTTTGTTGATGTACAAGTGTATTATAATATTCTAAAAATCCAATCATACCATATGAACTCATTTTTGCAGCGCTTTTAAGCAAAGTACATATGTTATCTGCATGTGATGGGAACTTTGGATATCCTTCTTCAGATGCCCATTTATTAATATGGAATATACGATATGCATCAATATGTAAATTATCATTTGAACTATAATATGGTTCTGACATATCGGCAAAATCCCATCCAACAAATACAATCCCATTATTTTTAATATATACTTTATGTTCTTTGTTCATTGTATCAAAATATTTATAGTATATATACTTTCCTTTGTATTCTGGTACAATATGATATAAATAGTTACCCCAATGCATATCATTATGTACATATCCAGCATGTTCCATTGCAAGACATGTCATAATAAGTTGGCCAAAGATACACACTAAGTCATATGATGTATGTGATGTTTTTAAATATGATTTAAGATCACCTTGTGCAAGTTCATTAAATACTGTAATACAACGCCCTTTAAAACGACGCTTGTTATCAAATTGACATGATGAACAATAATATCCTTTATACATTATTGGAAAATGAGGGCTTATATTTTGTGTAACATATTTTGTAAAAAATTGATACATATCGACTTCATTCTTATTATGTTCTTTTAATGGCATAAGTTTAATTGCAACATATATTGGAAGTGAATTATCTCCATTATATGCGATATATGCTTCACCTGCAGTACTTTTTGTACCAATACGTTTTACTTTTTCAAAACCTTTTTTAAAGTCACATATATCTTTTTTAGTATATTTTGTAAGAATGCTATCTATTTTTTGCGCATATTCAACACGATCAATAAACTTATATTCATTCTTATATACCACTTTATCAGTATCAAAGTCAATATATCCAGGAATAATTGGTGCTTCCCGTAAAAAACTTCTGATATGATGACTTGTTGAAAGTTGCTCTGTAGCTATTTCTTGATTACTTTCAGCAAGCTTTTGGAATATATGGCGATAAATTTTATAATATATTTCACCTTCTGACATTTCTTTTGTAGTTACAATAAATTTTTTAGCAAGTGTGCGAATGCTATTTCCATGCATACCAATATGAAGAAGTTCTTGTATATCTTCACATATACTTTTAATACTACGACCGTCATATGCTACGTTTAATTTTTTTGCAATAATTTCTAAAATAGCTCGACCTGTATGAGATCGTACAATTCGTATATATTCGTCGAATAATGACTGAGTTGTTTTAAATGGGTCTGGTGTGCATGCGTTACCATTCCATATACATTGATCTTTTGTGCGTGAAGTACAAAGTGATTCTGATGTTAATTTACTGCATGCTATTTTTTTAGGTACTATAATTTTTGATACTTCCATATCACCTAATTATAGATGAGGGTAATTTTTTAAAGTTTTAAATTTTAAGTTTTTAGTGTTCTTGAATTATATAACGAACTGCTTTTTGTTTTGAAAGTTCTTCCATCGATGTATTATATTTTTTGAATAAATAAGTTTGTCCTATAAATGGATCTGGTAAGGATGGAGTGGTGTATGATATTCCTTTATAATGATGTTTCATTTGCATATTATTTGCAATACCAACTTTAATATTGAAATATTTATAAAGCATCATATCCATTCCCCACATCCATGGATTGTCTTTTTCAATTTGTGAAAAATATTTATTACTATATGATGCATATGGCATAATATAACAAAACATTTCACAAGCACTTGTAATGATAATATCTGCACATTTTTCTGAAACATGAAGCATATATTGAAATTGAAATTTCGAATCGTGTGTTAATGATGGTGATAGTATATCTAAATTAAAGTCTTCAATGTAATGAATCATTTTTGAAATATTTACATTTTCTTGCAATTCAACATCATCTAGTAAAATCATAATATACTTTGTATCCTTGGGGATATCTAAATTTGGTTTTGCATGATTTATTATATGTTCTCCAACAACACCTTTATTATATATCCACGTTATTTTGGTATTATTTAATAGATACTCTGGAAGAATAGTAAAATAGTATCGGTCATATACACAAATACGTATATGAATTTCTAGTTGAGATGCATTGAGAATACGTAAATTGTTCTCCAAAATAGATATCTTATGTGGAACATTTGGCCCACCAAAACCAGGTATTATTATGAAGAGCGACATTACTATATATTTTACAAAAATACTTCTTAAGTTGTGTAAAAATTGATATGAAGGATTATTTAAAGACTACTTATATTTATATCATAACGCAAACTTTATAAACACTCATGGCTTTCTTGCAGCATCAGTTGCAGTCTTTGGCTTCCTCGATATCTGACCGGCGTCGCTGCATTTGCAGTCCAACATCAATTGGTTATTCGGCAGTTATGAACCGGTTTAACTCTAATAATCCGACTACGAATCCGACGACGAATCCTTCTTATTCGCATCAGCAATCTCATACAACTCCCGTCATTTCCTTTATGAATGGTGGGTCCAACCACGCGGCGGTATTTTTCAACCATAGCTGTCCCTTTCGCGGTAAAAAGCTATGGCGAAAACCATTATAACAATCCGAATGATTCTGCGTGTTCAAGCATACATGCAGAAGCGAATGCAATGAAAAAATTGCTTCCACTTCCAAGACAAAAAAAATTAAAAAAAGTAGACTTATTAGTTATTCGAGTAAGCAAAAATGGAAGTTATGGTAATTCAAAGCCATGTATTCATTGTATTTTAAATCTATCAAAAAACTTACCAGATAAAGGATATATTCTTCACGATGTATATTATACTGATGGTAATGGTGGAATAATCTCTATACGTTTTCAAGAATTACTCAATGAAACACATCCTCATATTTCTAGATTTTATCTTGAAAAAAATTTTAAAATAAAAACCGGTACATAGTATTAGAAGATAACATAGAAATATATGTTTTTTAAACTAGAGATCATTACTCACGTTTTGGTACTTTTATATGCTGTCTATTTTTCATTTAAACATATGATGGCCAACAATGATAAAATTATTAAAAAAATGTTTGCATTCTTTGTCTTTATAAGTTGTATATGGCTTATTTCACGCCGTGATACATATTTACCATTTTTAGGATATGCAGTGCTCCCACCAAATGCAATTAAAGATTCTGTAGTTATTGAGAATGCTAATGTAGAAGTTAAAGTGCCGATTGATGCAAAAGACGGCACTCGTATAATATTCTGGGGAGCTAAGCCAAGTAATGAAATTAAACCAAATCCAGCTGCTGCATACAATGATTATTCAAACTTAGGCATTACAAAAGTATTAAACGGTGAAGCAGTTATACAATTCAACTGCCCAAGTCGCTATAAAGTTGGTCCAGGATACACGTTACCTCGACACATACATTACCGTTTAGTTCTTGATAATGGGCTTATGTCTCCAATTAAAACAAAAGAAGTCATTTGTTAAAATGAACGCATTTAAATTATTTTTATACTTTTTGTCATATACAAAAGTAGGATTCGTATGAAAGGTGAATCCAAAGGAGGGTTGCATGAAGGTGTCGCGAGAGCACTGAGTCAAGCATGTGTATATCCTATAGAAACTCGAAAAACATTGTTACAAGTATATGGTAATGTATCTCATATCCGTACACCTTTTACAAAATGGCTGACTGGACTATCTACATCTTGCATTACATCTGGTATAGTATTTTATACATATTTCAGTATTTATAATAATATGGTTCTTTCGCCATTTGCAACTTCAACAGCTGCATTTGTTACGTCATTTCTAAAACTACCACTTGGTAATAGTATGCGATTAATGCAATGCGGAACATCAAATAATATTATTCATGCTGGGAAAAAACTTTGTAAAAAAGATGGAATTGGAGGATTATATAATGGCTATAGTTTATGTCTTATTGAAGATGCAATAGATATGGATTTACGTTTGAGATTATATAATAGATTTATAAAAATACATTCTAAAAAAAATCAGCAGCTATCTCCAATTATATCAACTGTATATGGAGCTACTGCTGGTGCAATATCTTGCGCAATTACAACACCATTTGACACTGTGCGCGCACGAATGTGTTTTAACACTGCAAAAAATTGCACAGCACTAGATCGTAATGCAATACATATTGGAAAAATGATATTATTTCAAGAAGGTCTTCGCGGATTTTGGAAAGGTGCGTCATTACGTCTTACATCAAATGCAGTAAAAAGTGGCCTATTCTTTTGCTTTCTGAATATATTGCAACTGGGAAATTAACCGACATATGTATTTAAACGTACCCATTTATTTGCAATCCATTTTACACCACTTGTAACAGGTTCTCCACCGTGAAGAGATTGGCGAATAAGTAGTCCATTATCATCTGTACTTTGGAAAAGAATCATTTTACCTTTTTTAGGAATTACACTTTTATTTAAATATGGAAAAACCGTTTCACCACCAGTAAGGTCATCATTTAAATATATTAGATATGTCCATAATCGAGGTCCAGAATTACCATCCATACGTTGGCAAAATTCTTTTGTACCTTCGCATGCATCATAGTGTGCTTTAAAGAATCCACCAGGTTCATAATGTACTACTTGTAAATCTTCTTGATTTTCTGTTGGATATCCTGATAATTTAGAGACTTTTTCGGTAATTTTTTTTATAAGTGGATCTATATTATTAGTCAACCATGCTTGGTCACTTTTACGATTGTTTTCATCGTTCAAGTCTTCTTTATCTGTATATACTCTACTTGGTTCTAGACGTGTAGAGGCAATTTTAATAAGTGTATCACATTCGTCATTTGTTAAAAACCCTTCTATTTCTTGAATAGAATAGTCTGGTATAGATACATGAATACCGTCATCTTCATTAAAAGATTCTTTTATTATCGGCTCTTCAACGATATATTTAATACCTCCAATAATAGCTATAATAAGAATGATTAAAAGGAGTATTATCGATAATTGTTTTTTAGTAACTATAATCATATATATTCTCTATTATTATGTAGCTTTCTTTTTTCTTTGGATCTTTATAGATGGCATTTGGAAAACTACTCATTCAACGTAAAAACTTTATTGCACAAGTATATCTTATATTAACTATACAGATCGCTATAACATTTGTTGTTGCAAAATTTTTACGTGATAACCAAGGTGTGTATTCTATTGCAATGAGATTTTTTATTCCTTTACTTATAATTCCATTTTTAATACTATTTGCATTTCCATATGTTCCACCTGGTATTAAGTTTATTCTCTTCTGCGCATTTTCATTTATATTAGGCATATTATCTATTGGAGCGAATAAATATGTTTCAGAAGAAATTATTGAAGTTGCTTTATTATCGACTGTAGGAGTATTCCTTGGTATGACAGTAGTCGGTTTAGGAATAGCAAGTATGGACATTGATTTAAGTTTTATAGGATTCATTTTACTCGTTGCATTATTAGGACTTGTAATTGTGCGAATTGTCTTACTATTCATGCCAGTCAGCTCACAAACATATGCAAATATAGCTACAATCAGTATTGTATTATTTAGTATATTTGTAAGTTATGATACAAATCGTATGCTTAATAAAAATAACACATTAGATGTCATAGATAATGCAATGAGTTTTTACTTAGATATTGAAAATCTCTTCGTAATTTTTGTTGACATTGGTCTCAATAGAATTAATTAGTAGCCTCTTGGAAAATAAGACCAAGATCTTTCTCAGTATATTCTGCAATTTTATTGGCAGTGCTATCTGGAAACATCTCTGCATTCCATGCATACCAATTACAGAAATCATTAGAAATACCATCTGTGCCAGGCTCTTGATTAATAAGAGCTGTTGTCATTGCAGCATTAATCATACAATCAAGAGTACTTACACCCTTTGGATGAAAGAGAAGCTTATCAAGAATAAATTGAGCACCTTCACGTGTAACAATAATGGATTGCATACTAAATGTAGGCGCACGAATTACGTGTGCATTAATACCACATCCACAATGGTGACCAACATAGCAGAGAGCATAATCTGGTGGTGTTACTTCAAAATATTTTGATGCAAGAAGTGCCCAATCTTTATGAAAGACAATGTTATCTTGAACGACGAATGCATAGTCTAAATTATTTGTAATAATATACCGATATGCATTAAAATGAGCAACAGCAGATTCTTGTTTTTGTGGATATTTTTTTGTATCAATGAAAGCGGTATCTTCTGTATTAAAATTGGGTTGTTTTCCTGCAAAAAGTCTATTCCAATGAATTTGAATAGTATAAACACTCTCTTTAATTGAAGGGAGGTCGCTTTGAATAATATTTGAAAATCCTGCATCGCGAAGTCGTTTTTCTGTTCGAATATACGCATCATTTGTATTATTTTTTGAGATAACAATCACTGGTCCAGCTAAAAATTCATCCCATGTTTTTGGTGGTGGCATTTTTAGAAATGAGATAATTACTTATTATACATATTCTTTAAGTCGAAGCACACGTATTTGTTTCAAATATTTATGTTTTATTTTTTGAATGGATCTGCTGATGGATCAACACCTGGCTTTTCTGTAATATCAATTTGTACATCTGAAATAGCGTATTTTGCATTTGTTGGTATATATTGTATTATTGGTGCATAAATTTTAAGAATACCTTCGCGTGCAAGACGTCCCATAACTGCATCAATTTGATCATCTATTGGAATATTGCCATATTTTAACATTTTGTGAATACCTGATTTATTTATAAGATATCCATGTGTTCCCCAAAATTCACGCATTTCTAAATATGTTTTATGATCAACAACATCACGGTTTATTTTTCCAAAGAGAATAATATCCCAATCAGATGGTATATTTTTCATAATATTACGAATTCCTGCATTATAAATGTCTTTGTTAAATGATGCGTCATCTTCAATAATAAGTGCATATGGTTTGGATGATGTAGTGATACCTTTATAAATTTCAAGATGACTCAGGTAGCATCCTACAGCCCCTCTTGTAATTTGTGAATGATGTAATCTTGTTCCTGTTTTATCAATTTCTTGAATACCATTATATACTCGATCACTTACATATGGTTGTATATCGATTTCTTTACCATTTACTGCTTCAATACGAATAAATTGAGGTGGTGATAAATCTGACGAATTATATAAAGTTGTTATATCTTCTAAACGATCTGTATTCTTTTTAAGATTAATAATATAACAATCAAAATCTGTACGTTTAATAATATTAAACGATTCAAACTTTTCAAGACGTTTTGCATAATACCAATATATAGATACTGTTAATATCATAGCTAATAAAACGATAGCTACACTTATCAATAAAACATATTTTGCCGATTTAAGAATCATAAACTTCTAATTTAATACTCTATTATAATTACAACGGGGAATCACATGAAATATTCTTGGAAATTTATAAAAGATACTATTCATGACCATGAAAATACATATGTATTTGAAAGATCACCATCATTTAAATTAGCTCATTCAAATAATAGCAAATTGATTCAACGAGAATATGTACTTTCAGGTGATTATATTAAAATCAAGTATATGAGTTGGATGCCATTTAAAAATTCTCATGGAAAACTATTTGCTGTACGTAAAAATGAAAGTATTGATTCAGTTATTATTAAAAATACCTTTCCTTATAATTTACGTAAAGGAATTCAACATTATAACTTATTTTCAGTATCGCATCTCTCTGTAAATGAGATTGAATCGCGATTACGCGATTTTGTTGGGAAAAAAAGTATTATTTGGTTTGTAAATCATCCATCTATACAATCAATACCAGATTTATGGCATTGTCACTTCTTTTTTATTACTAACGACGATTCCGATTTGCCAGATGTTGTGCCAACCAATCTTTTGAACCATCCGGTTTAGGTTTTGCAATACACATAATTGGTGGTGTATATGGAAATGAAAACCAATCTGGTTGATGAAGACATTGCCAATTTTCACCAAAGAGTATATGCCACGTATATTCAAAAAATACAGCGATATACTGTTTTCCTTCGTCAATATCACTCATAACTTGGTTATACCATTTAATATAACTTTCTTTTGTATGTGCAAGAATACGTGATTTTGCTACAATAAATTGGGCAGCGATTGGACATTCCATAAGATAATCGTGTGGTGGTTTGCGATCTTTTGGGAATTCATAACGATCCCAGTTTGTTTCAAAATTAACGTTATAGTCTTCGCCTTCAAAATGACTAGTATCTTTGAAACGATATTTACGTGTATAATTATTCAGAGAGATATAGTCATGTTTTTCAATATTTGCAGCAGCAATGACATCTAAGAGTGGGTAGGGATACCTATGATGCCATGCATTTTCGTGTCCATGAATAAATGCGACATAATCTGGAAGTGAATCATAGTTTTCAATTATATATTTTAGATATACAGATGTTTCTTGGCCTTTATTTGGAATTACATGTTGGGGTGTAAAAGGAGATGGATATGCACCTTCTTTATCAATCAGAATAACTGGATATGACGATTTAGTAAGCCATGTAAGATCTTCCTTCCAATGTGATGTTACAATATTCATTAACTAAAATAAATATTTTTAATTATTTTAAGAAGTAAAACGTACAAAACATACTAATTTAATAAAAGTTAGTGATTTATTAAATAAATAAAAATAATTAAGCTCTCCTGACAGGATTTGAACCTGTGACTTACAGATATCTTATGTATTACCATAACAGTCTGCCACTCTAACCAGCTGAGTTACAAGAGATTATTAACACTGGGTAAATACCCAAAATATACAACCCAGGTATCCTTATATACATTGGCCCATATAAGGCATCTAACGATTTTAATATGTCAATTCTTCTCCTGGATAAATATGACGCATTGTTATCATGCCAACTTTATCATCACCATCATCACAATTCGATGTAATTTGTAACATACAATTTTCATTGAGACCGATATAATAAGCATTTCGTATCATTGTTAAAATTGATCGAGGGGCTTGTGTACCATCAATCACATAATCATCATCAACTGTTATAATATATGGGCTAGGAACTGGAATATCCCACGCATAACAATGTTTTCCAATAATTTCTCCCAAATATGTTCCTTCTGGAATAAACTGTGCAGCAACAACACTTTCGCCTTGAACAATTAGTTGATATGGTGAATTATTATACCAAGCATCTTGGAGATTAAATGATCGTTGAAGAGAATCTGTTAAAAAGTCGATTGCTGTCATGTTTCGTATACTAATCAATGATGATTTCTTTCAATTTTTAATATAAAGCCCATATTTTATGTGCAATGTTTTATTAATTCGAAAAGAGGCACTTTTTCATTTTTTCTCATTTTTAAAAATTTGTGCAAAAGTGATTACGGTGGCTTTAAAAATTGATTTTTCTTTTTCTTTTATTTAAACTTAACTATTCTATAAAAAAGCGAACCAAACTGAACAATGCCTCCCAAGAAAGAAGTGAAGAGCTGTATGATCTGTTGTGAGAACTTCAACAAGTCCAATCATAAGCATGCTGCCTGTCAGTATTGCAACTATGATGTCTGTACTACTTGTGCAGAAACTTGGCTTCTGAGTACGACTCAGGATGCGCACTGTATGAATGATGAGTGCAAGAAAGCCTGGAATCAAGAGTTTCTTTCGAGCGTCTTCACAAAAAAGTTCGTCGGCGGAACCTACAAGAAGCGCCGCGAGGATCTGCTCTTTGAGCGCGAGCGCAGTATGCTCCCCGAGACGCAGCCCTATGCGGAGTCACTCAAGGGTATGTATGAACTCGATAAAGAGGAAGCGCCAATTCTAAAAAAAATTGAAGCAGCAAAACTTGCTGCTCACAAAATTCAAGGGCGTTACTCTCTTGCAAAAAATATGGATGAGCGTTTGCCAATCCATAAAGAGATTCTGGAGAGTAAGGTTGAAATTTATCGCCTCAAGTGTGAGCGTGAATACTTCAATATCAAGCGTATGAACATGCAGCGCATCATAAATCGTACAAACGCTGTGGGTGGTGTAGGAGCGGCAGAGGAAGCTCAGGAGCGCCGCCAGTTTGTTCGCGCGTGCCCATCAAATGATTGCAAAGGATTTCTATCGAGTGGATGGAAGTGCGGCCTATGCGAAGTTCGTGTGTGCTCCGACTGTCACGAGATTAAGGAGACCAAGGTTGAGTACGATGCTCGCCATCCCAAGGGCGCGAATAGTGCTGCATCTGCTCCTGCGCGTGAGCACACGTGCAAGCAAGAGAATGTCGATACCGCAAATTTGCTGAAGGCTGATTCTAAGAACTGCCCGAAGTGCGCTGCAATGATTTTCAAGATCGAAGGCTGCTTTGCAAAGGATACTCCAATTTTAATGTGGGATTCTACAATTAAAATGTCTCAAGATATTCGTATTGGAGATGTTTTAATTGGTGACGATGGTACTCCCCGAATTGTGGAGGAGCTTGTAAATAATTATGACAATTTATTTGAAGTTACACAATTAAATGGTAACAAGTACACAGTTAATTCAAAGCACAAACTTGTATTAAAATATAGCGGTGATCGCAAAGAATTAGTACAATTTATTACTGAAGATAATATGATTGAAATTACTGTTGATAATTATCTTAAATTGACTGCATTAATAAAGGCACATTTAAACGGCTATAAAGCAACTTCGCCGATTGAAATTGCGCCTATTACAGTTAAACCAGTTGGATATGGAGAATACTTTGGATGGAAAGTGGATAAAAATCATAGATTTCTTTTACCAGATCTAACAGTTGTTAGAAATTGCGATCAAATGTACTGCACTCAATGCCAAACCGCATTCAGTTGGCGCACTGGACGTATTGAGACTGGAACAATCCACAACCCGCATTACTACGAGTACCTTCGCCGACAGAATGGTGGAGTAGCTCCCCGCAACGTGGGAGATTATCCGTGTGGAGGAATGCCAACTGCTTACGATCTACGCAAGTGCGCAGAAAAAGTGAAAGGATCACATAAAATCATAGATTTAATTATGATAATTCATCGGATACATGGGCACATTCAATATACTGAGCTCCCTCGCTATACCACAAATGCAGTCGCAGATAATCGCGATCTTCGCGCAGCTTATTTAATTCAGAAAATTGATGAGGAAAAGTTTAAGCATACGCTGCAAAAAAATGAGAAAGCACGCAATAAGAAAAATGATATTCGAATGGTTGTGGATATGTTCCTCGGAACAACTGCTGACATTATGCGAAATATCGTGCAGTCTGAAAAGCTTGAACAAATTCTCGAGCGTGTTGATGAGCTAAATAACCTGCGCGCATACTTTAACGATTCAATGAAGCCAATTTCGCAGAGATATGGATGTGTTGCACCAAACCTTAACGATAAGTGGCTATTTCTTACCTTCAAATATTGATAAAAACTACAAAAAAAATTTTATACCTTTGCAAGAGTACATACCATTTACTTTTGTAATTTTTAATGAAGTATTTTTAAAAATTTGATAGTCATAGTATTCATTTAATTAAACAAAGTAAGCATGAATACAGATCAATGGATATATACACGTAAACGTGGAAGCGCTTCTCTTGTTGAAATTGTTGAGCGTGTAGAAGCTGCAAAATTTGAGAAAAAATTCCCAATTACAAGTCCGGAAAGGCTTTTTTATGAGAGGTATGATCCAATAAACTTTGAACACACTCAATGGTTTAAAAATTTTGCAAGACAAACATTGTATCCACAAACATATAAAGAATTTATAGATTGTGATATTGATTTCTTTATTGAAAATCCCTTTAATATTCTAGTTACTGAAAGGCATAAAGTATATGCAACTAATATTATATATCTACTTTCTGCAAAATTTACTATGAATTCATTTAATATTTCACTACCTATTTAAAAACCAAAAATATAAATAAACAAAATTGGCCATTTTGTTTATTAAAAAATGAGTTTATTATGTAAGATGGTTCAACACATACGCAGGCAAATTAAACAACTCATTAAAGATTTAAAGAAAAATATGAAAGGCGGAGACGATGCTTATGGTACTGCATCTTTAATTGTAGATGATAAAATTCCGTGTGATTATTATGAATGGATTTCGCGTTTTAAAAATTCTCAAATGAAAATGCTAACAAAAATAATTACAGATAAAGCTATTTATGATAAAGAATTAGAAAATGCGAAATATATTGATGAACGAATTGGAGATAAAGAAAATCTATTATTCCCAATGACAGCGTGTCGTGGTATTCCAGTTGATACAAAGATTAGAGAAATTATACAAAGATATAAACAGTCAGATGTGACAAAAGAAAGTTTTAATAAAAATGCAGAAGTTGTATATATTCTTCAGATTGAAAATGGCGGCGAATCTTTAGAAAAAATCAATGCAAGTGGAAAACTTGCAACTTATGATGATAATCATTTAATATTTATTATTGATGATATTATTGGTGGAATAAAACATCTTCATAGTAAAAATATGCCACATGGTGATATTAGTCCAGTAAATATTACAATTCGAAAGGATACTGATAGACCGCGTGCTTATATAATTGATTTAGGAGAAGCAAACAGTACGTCAAAAAATGATAGTAAAATTTTATCTGATGCAAAGAATGCAATTAATTGTGTTCATTTAATTGCACAAAATTTAAAAACTGATAATCCTATGAAAGTTGGATTATCGCAAATTAGAGAAAGTTTAAGTATTGAAGCACTTGTTGGTAAATTAACTGAATTATATCGATCTACGCAAACAGATGAGGATATTGAACGTGCATTTAATGAAAGATTTAATCAAGGTGCACAAGCAGATGAAGGAACACCTCCAGGTAGTCCAGAAAGACAGGGTACGCCACCACCAGGTCAATTTGATTCACCGCTACCATCTGGAAGAAAATTATTCAATAGTTTAGATAGTCCTTCACCTTCTAAAAAATCTCGAACAAGTGGTGGTAAGAAAAATAAAAAATGATGCATTTGTATATTATTTTTGTAAATTATGGATTTACGTGAAATTCATACGCTGTGGTTTCAACACCCTGAGTGGTGGTTTAATGCGACGGCTGATGTAGATCGTCTTCTTGAAGATAAATTTACAAAATGGATTGAATTGGCACGTGTATATATATCATTTGATCTGGAAGTTTGCCATGAATTCACCTCTAAAGAGGAATATGTAGGTCTTATTATTCTTTTTGATCAGATTCCTCGACATGCATATAGAACAAGGAGCGGCGCACACTGTGTACAGTATTATTTACAGTATGCTGTCCACTATGCAGAATATTTAAGTCATCGTTATGAATATGGTGAGCTAAATGCATATGAATGGTCTTTCGTAAAACTACCTTGGAGACATGCAGAGAATATATGGATGATTCGTAATACTATGAGTGATACCTGGCAGAAGTTACACATTGCTAAATTTACACTTAAATGCCCTAAGGAACTGTTACATTTACGCAGGTTTCTTCGTGCAACATATGAGCGATATCCATTCCATATTTATCGCGATCTTGATTATATGGAATATTGGATGCATGAAAAAAATTCATTTGAGAACGATGATATATATAGCACGTATAAAGATTTACTTGCATATTGTCCAGATTCTGTTGCATTAAGAGAAATGACAAATGACATGAGAAAAACTCGATTATGTCAAACAATATCTACTCAAATACATAATACGCAGAACTATATTATATCGCTTTCAGGTGGTGTCGATTCAATGGTATGCAGTTATATTGCGGCCCTTAAACTACGACAACACATGAAGCATATTAAATTATGCGCAGTGCATATTAATTATTTAAATCGCCCAGAATGTGCGCAAGAAGAGAACTTTTTACGCGATTGGTGTCGATTTATAGATATACCTCTTTATATTCGTCGAATTGATGAAATACATCGTAAAGAAAGCATGGATGAAGATTTACGCGAAGTATATGAAACATATACACGCAACGTACGATACTCTACATATAAACATATATGGGATAAATATTTTTGCAGAGAAAACGATCAAGATAATGTAGTACCAATAGTTATTCTTGGTCATAATAAAGACGATTGTTTTGAAAATATACTGACAAATATAACTCATTGTAGCAAATACGATAATCTCGAAGGAATGTCTGTAGAAGGCATACAAGATGGAATATGCTTTATACGTCCATTCTTGACTATTCCTAAAGCTGATATTTATACATTTTCACGTGAATACAATATCCCTCATTTAGCAACAAGTACCCCGAGCTGGAGTATGCGTGGTCAAATTCGAGATAGTGTGAAACCTGCACTCAATGAGTGGAATTCAGGTATTATACAAGGCCTTCACAAATTATCAGATAGAATGAGCGAACTAAATCAAATC